>JAEEGL010944534.1_pt1 | contig 31133 bp, 27 predicted proteins | sample 9134231 | NCBI WGS metagenome assembly JAEEGL01 (sample SAMN16246548, study PRJNA631951) | gut metagenome | biome: gut microbiome; feature: rumen; material: fiber-attached | host: Bos | place: Iran: Karaj | collected 2018-10
TAACTAATTATGAAAAGGTTAAACCAAAAGATAGATTAGGTGAGATAACATTTTTAACAAGTGATTTTGTTGCTGGAATAGGTGAAGTATTAGCTAAAAAAATAGTTGATGTATTAGGATTAGATGCTTTAGAATTAATTTTAAATAATCCAATTATCTTAGATAGTGTGCCTAAATTGAGCAAAAAGAAAAAAGAGACTATTATTACTAACTTAGCTAAGTATGATGAATCTCATAATATTATTGTTAAATTAAGTGAATATGGATTTAATATGAAAGATTCACTAATGTTATATAATAAATATTCATCTTATATCTTGGATATTATATCTTCTAACATTTATAAATTAATAGATGATACTATGAGTTTTACTAAAATAGATTCAGTAGCGTTATCAATTGGTTATGATATAGATAATGAAGAAAGAATAAAAGCATTAATTATCTATTGCATGAAAAATATTTTATTTCAAAATGGTGATACTTATCTATATAAAGAAGAAATTTGCAAGTCAGTTAGTAAATATATAAGTGATATAGATATTACTTCCTATCTTGAAGAATTAAATGAAGACAAAATATTTATAGATGATAATAGATATTATTTAATGGATATGTATAATGATGAGGTATATATCGCATCTAGATTAAAGAAATTATCTAAAATTAATATAAATAAAGATATTAATAAGTATATAAATGATTATGAAAAGAAAAAAGGTATTATTTATAGTGATTCACAAAGAAACGCGATTATAAATGCGATAACTAAAAATTTTGTAATTATTACAGGTGGACCTGGCGTAGGTAAAACAACTATTATTAAAGCAATTGTAGATTTATATACAAAAATTGGTAAAAAAGATAAAGATTCCATTGCCTTATTAGCGCCTACAGGTCGTGCTTCTAAACGTCTTGCCATATCATCTTCACATCCGGCTAAAACAATTCATAGTTTTTTAAAGTGGAACAAAGATGATAATACATTTTCAGTTAATGAACTAAATAAAGATTATCATGATATGATTATAGTAGATGAAGTTAGTATGGTAGATGAGTTTTTATTCGCATCTTTATTAAGAGGAATAAAAGATGATGTTAAGTTAATATTAGTAGGAGATTATAATCAATTACCTTCGGTAGGTTCTGGAGCTATATTAAAAGATTTAATTGATAGTGATAGTATTGATACAATATATTTAGATAAATTATATAGACAAAGTAGTGCATCTTATATACCTTATCTGGCACATGAAATTAAAGAAGATAATTTAGAATCAGATTTTATGGAACAAAGAGATGATTATGTGTTTTTACCATGTGATACTAGAGTAATATCTGAAAGCATAAAAAATATTGTTAACAAAGTAATGGATTCAGGAAAAGATATACGTGATATTCAAATAATGGCACCTATGTATAAGGGTGAAGTAGGAATAGATAACTTAAATACTATGTTACAGAATATAATTAATCCTTCAAGCTCATCTAAGGTGGAATATCATTATGCTGGCATGATATTTAGGGAAGGGGATAAAGTATTACAATTACAAAATATTCCTGATGAAAATGTATATAATGGTGATATAGGATATATCACTAGAATTGAAAAGGATAAAAAAGAATATGTATATGTTTCATTCGACGGTAATATCATAAAATATGCCCCTAAAGATTTATCAAATATTACACTCGCATATATTATAAGTGTTCATAAATCACAAGGTAGTGAATTTGATACTGTAATACTTCCTATGTCTAGATCTTATAAAAAGATGTTATATAAAAATCTTATTTATACCGCGATTACAAGAGCTAAAAGAAAACTTATAATATTAGGTGAATCTGATGCTTTTATATATGGTGTTAGGAATAATCAAGAGATACTTAGAAAAACATATTTAAAATATCGTTTGAAAGTATAGTTTTTATGAAATCACTCATAATAAGAATGTAGTATACTACCATCATTTGTGAGGTGATAATATGAAAATGAAAGATATGGCTTTAATAGGAATGGGTATGCTTGGTATGGTAATGATAGAAAAATACATGGCCCCATTAGTGTCTAAGACTGGAAAAGTTTTAGATAAATCAGTAAAAAAAGCCAGTAAAAAAATGGATCAAATGATGTAAAGAAAATCCTTCATTGAAGGATTTTTATTTTAATTTATTATTTTTTATTATATAATTAAAATAGGTGATGGTATGAAAAAGGGATTTACCTTAATAGAATTACTCGCGGTTATTGTAGTAATTGGCATAGTAGCGACTATTACAACTATAAATGTCGCGAAAGTTATACGTGAGGATAGACAAAGTGCTTATAATACCCAAATCTCTTTTATAGAGAAAAAAGCAAAAGAATGGAGTATTATTCACGATCAAGAAATAGTAGATACTTATTATTTAACAATCCAAACACTAATAGATGATGGATTTATTGATAATGATAAATTAGTAAATCCTATTACTGGTGCAGATTTAACTGGTTGTGTCAAAATATCTAGTGATTTAGATGGTCAGTACGAATATAAATATGGAGATTATAGTGATTGTGGTACTAAAATATATTATGTAGATACTCCAACATATATGGTAAATATTAATCATGTTAATATAGGCCCTAATTCATATGTTACAGGAACTACTTTAGAAAATAAGTATTGTATCGATTCTCCTGGAAGTGATTATAATACTTGTATATTTGGCTTAAAAGATTACATATTTGATACAGAAGAAGCATGTGAAGAGGCTAATAGTAATTATAATAAAGATATATTTGATTCTTATGAATGTAATTTTTATTCTTCGGTAGAAGTAGACAATGGAAAATATGTTAGTAACTATAAAGCTATTAAAAAAGCAGTATTTTTGAAAATAAAGGTAAATGAAACTAATATTTTAAATACTAGTGTTTGTTTTGTACATAACAAAAATCTTATATGCATACCTGTTATTGATGGTGATGAATATTTAGATTATAATTTAGAAAGTTTAAAAACAATCGCGGATGATTATAGAGAATATACTGATAATGGAATATCTGGTCTTGAGCTTAACTTATCAGATAGTACTGATAAAATTAATATATCTGGTACTTCTAATGAAAGATCTGGTCTTTTTATAGATGGTAATTCTGGATATAGTGCTAATGGTTCTCAAATTTACCGTGATTCATGTGAGATAAGAGGTAATAAATATATAGGCAATTATCCAGGATTTGAGATTGGTACATTCCAATGTATATATGAATAAAAGAAGACTTAGTCTTCTTTTAATTTTTCATATAATGTTTCCATAGATAGTTCATATTTATTTTCATATTTAGGTAAAATATGTAGATGGAAGTGTTTTATATCTTGTGCTATACCATTATTTTGTAATAAGGTAAATCCATCACAATTTAATTTAGCTTCAATTCTTTTCATAAGCATTTTACTAACCTTATATATATGTGATATAGTCTCATCATCAATAGAATTAATATCTAGGGTATGTTTTTTAGGTATAACTAGAGTATGACCTAAACAATCTTGATTTAAATCCAAAAAGCATTTAACTATATCATCTTCATATATTGTATATGAATTAATTTTATTTTCTATAATATCACAAAAGATACACATATAATCATCTCCTATATAAATTATATCATTAAAAACTATACAAAAAAAGTCAAATTTAATGTATAATGATATTGTTTGATATTTATTAATTATTTAATGAATATATTTTTGAATAAAATATTATTAGATGAGAGGTGCTTTATGCATAGAGATGATTTTGAAATGCTTAATAATGGCATTATATATCTAGATAGTGGTGCAACTGCATTAAAACCAAAATTATTAGGTGAAGTTACTAGTGATTATTATAATAATTATTCTGTAAATGCTCATAGAGGTGATTATGATTTAAGCTTAAAAGTTGATAAAGCTATCGCGGATACTAGATCTTTAGTAAAAGAATTTATTAATGCTTCAAAGGATGAAGAAATAGTTTTTACAAGTGGTACAACAGCATCACTTAATCAAATAGTTTTTGGATATTTTAAATATAATTTAAAAGAACTAGATGAAGTTTTAATAACTGAGGCTGAACATGCTTCTAATGCATTACCATGGTTTGAATTACAAAGTAATATGCATATTTATGTAGAAAAAATACCTTTGAAAGATAATAAAGTGACATTAGAAAATATTAAATCTAAAATTAACGAAAGAACTAAAGTTATATCTTTAGCCATAGTAAGTAATACTTTAGGAGATTTAAGACCAGTTAAAGAGATTATTGAGTATGCCCATGAACATGATATAGTAGTAGTACTTGATGGAGCTCAAGCAGTACCACATATGAAAGTTGATGTTCAAGACCTTGACGCAGATTTCTTAGTATTTTCTGCTCATAAGATGTGTGGTCCTACAGGAGTAGGTGTATTATACGCGAAAAAAAGATTTATGAATGATATGTATCCAACCGTATTTGGTGGGGGTATGAATGTATTTTTTGAATCTGATGGAACTAGAAGATATTCAAATATTCCAACTAGATATGAAGCAGGCACTTTAAATATTGCAGGTATAATTGGATTTGGTGCTATATTAAAATATTTAAATGATATTGGCATAGATAATATACATAAATATGAATTAGAACTTAAAGATTATGCTTTATCTAAATTAAAAGATATTAAAGATATAAAAATATACAATGAAAATACTGATAGTGGAATTATTATATTTAATGTTGGTGACATATTCGCACAAGACCTAGCTATTTATTTAAATAAGTATAATATATGTGTAAGAGCTGGTAATCACTGTGCTAAAATGGTTCATGATGTATTAGGTGTAAATAATACTGTAAGAGTATCTTTATATTTTTATAACACTAAAGAAGATATAGATGCACTAGTTAATGCTTTATCTAATCCTAATATAAAAAATGAAATAATATAGACTAGTTATCTAGTCTTTTATTTTTTTTATTATCTTTTGATTTGAATTATACTTAAAATATGATAAAATAGTTAAGGGACGTGGGGATATGAAAAAATTATTTAAAAAGATGTATAAAAAAGATAAGGAAAGTTTTTATAAAATAGTTAAGAAAAATTTAAAAGAAAATAATAAAATGTTTATTGTAACAGCTAATCCAGAAACTTTTATGTTATCAGTTAAAGATGATGAACTAAATTCTATGTTAGAAGATAATGATACTATACTAGTACCTGATGGCATAGGAGTAGTTAAAGCAGGAAAAAGTATTGGTTATGATATTAAAGAAAGAATTACTGGAATAGATATTTCTTATAAGTTACTTGAATATGGTAATGAACTTAAAAAATCAATATATTTATTCGGTTCTAAACAAGAAGTATTAGATATGATGGCAGAAGTTTTAAAAAAAGACTATCCTAATTTAAAAGTAGTTGGCATGAGAAATGGTTATGGCAAAGATAAAGATAGTGAATTTGAAGAAATTGTTAAGCTAAAACCAGATATCGTTTTAGTCGCACTTGGAATACCTGCTCAAGAAAAATTAATTTATAGACATTTGAATAAGTTTAAAAAAGGTATATTCATGGGTGTAGGTTGATCTTTTGATGTAATTAGTGGTAGTAAAAAAAGAGCTCCTAAATTCTTTATTAAATATAATTTAGAATGGTTATATAGAATAGTAAAAGAACCAAGTAGATTAAAAAGATTTTATAATAGTAATATTAAATTTCTAAGAATAGTTAAAAAATATAAGTGAGGGTTTTTATGGAAAAGATTAAAGTTATGAGTGTATTTGGTACAAGACCAGAGGCTATTAAAATGGCACCATTAGTAAAAGAATTTGAAAAAAGGGAAAATTTTAAATCTATTATATGTGTCACTGCACAACATAGACAAATGTTAGATCAAGTTTTAGATATATTTAAGATAAAACCTGATTATGATTTAAATATTATGAAGCCAGGTCAGACATTATCCGAAATTACAACTAATGTATTATTAGGTATGAAGCCTATCTTAGAAGCAGAAAGGCCAGATATTGTATTAGTACATGGAGATACTACTACAGCTTTCGCAACTGCTTTAGCTGCTTTCTATAATCAAATAGCTATTGGCCATGTAGAAGCAGGACTTAGAACGTATAACCTAGCGTCACCATTTCCTGAAGAGCTTAATAGACAAGCTATTGATGTCATGGCAGATATGTATTTTGCTCCTACGAATTTAAGCCGTCAAAACCTACTTAATGAAGGTAAAGATGAAGCTAAAATATACGTAACAGGAAATACTGTCATTGATGCAATGGCTACTACTATAGATGAAAACTATAAACACGAAGTTTTGGATTGGGTTGGTAATGATAAAATGATTTTACTAACCGCACATAGAAGAGAAAATTTAGGTTCACCTATGATTCAAATATTTAAAGGAATCGTAAGAGTATTAGAAGAACATAAAGATATTAAAGTAGTATACCCAGTGCATTTAAATCCTAAAGTTAGGGAAGCTGCTAATTTAGTATTTGGTAATAATGATAGAGTTAGATTAATTGAACCATTGGATGTATTTGATTTTCATAATTTTCAAAAGAGAAGTCATATCATTTTAACTGATTCAGGAGGAGTTCAAGAAGAAGCTCCATCACTTGGTAAACCAGTATTAGTACTTCGTGATACAACTGAAAGACCAGAAGGAATAGAAGCAGGTACTTTAAAACTTGTAGGTACTAAAGAAGAAGATGTTTATAGAATGACTAGTGAACTTTTAGATAACCAAGATTTATATAATGAAATGAGTCAAGCTAAAAATCCATATGGTGATGGTCATGCTAGTAAGTATATTGCAGATGCGATAGAAGAAAAATATAAAGTAAGAATAAAAAAGACTAGTTAAAGCTAGCTTTTTTTGTTATAATGATATTAGTAAAGATAGATGGTGGTTATATGATAAATCCAAATGAAGAAAGAGAAATTCAAAGAAGTAGACATCGTGGTACACCGAAACTAAATAAAGTTTTAGAACTAACAAAAGCAAATGAAATTTTTAAAACAGAGATATTGCTAATTAGAATTGATTTAAAAACATCTAAAAATATTGAATTGACTGAAGAAGAAATAGAATTTTTATATGAAATAGATAAAAGACGTTTTGATCTTCTTGATACTAGTGACATCGAAAAATGTATAAAGCATGGCATAGAAAGTTTTGCTAGCTGGGCTGATAACATAAAAAGGAAGCGTGATATAAAAAAAGACATGGCTTTTTGGCATAAATGCGATATAAGCCAAGTATATGATGATCATGATACAATTGATGATCCTAATAATGTAGTTGTATATATTGGTAATATTGATGATGATCATGTATATCCTAATATGAGGGCAGTTGTCGGAAATGTTACTTGTCTAAAAGAAGAGTTTATGAATAAAAAATTATCATATGTTATAGGCAACGTTGATATGCCACATATAAAAAATAATTCGTGTGATTGTTTGTCGTTATATAGAATATGCGGTGATGCTAACTTTCCTCAATTAGTTGATGCTAGGTTATTACAATGGTTACAGTATATTGGTGGAAATGCAAATTTTTATCACTTAATTGATTCTAAAGGTTTAGACATGTTGCAAATAATTGGTGGAGATGTACAATTTGATTCATTAGAAGATGCATCTGGTTTGTGGCATTTACGTCAGACAAAAAGTTTTATCGCACCTGAGTTAGTATATGATTATGGGTTATCGAGTTTAAAAATAATAGATGGAGATGCAGATTTTAGAAATGTTGATTATCCTTTCGCGTTGCTTAATCTTTCGGTAATCAATGGTAGGGCTGAACTTTATGATGAGGAAGCTTGTCAACGTTTTACTGATACTTATATTAGTGGCGAAATTAGTTTAAATACTATTGCTAAGTTACGTAAATAGACTAGTTAAAACTAGTCTTTTTTGATATAATTATTATGTGATTTATATGAAAAGGTTAAGTATTATATTAGTTATATTATGGATGATAGTCATATTTTATTTTTCTTCCGCTAATGGTTATGTATCAACTGAGCAAAGTAATATAGTAACAAATAGTATTATAAATATATTTCATTATACTGGTGATATAGATAATTTAATATATGTTGTTAGAAAACTATTTCATGTATTTGAATATTTTGTTTTAGGTATACTTACATATAACGCTTATAAATATCATGGTAAGAAAATAATTATACCTATAATGATATGTTTTATATATGCAATGTCAGATGAAATACATCAAGTATATATAAGTGGTAGAAATGGAAATATATATGATGTTTTATTAGATTCATTAGCTAGCATGCTAGCTATAATTATAAGGAAGTGAAGTTATGTCAGTAATTAAACAAATGGATGAATTACTTGCTAATAAAATAGCAGCAGGTGAAGTTGTTGAAAGATGTGCATCAGTTGTAAAAGAATTAGTAGAAAATGCGATTGATGCTAAAGCGAGTGAAATTACTATTGAACTTAAAGAAGCAGGAGCAAGATCTATTCGCGTTACTGATAATGGAATTGGAATGGATAGTGATGATGCAGTATTATGTTTTAATCGTCACGCAACATCTAAGCTAATAGAAGAAGAACAGTTATACCATATTAATACATTAGGATTTCGTGGTGAAGCTTTAGCGTCTATCGCATCTGTATCTAAAGTAATATTAAAAACTTCAAAAGGTGATATAGGTTCTATTGTTAATATAGAAGGTGGCAAAGTAATTAGTGTTACTAAAGGTGATGCAAGACGTGGTACTATAATAGAAGTTAGTGATCTATTTTATAATACTCCCGCTAGACTTAAATATATGAAAAGCAGTTATTCAGAACTTTCTAGTATTACAGATTATATAGATAAAGTAGCGCTATCATATCCAAATATTAGATTCACTTTAATTAATGAGGGAAATACTATATTAAAAACCGATGGTAGATCTGATCTTTTAAAAACCATTAAAGATATATATGGTGTGGATGTAGCTAAAAAGATGATAGAAATTAAAGGCAGTAATCCTGATTATGAAATATCTGGTTATATAAGTATGCCAGAAATACACAGAAGTACTAAAAATAATATGACTCTTTTGGTTAATGGTAGAGTAATTAGAAATTATAATATCAATAAAGTTATAGATGATGCTTATAGTGATTATAAACCAGAAGGAAAGTATCCTATTACTGTAATTAATATAGATTGTGATCCATCACTTATAGATGTAAATATTCATCCTACTAAAATGGACGTTAAATTTTCAAAGATGGATGATTTATGTGAGTTACTTAAAACCACTATAAAAGATTCTATTAAAAATAAGACTTTGATTCCTACAAAAGAAGTTAAAGTATTTACTCAACCTATATATACTTCATTATATCCTAAGAAACAAGAATCACTAGATTTAGAAAGAGATACAAAATCATATGTAATAAATGAGGATTTGGTATTAAATAAGCCTGAAAATATCGTGCCAGTTACAAATAATGAAGTAAAATTTCCTGAACTATATCCTATAGGGCTTGCCTTAGGAACTTATATAATATGCCAAAATGAAGATGGAATTTATTTGATTGATGAACATGCTGCTAAAGAAAGATGCAATTATGAAATGATTAAGGAAAATATTGGTAAGAATAGAAAAAAAGAGTCCTTATTAATTCCAATTGTATTAGAGTATTCTAATAAAGAATTTATAATTTTAAAAAATCATTTTGATATTATAAGAGATTTAGGATATGACATTGAAGAATTTGGTATAAATTCAGTTGTTATTAAAGCTTGTCCTACTTGGTTAAAGAAGGTAGATGATGAAGAGGTTATTAAAAGTATCATAGATATTTTAATTGAAGAAGAAAATCATTTTGATATTGATAAATTCTATGATCATGCATGTGCTACTATGGCATGTAAAGCATCTATTAAAGCTAATACAAATATTACTATCGAAGAGATGGAACATTTAATATCAGATTTAAGAAAATGTAAAAATCCTTTCCATTGTCCACACGGCAGACCAACAATGATATCTTATACTAAAAGTGATTTAGAACATCAATTTAAAAGAAGTGGATTTTAATTTACAAAAAATTAAAAAAATGATATATTTATTAAGAAAGAAAAGAAAGTAGTAATAACTACTTTTTTTGTATAATTCGACATTATTATCTAACATAAAATATTAAAATATAATTGGTGATTATATGAAAAAATATTTTATTATAACAATAATTTCTTTGTTTATAGGATATGTTATGGCTAAAATAATATTTATAGAATATAAAAGTGAGAGTGTTATGAGTCTAGGCAATACTTATTATTTTTTAATTAAAGGAACTTATCCTAGTTATGATGATATGGTATCATCATCATCTAAAATTGGAAAATATATTTATATATATGAAGATAAATCTTATAAAGTTTTTACATGTATTTCTAAAGATAAAAAAAACATAGATAAAGCCTTAGAACATTTCGGTGGTGAAATAAAAAAGTATACAATAAGTGATAATATATTGGAAAGTATTATAGAAGAAAATGATGCTAATTTTGGTGATATAACTTCTTCATGTGAAAAAAGTTTAGAAAAATATAAGGAGGGATAATATAAGAATAAAAGAAATAAATGAATTTGAAAGACCAAGAGAAAGATTAATTTTAAATGGCGTTAAAAATTTGAGTAATATAGAATTATTATCGTGTATATTAAAAGACGGAACGAAAAATATAAATGTTAAAGAAATGGCTAATATGATTTTAAATTTGAAAGATAATATTCAAGATCTTAAAAACATCACATATGAAGAGTTAATAAAAATAAAAGGCATTGGAATTTCTAAGGCATGTTCTATTTTAGCGGCAATTGAATTTGGTTTTAGAATTAGTATGAAATCAAATACATTATGTAATAAGAAATTCGATAGTGTAGAAGATATATATGCGTATTATAAAAATAAAATTGGTTTTAATAAACAAGAATCTTTTTATGCAGTATATTTGGATGCTAAAAATATGATTATAAAAGAAATTGAACTTTTTAAAGGTACATTAGATAGTAGTATTGTTCATCCAAGAGAAGTTTTTAGTGAAGCATACATATTAGGCGCTTTAAAAATTATCTGTGTACATAATCATCCTTCTGGTAATACTATACCTTCTAAAAATGATATATATCTAACTAAAAGATTGATAGAAATAGGTAATATTATGGGTATTAAAATATTAGATCATGTAATTATTGGACGCAATAACTATTATAGTTTTTTTGAAAATGGTGATATTTAATTGGTATACTAAATATACTTTAGTGGTGATGATATGGTAAAAAGATTTTTCTATAAGTTATTGGTAGTAATAGTAGTAGTATTAAGTGTTTTAATCATATCTAAAAAAAGTTTAAAAATGAGAAATGTTATACATAAAAATGTATTTGAACATACCATGTCGTTTTCTAAAATGAATATGTTATATACTAAATATTTAGGCCCTATATTACCATTTAAATTAAATGTGGGATTGGAACCTGTATTTAATGAGACATTAACATATGATAGTAGCCAAGATTATTTATCAGGGGTTTTACTTAATGTTCATGATAATTATTTGGTACCCGCCCTTAAGGATGGAATAGTAATATTTGAAGGTATTAAGGATGGTACTAATACAATTATCATACTTGGTGATGATGGAGTTGAGGTATGGTATGGTAACATTTCAAATACTGTAAAAATATATGATTATGTATCTAAAGGCAGTTATATAGGTAATAGTATTGGTGATAAATTATATCTGACGTTTAAAAAAAATGGGGATATTCTAGACTATCATGAATATATCAATTAGGATTCATCCATTTACATATATTGTTTTATTAGTATCTTTAATTACTGGACATTTTAAAGAATTATTAGTTTTTTTAAGTATCATTATTATCCATGAACTAGGTCATATTATAGGTGGTGTTATATATAAATGGCATATAGATAGAGTAATTATTATGCCTTTTGGATGTCTTACTATATTTTCTGAATATTTAAATAAACCTTTAAAGGAAGAATTTATTATATGTATATTAGGACCTTTATTTCAGTTTATATATTTTATAATTTTTAAAGATTTTAAAGATTATTTTAATTATTATAATTATGGTCTTTTTATATTTAATATGTTACCTATATATCCCTTGGATGGTTATAAAATATTTAATATTATATTATCTTTTTTCATACCTTATAAAAAAGTTTTGATAATAACGCTACTGATATCATTTATCATATTAATATTATTCTTAAGATTAGACTTAATATATATAGTTATTTTAGTACTATTATTTAAGGGTATAATAAAAGAATATAAAGATATAAATAATATATATAATAAATTTCTTTTAGAAAGATATTTATATGATTTTAAGTTTAAAAAAATTAAGATAATTGGGAATGTAGATAATATGTATAAAGATTATAGACATTTAATAAAAGGGAAAAGATTATATACTGAAAAAGAACTATTAACTAAAAGATTTCAATAATTGCTAATTTGTGATACAATTTAAGTGGTGGTTTTATGAAAGATTTAATCAGTGTAATTGTATCTTGTTATAATGAGGAGGAATCATTACCATTATTTTATAAAGAAATAGATAAATTAAGTAAGCAAATGAATACTGATTTTGAATTTATTTTTGTTAATGATGGTTCTTCTGATAACACACTTAAAATTCTAAAAGATTTAAGTAAGAAAGATAAAAGAGTTAAATATGTATCTTTTTCAAGAAACTTTGGTAAGGAAGCTGCTATGTATGCAGGACTTAAACATTCTACTGGTAATTTAGTTACTTTGATGGATGCCGATTTGCAAGACCCACCTCATATGTTAATAAAAATGTATGAAGAAATTCAAAACGGTTATGACCAAGTGGGTACTAGAAGAGTAAATAGAATAGGTGAACCTGTAATAAGAAGTTTCTTCGCGAGAAGATTTTATAAATTAATTAATAAAATGTCTAAAGTTGAAATGGTTGATGGAGCCAGAGACTATAGATTAATGAAGCGTGAGGTAGTTGATGCTATTATCTCATTGGAAGAATATAATAGATACTCAAAAGGATTATTTAGTTTTGTAGGTTTTAAAACTAAGTGGTTAGAATATGAAAATACTAAAAGAGTAGCTGGAGAAACTAAATGGAGTTTTTGGAAATTATTTAAATATGCTATTGATGGAATTGTTGCTTTTACTACAGTACCACTTTCAATTTCTACTATATTAGGAATTATAATGTGTTTAATATCTTTTATAGCTATAATAGTAATTATAATTAAAACTTTAATATTTGGAGATCCTGTAGGTGGATGGCCAAGTATGGCTTGTATTGTACTATTAGTAGGTGGTATTAACCTATTTTGTATAGGTATTATTGGTATGTATTTATCAAGAACATATCTAGAAGTTAAAAAAAGACCTATTTATATAGTTAAAGAAACTAACATGGAGAGTAAAAATGATTAATTTATATAAAAAACATGAAGAGATTATCAACTATTTAATTATAGGTGTAGCTACTACTTTAGTTAGTTTATTAGTATATTATGGATTAACTTATACTATATTTGATGCTTCTAATGCATTCGAACTTCAAATAACTAATATAATATCTTGGATAGTATCTGTAACTTTTGCGTATTTTACAAATAGAAGTTTTGTATTTAAACAAAAAAATAAAACGAATTTAAAAGAAGCTTCAAGTTTTTACATATCTAGAATATCAACATTACTACTTGATATGTTGCTTATGTATGTATTAGTTACAATATTTCATTTTAATGATAAAATTATAAAATTAATTGTACAAGTAGTTGTAATAGTTTTAAACTATGTATTTAGTAAATTATTTGTATTTAAAAAATAAAAAAACATAAATAAGAAAAAGTATATTATACTTTTTTTTAATGCCATAATATGGTATAATTATATAGATGGTATATGAGATATAAAATAGATGAAATAGAGTATAATGTAATAGTTACAAAGAAAAATAATAAAAACACATATGTAAGAGTTAATGATAATTTAGATATATGCGTGACTACTAATTATTTTACTTCCATGTCTAGTATTAAAAAGATATTAGATGATAACTATGATTATATAAAAAAGATGATAACAAAAAGAAAAAATCAGATAGAAAAAGAAAATGAATTTTATTTATTTGGTAATAGATATGATATCATTTTGGATGAATCTATTAAAAATATATATCTAGAAGATAATAAAATTTATGTATCAGATTTAAAAAAATTTGATAAGTGGTTAAAAAAAGAAACGTATGATTTATATAAAAAACACTTAGATATGATATATAATATGTTTGAAGAAGATATACCATATCCTAATTTAAAAATAAGGAATATGAAAACTAGATGGGGCGTTAATAATAGAAAGACTAAAACAGTTACTTTAAATACTAAGTTAATTACTTTTGATTTAAATAAATTGGATTATGTTATAGTCCATGAACTAGCCCATTTCGTACATTTTAATCATTCTAAAGATTTTTGGGATTTAGTTTCTAAATATTCAAAAAATTATAAACAAATTAGAAAAGAGATGAGAGAATGAAAATAATAGGTAAAATTTTAAATATATTTTTAATTATAACTTTATTATCTGTAAGTTTTTTCTCACCATTTTATAAAGTAAAAGCAAAAACAATTGCGGATATGAAAAAAGAATTAGCTGAAAGACAAGCCGTAGATGATGATGCTTTAAAAGAAAAGAACTTGACTGAAAGTGAAAGAAAAGAAATTAAAGATAAGATTGCAAGAAATGAAGAGAAAGTAGTTGAATTACTTAATGAAAATGAAAAATTAAATGAAGAAATTGCTGAATTAAATAAATCAATAGAAGAGAAATATAAAGAAATCAAAAGAATTATAAACACTAATCAATTGATGAATGGTGAATCTAAATATTTAGAGTATATATTTGGAGCACAAACTTTTACAGATTTTATCTTTAGAGCATCTGTTGCTGAACAGTTATCTAAATACAATAAAGAGTTAACAGATCAGATGGAAAAAGATATTAAATTAAGGGAAGAAAAACAAAAAGAGATAGCTAAAATGCAAGATGAAATATCTGCTATTCAACAAGATTTAAAAAATCAATATGCACGTCTTGGTGAAACATTAAGTGCATTAGTTGAAGAAATGACAAATGAATTAGACGATATTAAATTACTTAAAAATAATATTGCTGAATTACAAAATACATATAATTGTAGCGATGATGAAGATATAGAAGAATGTAAGGAAAGAGCGAGAAGACAAGCGTTTATTCCGCCATCAACAGGAGCGTTTAAGCGTCCATTATCATATGGATGGGTAACAGCAGAGTATGGTTATTATTCTCCGTTTGGCTATACACAGTGGCATGCCGCTATGGATATGTCAGGCCCATCTGGAAGTTATGTTTATGCATCTGCACCTGGTAGAGTAGTTGCTACATACATAGAAGATTGTGGTAATCATATTGTATATATTGCTCATAACGTTAATGGAACAAGATATACTACAGGTTATTGGCATATGCGTACGTTCTATGTTTCTGTAGGTGATCTAGTAAGCGAAAATACTGTAATTGGTATTATGGGTGGAGGACGTTGGGAAGATTCATGTTCAACTGGTGAACATTTGGATTTTGTATTCACCTTAGGTGCTTATAAAACTGATTATTTTGTAAATCCAAGAACAGTTTCAGTTAACCCAAGATATTATTTGTCATTCCCAGAGAAATATTATGATTGGACAACTAGATAGTTGTCCTTTTTTGACAAAATATATGAATCACTTTTGATATAATTAATATGGTGATAATATGAAAGTGAAAATATTTGATTGTGATCATGAATTAGATTTGGAAGATGAAATTAATAAATTTATAAAGGATAAAGAAGTCATCGATATAAAATATAATCTCGCGTTTGAGGTATTAGGTGAAGATCAAATTTACTGTTACTCAGCTTTAGTAATTTATATCGATAGTTAGGAGGATATATGATAGAATTAAAAAATGTATCAAAATTTTATTATCAAAATGGTATGGTTTCAACTGGTTTTACTAAAATCAATTTAAAGTTAAATGTTGGTGAATTTGTAGTAATTACTGGCGAATCAGGATCTGGTAAATCAACACTACTTAATGTTATTTCAGGACTTGATAGTTATGAAGAAGGCGAAATGTATATTGATGGAGTTGAAACTAGTCATTATACAGAAAAAGATTTTGAGGAGTATAGAAGAAAATATATAAGTAATATATTTCAAAATTTTAATTTAGTTAATAGTTATACAGTATATCAAAATATCTGCCTTGTTTTATTGCTTGATGGTAATAATAAAAAAGATATTAAAGATAAAGTTTTAGAATTAATAGATAAAGTAGGTTTAACTAAATTTAAAAATACTAAAGTATCAAAATTATCTGGTGGTCAAAAACAAAGAGTCGCGATCGCTAGGGCACTCGCACTTGATACACCAATTATCGTAGCTGATGAACCAACAGGTAACTTGGATAGTAAATCTGGTAAGCAAATAATGAAATTACTTCATGATGTTTCTAAAGATAAACTAGTTATTTTAGTATCTCATAATAGGGAAGAAGCTTTAGAATACGCGACACGTATTATTTCTATGCATGACGGAAGAGTTATTGAAGATAAAAAAATAAAAGAAATAGAAGAAAAAAAATTAGAAGATAAAGAATATAAAAATATAACCTTTTTAAATAAATTATATTTAGGATTTAAAAATACATTTAATATATTACCTAAGTTTTTACTTATATTTGTAGTGTTTTTTGTACTTTCGTTTACTTTCTTATATGAATATTCTGGATTTAAAAGAGATATTGAAAATATAAATCTTAGTGGTAGTAATATGTTTTTCTACTATAAAGATCTAAGAAGAATTGTTATAAATAAAAAAGATAGATCTAGTATTAGTAATGAGGATTTTGAAAAAATATCTCATATAGATCATGTATATTCTATTTTTAAGCAAGATACATTATTGGATAATAGCCTATCTTTAGAAAATGATCAAGGTACATATATAGGTGGCATGATTGGACTATATGAAGATTTAGATGAAGTAACTAAAGGAAGACTTCCTATCAATTCTAATGAAGCAGTAGTATATATTGATAAGTCTCATACGTATTTAGCAAAAAATATAGATAATTATTTAGATAAGACTATGCATTTATATGATCCTTATAGTGAATATACTTATGATATTACTATAGTAGGATTTAAGATATCAGAAAAATATATGCCAGATAATTATATTTATCTACATCCTGATTTTTATGATAATATTGATTCTAGAATAAATTTGTCTAGTAGTCATACGTTCTTTAAGTTAAATAGTTATATCAACTATACTGAATATTATAGTAGAAATTTAGAACCTTCTCCTTTAGTACCTAAAGGTAGTATCTATATCCCAGAAAATTTAGAATACTCTTGTCCTTATTTTAACTGTACTAATAATGTTGTTAAAGTAAATGTAGAAAATCCATACTATGAGGAGGAAAAAGAATTTAAAGTTACACAAGTATTCAACGAAAAAAATTATAAAAGTATTTTAAATACAAATAAAAAATATGAAGACGTATCTAATTATTCATATATTAATCCTTCAGATTATGATGAACTATATAAAAAAGATATTTATCAATCTAGTGTATTTGTAGATGATATAAAATCATTGAATGCAGTAGAAAAAGAATTAAATGATATGGGATTTGATACATTAGTATTTAAAGATAGTTTAGTAGATGAAGGAAGGACTATGTCAATTGTCTTAGAAATTGTATCTAGTCTTATAACTGTATTTTTAGTATTTGTATTATTCTTTGTCGCATATTTTGTTATTAAATTGATTTTAAGATCTAGAAATATATACTTTACAACTATACGTATTTTAGGGGCGACTAAAAAAATAGCAAGGCAAATACTTGATATTGAATTATTTATAAATGCTTCTATATCTTATTTATGTGCTTTGTTTATAATATATTTAACATATAGAGGAGTACTTGATTTATGGTTTAAAGATTTAATACCATATATGAGTTTAAAACTATATATAGTGATATATTTAATATTAATTTTAATCTCTCAATTAATATCAAGAAGATTTGCTAGAAAGATATTTACTAAAACTATTATGAAGACTTATAGAGAGGAAGTGGAATAACATGTTAAAAATAGAATTATTAAATAAATATTTTAATCGTCATAAGAAAAATCAAATTCATGTTATTAATAATACTTCCTTAGAACTTGATAATTCAGGACTAGTCGCATTTTTAGGCGCATCTGGATCTGGTAAAACTACTTTACTTAACGTAATTGGTGGACTAGATAAGTTTAATAGTGGTAGTTTCTATATTAATGGTGTTAAAATTACAAAAAGAAATTACTATAAAATGGATAAAATAAGGAACTTAAATATTGGATATATATTTCAAGATTATAAGTTATTAGATAATTTAACTGTTTATGATAATGTCGCATTAGTATTAAAGATGTTAGGATTAGATCATAAAGAAATTAAAAAAAGGGTAGACTATGTTTTAGAAACATTAGGCATGTATAAATATAGAAATAGACTTTGTTCAATGTTATCTGGTGGTGAAAGACAAAGAGTAGGTATTGCTAGGGCATTAGTTAAAAATCCTAAGATTATCTTAGCTGATGAACCAACAGGTAATTTGGATAGTAAAAATTCTATTGAAATTATGAATATAATTAAATCTATTTCAAAAGATAGATTAGTAATATTAGTTACACATGAAGAAGATTTAGCTAATTTTTATGCTAGTAGGATTATTAAAATAACTGATGGTGTGATTGTATCAGATGATAAGAACGATCATAATGACGAACTTGATTATCGTATAGATAATAAAATATATTTAAAAGATTTTAAAAAACATACTAAAGTATCAAAAGATGGTATTAATCTTAATGTTTATAGTGATGATAATTCTAATGTTGATTTCGATATCGTATTTAAAAATGGAAATATTTATATCGAATCTCATACTAATGAAAAAATTGAAGTAATTGATAATGATTCTAATATTGAATTAATTGATGAACATTATAAAAAAATGAATAAAGAAATATATGAAAAATATAAATATTCATTAGATGAGATTAGTTCTGATATACCATACAAATATAAATCTATATATAATCCTATTACAATGATTACTAAAGGATTTAAAAAAATATTTTCATTTTCTATACTTAAAAAAATATTATTGGTAGGTTTTTTTGCAACAGGTATCGTAATATTATATTCAGTATCTTCAATAGCAGCCGCATTGAAAGTTGATGATTATAAATTTGTTAAATATAATAAAAACTATTATATTTCTGAAAAACATAAAATAGATATTCCTTTATATAAAAATATAGAGGGTATGGAAGACGTCATATATGTACTTCCAGGTGATTCTATAGCTCCAGTTAGATATGTTTATGATAAGTATTATCAATCAGCGGGTTATGCCGATACAATAAATGTATCACTTTCTTCTATCGATATGATAAGTGAATCTGATTTAATATATGGTGTCATGCCTAAAAATAGTGATGAGATAGTTATCGATAAGATGGTATATGATTCTTATGCAAGATATGATAATCATACTTATGCTGGTATTAAGGAACCAAAAGATTTCATTGGTAAAAAGTTATACACTATCGTTAAAGGATATACTATAGTTGGTATGACAGATATGCTTTCACCATCACTTTATACATCTAATGATAATTTTATAGATTTATTAAATAGTGGGGTTAAATATTCTGGATATTATTATGATTCTTCATACGCTGTAGTTAATTATGAACTTTTAAAAGATGAAATAATGGTTACAGATGGTAGATTACCTATCAATGATTATGAAATTATGTTAAATAAATATTACTATGGTTATACTGAATTAAATAAAGAATTTGATAAAACTATTAATGGGCATAAATTAACTATTGTAGGTTATTATGAATCAAAGGATAATAGAAATTATTATTTAGTTAATAATAAAATGGTTAAGTATAATTTAATAGAGTCTGCAGATACTCTAACAATATATACTAAGGATAATAAAAACATTTCTTTAGATGACATGAATTTTTATGATTCTTATACTCAATCAAGGGAGGAATATATAAGACAAACTAGTGAAGGCGTAAATATTAAAATCGCGTTTGCTTCTATAATGATAATCATTTCATTTATAGAAATATATTTGATTATGAGATCATCATTCCTATCAAGAATTAAAGAAGTAGGTATCTTAAGGGCTATTGGTGTTAAAAAAATGGATATAATAAAAATGTTTTCTGGTGAGATAATTGCTATTACTACTATATCCGCGTTTATAGGTGTTATAGTGATGTCTTATATAATATCTATGTTAGTTAAAATAAGTTATTTCAAAGATGCATTTATAATAAATCCTTTAATATTTATTATAGCTACAGCTATAGTATATATATGTAATTTAGCTTTTGGTCTAGTACCTGTAATAGGTATAATTTCAAAAACGCCATCTAGTATATTATCTAGAAATGATGTTGATTAAACATGGTATATCCATGTTTTTTTTATCATATACTTGATTGGTGATAATATGTTTACTAAAAATATTCATAGTAGAATCAAAATAGTTATGTTCATAATCATTTTTTTATTTATATTAATTATATTTAAAGTATTTTATATTCAGGTTATTGATTATAAGAATTTATATAAAAAAGCAAATGACCTATGGAGTAGAAATCTACCTATTGAAGGTGATAGAGGTTTAATTTATGATAGAAATGGTATATTACTTGCAGGTAATGAGACTAGGGCATCATTAGTAGTTATTCCAAATCAAATAAAAGATATTGATACTACCGCATCTAAATTAGCAAGCATATTAAAAGTAAATGAAGAAGAAATAAAAAGACATTTACTTAAAAAAACGTCTATAGAAAGAATACATCCAGAAGGTAGAAGATTAACTTATGATATATCAAATGAAATAAGTAATTTAAATTTACCAGGCGTATATTTGATGAAAGAATCTAAAAGATATTATCCATATGATAAAATGTTATCTTCTTCTATTGGTTTTGTAGGGGTTGATAATCAAGGACTTGGTGGCCTTGAATTAACATATGATAAATATCTAACAGGTAGTTATGGAGCATTAAAATATTTTTCAGATGCGAAAGGAAATCTTTTGAAACTAAATGAGATATATGTAAAACCAACAAATGGTATGAATATATATTTAACAATTGATTTTAATATTCAAACCTCTTTAGAACGTGAACTTGATAATGCGATGTCTAAGTATAGTGCGACTGGCGCATGGGGAATAGTAATGGATCCTAATACTAGTGAGATACTTGCAATATCTTCAAGACCAAATTTTTCACCTTCTGAATATCAGAAGTACAGTGTAGAAGAAATAAATAGAAATCTACCAGTATGGATGACATATGAGCCTGGATCTACTTTTAAAATAATAACTTTAGCAGCTTCTTTGGAGGAAAACATCGTAGATTTATATAATGACCATTTTTATGATTCTGGTTCTATTAAAGTAGGAGGGGCCACTATACATTGTTGGAAACATGGTGGACATGGTGATCAAACATATTTGGAAGTAGTACAAAATTCTTGTAATCCGGGATTTGTAAATTTAGGACTCAAATTAGGAAAAGAAAAATTATTTAAGTATATTAAAAATTTTGGTTTTGGTACTAAAACAGGAGTTGATCTATCTGGTGAAGGTTCAGGTATTATTTTTAATGTAGATAAAATAGGTGATTTAGAACTCGCTACGACATCTTTCGGTCAAGGTGTCTCAGTAACGCCTATACAACAAATAACTGCAGTATCTGCGGCTATTAATGGTGGGATTTTAAATAAACCATATATTGTTAAAAGTATAAATGAACCTGAAACTAATTCAGTTATCTTAAAAAACGAAAGGATGGAAGTAAGAAGAGTAATTAGTAGTGATACATCATCAAAAGTTAAAGATGCCTTAGAATCAGTTGTATATTCTGGTACTGGTAGAAATGCTTATATAGATGGATATAGGGTGGGTGGCAAAACTGGTACAGCTCAAAAGCAACAAGATGGTAAGTATTTAGTAGGAGATTATATTGTATCTTTTATGGGCTTTTTACCGGCTGATAATCCTAAAGTAATTGTATATATTGCAGTAGATCACGCGAAAGGTATAACACAATATGGTGGGACTATAGCTGCTCCAATCGCTAGGAGTGTATTACTTTCTTCAATTGATGCATTAAAAATTAAACCTAGTGGTGGAAAAGAACTTGAATATAATTATTTAGATAGAAAATATTTTGAAGTCCCTGATGTTATAGATAAACCATTAAAAGAAGCCTTAGCTGAACTTAAAAAATTCAAAGTAGAATATAGTGGAGTAGGAAGTGTAGTTAAACACCAAACACCTAATCCTCATGAAAGAATATATGAGGGTGATGTGGTGAGATTATTGTTAGGAGAATAATATGTTGAATAAAACTTTTTTAGCAATGTTACTTAGCTTTTTAATATCGCTTATCACTGGCTTTATTATTATACCAATATTTAAAAGACGAAAAATTGATCAAAGATTAAGTGTATATCTGCAAGATAGACACAAATCTAAATCTAATACACCTACTATGGGAGGAATAATATTTGGAATATCATCCATTATAACTTTGGTAATTCTATATTTATTTAAACAGATTAAAATTAGTAATGGTCTAATTGTTATATTAATCACTTTTATTGGATATATGTTAATAGGATTTATAGATGATTATTTAATAATTAAAAGAAATAATAATCAAGGGTTAAAAGAATATCAAAAGTTATTGTTACAGTTATTTATAAGCATAATATTTTTTCTTATATTTCTTTTAGATAATGAACCATTAATATGGATACATAGCTTAAATCTTAAAATAAATATAGGGTGGTTTTATGGACTTTTTATATTACTGGTGTTACTTTCTTGTTCAAATGCGGTTAATATAACTGATGGACTTGATGGTCTTGCTACTGGTCTTTCTATTATTGCCTTTATAACATTTGGAATCATAACCTATCATACAGGTTGGCTAGATGGCTATAAAGATATAGGATTATTTTCATTTATTATAGTTGGTAGTTTATTAGGCTTTTTAGTTTTTAATGTTCATCCGGCTAAAATATTTATGGGAGATACTGGTTCACTATCATTGGGCTCCACATTAGGAGCGTTAGCTATATTAACTAGAACTGAATTTTTATTAATTATTGTAGGTATCGTTTTTGTTATAGAAACATTATCATGTGTTATTCAAAGAATATATTATAAATTTAGTAAAAAAAGATTATTTTTAATGACACCGATTCATCATACTTTTGAAAAAAAGGGATATGATGAAGTAGATATTGTTAAAATTTTTTGGATAGTTGGTTTAGTCGCGTCTATGATAGCTATAACGCTTTCTTTCTGGTTATAGGTGACTTATGAAAAAAATATTATTAATATCTTCTATTATATTATCTATTTTCGGCATAGTAATGATATATTCATCATCAAATTTATGGGCTATGTATAAATATAACAATCCTTATAAGTATGTTATTAATCAATCTATATTTTTCATTATAGGATTAATTCTTATGATAATAATAAGTAAAGTTGATTATAATATTTATAAAAAATATTCTAATAAGTTAATTATATTATGTTTGATATTACTTGTTTTAGTATTAATTCCTGGTATAGGTATGGTTAGGAATGGATCGCGTTCTTGGTTTGGAATAGGACCTTTCGGTATACAACCGTCTGAATTTACTAAATTATCATTAATAATCTTTACATCTAAATATTTAGAAAATAATAATATTAAAAAGTTTAAAAACTTATTACCAATACTATTATTAATTTTATTTATTTTCTTTATAATACTTTTAGAACCTGATTTTGGTACAGGGACCATTATTGTAGTAACTATTATGGCATTACTTTTTGTAGGTGGTATGAATATTTCGTTTTTAATTAAATTATTTATAATAGGTATAGTAGGAGTTATATCACTTATTTTAATCGCGCCATATCGTCTTCAAAGAATATTATCATTTTTAAATCCGTGGTCTGATCCATTAGGAAGTGGTTTTCAAATAATTCAATCATTATATGCGATTGGTCCAGGGGGATTACTTGGTATGGGATTTTTAGGTAGTATTCAAAAACATTTTTACCTACCGGAGCCACAAACAGATTTTATATTCTCAATTATAAGTGAAGAATTTGGATTTATGGGTGTTATTTTTATATCTTTTGTATTTTTATTAATCATAATTACTGGTTTTAAGATAAGTAGAGATAAAAAAGATTTATTCGGTAAGTATTTATCTTTCGGTATAACATTTGGTATCGCATTTCAAACTGTTTTAAATCTTATGGTAGTAGTTGGCTTAATACCGGTTACAGGGGTAACATTACCATTCTTATCTTATGGTGGTTCATCACTTTTAGTAACTATGATATCAATTGGAATACTTTTAAATATCATATAAAAAAATCAGATTAAACTGATTTTTTCTTTTTTAAAAATATTATAAATGTAATTATCACTGATATAGATAATGGTATAAATAAAATATAGACAACTTTTCTGATTTTTCCTTTTCTTCTAAACGCCATATCTTCAATAGGATTTTCATATTCTCCAATAAGTTTATCTATGATATTATTATCATCATTATAGTTTTTAAAGAATTCATTTGTTTTGCCATTTATAATTTTATAATCATTATTATTTTTATATTCTTTATAATAAGATATTAATTTATCTATGTTATCAGGTATTTTATATAGACTAGGTGCGATAGTAGGATTATTATATATAGGATTAACATTTTCAAAAGCAGAAGATATTTTATATATCATAGATTCTTCTTTTGCTTTAGAAACTATTTCCATATTATATGTAAATTCACCATTAATTCCCATAGGTATACTAATAGCAGGGAATCCTACTAAAGGTGCGATGTTAGAACTTGGTGTATAAACATTAGAAGATGCTTTTGCCTCATTTAAAGTCATTATCTTAGTTTTTAAAGTTGGATATATAAGTGCATCAATACCTAAATCTTCAAATTTTTTGTTAGCTAAGTTGATATTATAATTCCTTTTATTTATATAATCTTTATAGTATGATGTATTTTTATAATCATGATTACAATAATAACCATTATAAGATTCTATATACTGAGTATATCCACCATTTTTGATTAAATCTGATAAACTTTTAATTTCACTATTAGTATTTTTAATATATTCATTAAAGTCATAACACATAGTAGTAGCATCAAAATAATATGGAATATTAAAATCATTTATATATATAATCTCTGCGCCTAGTTCTTCTAGTTTTTTTATTGATTCATCCATCATATCTTTAATAAATTTATCTGTTTTACCAGATGATATGGAAGATGAATTTGAATATATATTATAAAATCCTTTGATAGCTGCAATTTTAACTCCTTTAAGTGAATTAGAAAAACTATCAATATAAGATTTTTGTTCAGTGTCAATAACATCTAGTACTAACGCTGAATCACTTACATATTTAGTAATCACTCCAACTGTATCTCTTGTTGCTTCAAATTTAATGACACCATCTGAATTAATAATATCATAACTAGGTCTTATACCAATAACTCCGTTAGCCGCGGCAGGTACTCTTGTAGACACACCTGTATCAGTGCCTAAAGCATAAGCAGCTAAATTAGCAGATACTGAAACTGCTGAACCACCAGATGAACCATAAGATGAATAATTAGTGTTATAAGCATTATAAGTGTATCCAAAACTACTATGACTATATTTCGCGTTAAATGCAAATTCATCCATATTAGTTTTACCTAAGATAATACCACCTGCATTTATAATTTTTTCTATTACATCCGCGTTTTTATTAGGATAACTATCAAGTAAACCTTTGGCCCCATTAGTAGTAGGTAGTCCTTTGACATCTATATTATCTTTAACAAGTAGGGGTATACCATATATTTTAGATCGTCTTCCTTTTTCTTTAAATTCTATATCTAATTTTTTGGCATCTTCAATCGCGTTTTCATTAATAGTTATAACCGCATTATATTGCTTATTATATGCATCTATTCTATCTAAGTATAATTTAGTTAATGTTTCATATGTTAAAACACCATCATCAATATATTCTTGAATAGTATTAATATCTTTTCCTATAATATCTATAGGTGCTTTCGTTATTGCTTTTGCTGATATAGGTATTAATAAAAGTAATATAAGAAACTTTTTCATATCATCACCAATTATATTATATCAAAAAATGTAAAATAAGAAAGATGGTATTTATTGAATATTATATATATGATAAAATTTATGTGAGGTGAGTTATGAAAAAATATTTGATCATAATTGGTATACTTGCTATAACAATACTATTTTGTATATTAGGAATAAAAAAAGAAAATAATGTCATTGATTTATCTAATCTAACTTATAATGATCATAAAATAAAAAAATATGAATTAAGTGATTATGATAATTTTTTAAATGATTATAAAAAAAATAAATTAAATAATATATATATTACTAGCTTTATATTTGATGGTTTAAAATATATAGATGTTAAAAGTGATATATTAAATATCGATATGACTGGAGATATCTATTTAGAAGGTGAATATAGTGGTGGTGTATTTATAAATACTAATAATAAAAAAGGTAGTTTAAATATAAATTTAAATAATGTAGTGATAGATACAGACTCAAAAAAAGTACCAGGATTATATATATATAATAAAGATAGTTCATCTAATTTTAAAGTTACTATAACATCAATAGAAAATACATCTAATTTTATAAAAGGTGGTTCGTTAAAAAAAAGCGAATATAAAGATAATATATTCGCGAATAAAGATGGCTTTTATAAAGCTGGTGGAGCTATATCATCAGATGTAGATATAAATTTTGATGGGCCAGGTTTTTTAAATGTAGAAGCATCTAATGAAGGTATTGAATCAAAGGGTAATATTAATTTTTTAGATGGTAATTATTTGATTAAATCAAAGGAAGATGGGATAAATACATCTAATAAAGATATATCCATTAATTTAAAAACACTTACTATTTTAGTATCAGAAGAAGGGGATGCGATTGATTCTAATGGAAGTTTAGTTATAGAAGATGGAATCATATATGCGATGTCAGCGGGAGATGATTCTGGTCTTGATTCAGAAAATACTAATATCAATGGTGGAACTATAATCGCTTTGGGTAATGCGTATGACCAAGTATCTATATCAAAACAAAAATATCATGTATTTGAAATAGATTCTAATAAAGCTATATTATTGGATGATGATAATAACTTTATCGCTGGTGTAGATTTAGATAGTACTTATAAGTATTTACTATATAGTGATTCTATGGATAGAAATATAAATTTATATAAAGATGGTACTATAAAAGGTAATAATAATTATGGACTTTATTTAAATGGTACATATGAAAGATAGATTTTATTTTTAATATTTGATATAATTAATGAAGGTGATTTATATGCAAAGAATTTTAACAGGACTTAAACCTACAGGTGATTTGACTTTAGGTAATTATATTGGCTCTATAAAACAAATGATAGATTTAGAAGATAATTATGAATCATATTTGTTTGTGGCTGATCTACATGCTTTAACTGTTCCAAATGATCCTAAAGAATTACATGAACGTATTAAAAAGTTTATAGGTATGTATTTGGCATGCGGTATTAATCCAGAAAAACATACTATATATATTCAATCAGAAAATAATTATATACCAGCGATATCATGGTTATTAGAATGTTCTACATATTATGGTGAAGCTTCACGTATGATACAATTTAAAGAAAAAAGTCGTGAGAATAAAAACTTTACTGTAGGACTTTTAACATATCCTATTTTAATGGCTGCTGATATTCTTTATTGTGATGCTGATTTAGTTCCAGTAGGCATAGATCAAAAACAACATGTAGAATTAGCTCGTGATATAGCAGAAAGATTTAATAATAAATATGGAATGACTTTTAAACTTCCTGATGTGTTTATATCAAAAGAAGGCGCGAAAATATATGATTTAAAAGATCCTTTGAAAAAAATGAGTAAGACTGAGATTAATCCAGCAGGTGTAATATCATTATTTGATAAACCAGAAGTAGCTAAAGAAAAAATAATGAAAGCAACTACTGATTCTTTAAATACTATTAAATATGATAGAAATTTACAACCAGGTATATCTAATTTACTTACAATCGCGTCATTCTTAACTGGTAAGACTATTGATGAAATAACTTCTATGGAATTTAAAGGATACGGTGAATTTAAAAAATATGTTGCAGAAGTAGTAGCGGAATTTTTAACTGATATTCAAGCTAAATATGAAGACATTATAAATAGTCCTTTACTAGATAAGATATTAGATGAAGGAAAAGAAAAGACTGAACGTCTTGCTAAAGAAAAATATATGTTAATGAAAGAAAAAATGGGTGTTATTAGATAACACCTTTTCAATTTGACTTTTTTTAAAAACATCATATAATAAAATTAATTCATGGAGGGGTTGTTATGGGTTTATTTATATATATTTTATTATTAATACCATCTTTAATTTTTAAGTTAGTATTAAAGCTTAAAAAAGATAAAATATGGTTAATTACAGAGACAGGTTATACTGCATGTGATAATGGCTTTTATTTATTTAAACACATAAGAAAATATCATCCTACTAAAAGAGCTTATTATGTTATATCAAAAAAATCAAGAGAATATAATAAAACTTTAAAATATGGAAATATTATCACTTATGGTAGTTTAAAACATTATTTTTATTATATGGTCGCGATTAATATAACTACTTATGAAAATTCATCACCATGTCCATGGTTATTTAATTTTTTACATGTACATTTAAATATGTACAATAGAAGAGTATTTATTCAAAGAGGTATAACTAAAGATAATATATTAAGTCTACATTATGATAAGACTAAATTTAGATTATTTATTTGTGGTGCTTCTAAAGAATATGAGTATTTAAAAGAAAACTATGGTTATCCTAAAGAAAATTTAAAATTACTTGGATTACCTAGATTTGATGATTGGATAAATTCAATTAAGGGAAGTAATAAAATACTTATTATGCCATCTTATAGAAAAGTTTCAAAATCATTTACGGCAACAAAATATTATAAAAGATGGAATTCATTACTTAATAATAAGGAATTTTTAAAGTTATTAAAAGATAAAGATATATATGTATATTTCTATCTACATACAGATATGCAGAAATATATGGACTTATTTGAAACTAACTCAAGTAATATTATTAAGATTACTGATAGTGAAATCAATACTGTTTTAAAAGAATCTGCGTTACTTATAACCGATTATTCATCTGTTTATATGGATTTCGCTTATATGAATAAGCCTATAATATATTATCATTTTGATACTTCTGATTATAGAAAACATTATAAGGAAGGATATTATAAATATTCTAAGGATGCATTTGGTAAAATAGTAAATGAGGAAGAAGATTTAATTAAAAAAATAGATGCATATATTAAATTAAATTATAAGATGGAAGAATTTTATTTGAAAAGAATGGATAATTTCTTTGAACATAAAGACAATTTGAATAGTGAAAGAGTCTATATGGCTATAGAAGAAATGGGGGATTAATATGGAAAACGAATTAAATATTTCTTATTTAATTGAGATTATAAAGAAATGGTTTTTCTTTATTCTATTACTTGTGATAATTGGCGTTGGATGTGCCTATATTTATAATGCTGGTGCAGAGATTAAATATCAAAGTTCAACTACATTATATGTAGAACCATCAGTTAATTCATCAGTTGTAGATTATCAAGGTATTTTAACTAACCAAAAAATGGTTAAAACATATTCAACTATTATTAAAAGTAGAAGAGTAGTTAATAGTGTTATAGAAAAAATGGAACTTGATATGACTTATGATGATCTATTAGATATCTTAACAGTATCTAATGACGCGGATACACAAATAATTACAATTTCAATTAAACATAATAGTAATAAAATGGCTAGTGATATTGCTAATTGCTTTGCTGAAACTCTAATAGAAGATTTAAAAAAAGAAATGGATATTTCTAATATTAAAGTTATAGATGAAGCGATTGTATCTGATAAAGAAGTAGAGCCAAAAAGAAATGTTAATATGGCAATTGGTGGTGCGGTTGGTGCAATGGTAGGTATTGCTATATCATTTTTACTTAGTGCTTTAGATAATAAAATAAAAACACATGATGATGTTAAAAAATACTTACATGTTAAAACATTAGGTATTGTTCCTTTAAACTCATTGGATGTTAAAAGCAAAAAGAAAAATAAATATAATAAAATAGAATCAGGTACACCTATTAAGATAATTGATGAAACTGATAGTGTTATATCTGAATCTATAAGAATGATAAGAACAAACTTAGATTTCGCGGATTTAAAAATTATAAACGTAACATCTACAACACCTTCAGAAGGTAAATCAGAGTTTATTACCAATTTAGCGTGTTCATTCGCGATGCTTGATAAAAGAGTATTATTAATCGATTGTGATATGAGAAAACCAAAAATACATAGAAATTTTGGTGTAGCTAGAGATAAAGGTTTATCTGATTGCTTACTTTCTAAATTTATAAGTTATAAAGATGTTATTCAAAGATTCGATAGAAATAATGTTCATATTGATATATTAGCTGCAGGATCATTAGTATACAATCCATCTGAATTAATTAACTCAGCTAATTTCTTATCACTTTTAAATAGTTTAAGAAGTTCATATGATATTATTTTAATCGACTGTCCACCTATATCTAACTTAACTGATGGAGTATTAGTATCAAAACTTTCAGATGGTACAATTTATGTTATTGAATCTGATAAAGTAGATAAA
>JAEEGL012530477.1_pt1 | contig 31133 bp, 23 predicted proteins | sample 9134231 | NCBI WGS metagenome assembly JAEEGL01 (sample SAMN16246548, study PRJNA631951) | gut metagenome | biome: gut microbiome; feature: rumen; material: fiber-attached | host: Bos | place: Iran: Karaj | collected 2018-10
CATAGATGAGGGCAAAACTGCCAAAATCTATGCATGCAAGAGCTGTATCTAGGGAAAAAGATGCATAGATGAGGGCAAAACCGACAAAATCTATGCATGCTAGATTTGCATCAAAGAAAAAGAGGCATAGAAAGTAAAAAACTCCGATTTGCCTTACCCGTGTGATAGCAATACTATCGTCTCCACATGATTTGTACACGGGAACTGATCCACAGCGCATGCTTTTTCCACACGGTATCCCTGTTCCTGTAACATTTCCAAATCTCGTGCGAGACTTGTTGGCTTACAACTGATATAGACTAATCGGTCTACTCCGAAATTGATAATCTTCTGCAGTGCCTTCGGATTAATTCCATCTCTTGGTGGATCCACAATGATTAAATCAGGCTGTTCCTTGATTTCATCAATGCATTTTAAAACATCTCCGGCATGGAACTCACAATTATTCAATCCATTTAATGCTGCATTTTCCCTTGCAGCCACCACTGCTTCTTCCACAATTTCCACACCGATTACTTTCTTTGCGACCGGCGCAACAATCTGTGCAATGGTTCCTGTTCCACTGTACAGGTCAAAAATCAATTTATCTTTTGTTGTTCCGATATATTCTCTTGCCTTTGTGTAGAGTACTTCCGCTCCAAGAGAATTAGTCTGGAAGAATGAAAAGACAGAAATCTTAAATTTCAAATCCAACAATTCTTCGTAAATGAATTCTTCTCCAAACAACACTCTTGTTTCATCACTTTGAACAACATCGGCAATTCCGTCATTTATGATGTGCATCACACCACACAACTTTGCTTTTAAATCCAAATTCTTTAATGCTTCTACCAATGTCATTAAATCAGCCTGTTCTTCATAAGACAAATCCGATGTAGTAACCAATCCAACCAAAAGCTGTTCCGTTTTTGTTGTTCTGCGAACCAGTAAGTGTCTCAAATATCCATCATGACGCATCTTATGATAAAATGGCAAATTCTTTTCTGTGCAATAATCCAGGATACAACGAAGGATTTTTCTGTAGTCTTCGTGTACAATCCGGCACTGGTCTACAGTTACAATATCATGAAAACTGTTCTTCTTATGCATTCCTAACGCTAAAGGACCATCTTTGAATTCGTCTCCAAAAGAAAACTCCATCTTATTTCTGTATTCCCACTGCACCGGGCTGCCTACAATCCCCTCAAATGTATAGTCCGTTTTGATTGCCTGATCCAATATGTTTTTTACCATTTCACATTTCAGCTTGGTTTGGTTTTCATAGCTTAGTGTCTGATAGCTACAGCCACCGCAATCTCCAAAATGTGGACATCTTGGTTCGGTATCTTCGATTGCGGATTTTTCCAAAACTTCTCTTAAACGTCCCACTGCTTTCCCTGAACGTTTCTTGGATACGACGAACTGAACCTTCTGTCCCGGAAGAACACCTTTCACACTGGCAATTCCTTCTTCACCACAATCCACTTCTCCTTTGTTTGGAAAAGCTAGTTTTGTTACTATTCCTGTATATTCAACACCTTTTTTCATTTTGTTTGGACTCCTCTTCTATTTCAATAAAAGAGCAGTTCACTTGTTTGTGGACTGCCTTCACTATATCTTTAATTGATATCTTTATCTTAGCATATTATTCTTTAGTTGTGTAAAAAAACATTTCCTGAAAATGAAAATAATGGTGATTCCGATGTATATGTAAGCCTCTATGATTTCAACTGCTATGCCGATAACAAAGTGGTGGTAATCGATCATAGCCGTGTACAACGAGTCGCGCGCGCTTTGCACTTCGTGCTCGCGCTCGCGACAGTCGTCGAATAAAAAAAGAAAAACACTTCCTTTTGTGCAAGCACAAGGAAGTGTTTTTCTTTTTTTATTCGACTCGTTGTACACGGCTATTCTTTAACGAAGTCATCCTCATCATCATATTCGTCATCGTAGAAAAGATCATCATAGTCATCTTCGAAGTCATCATATAAATCTCTGTTCACAAGTCTGTAGATTCCGTACGCTACACCTGCGACTGCTGCAATGATTGCGATTACTCCGGCAATGATTGCGATGATTCTAAGAGTATCTTTCTTTTCATCTTTGGTGATGAGTTTTCCAATTTTTACGCCTTTAATTAATTCGTCCATACTGTCACCTCTCCTTAATGATTTAATAGTGTTATTATATCACTCCCATGGGTTTTTTACTACAATTTTTTCAATTTTGCAAACGATGCCATCATCATTTTTTGTCCGACAGTATCAAACTGTACTGTGACCTGATAATCTCTTGGTCCATCTTCGATTCCAAGAACGGTTCCTTCACCAAATTTTGTGTGTTCCACCCGGTCACCTACGCTATAGTCAATGGTTGCCTTTGCTACGGAAAATTCTTTTCCAAATGATGGTTTTGTGGATGGAGTCCCGTAAGCCGGTTTTTTCGCCATTGCTTTGAAGGCACCTTTATGCTCATTGGTGGCAAAGTTTCTGTTTCCACCATAAGTTCTTCCGGAGCCCATATAACCGGATCCTCCGGAGTGAGACAAACTTCCTTCATAGCCTCCGAAGTTGCTGAAGGACGGCTTTGTCTTTTCGTAGCCGGCAGCAACACGGTCTGTTACATTTTTGCTGTTCACAATGTTTTGCGGAATTTCCTTCACAAATCTGGAAATGATATTATACTGCATTTCACCGCGAATCATTCTTCTTTTTGCATAGCTGATGGTCAGATGCTTCATCGCTCGGGTTATTGCCACATAACAAAGTCTTCGTTCTTCTTCAATCTCTCCCTTGTCATCTGCCATAATGCTCATATAGCCCGGGAATAATCCATCTTCCATTCCGCAAAGAAATACATACGGGAATTCCAATCCCTTCGCACTATGTACTGTCATCAGCACGACGTAGCTGCTGTCTTCGTCCAGATTGTCAATTTCTGAAACCAACGCAACTTCTTCCAAAAATGCTGACAGGGATGGTTCTTCTGTGCTGTTTTCATATTCAGCAACTTTGCTGACTAATTCATCGATATTCTCAATTCTACCATTGGCTTCGTCAGTGTTTTCTTCTGACAATTCCGCCACATATCCTGTTTCCTCTAGAACCTTGTTGACCAATTCCTTCAATGTACAGGTGTTCATTTCATCCTTTAAGTCTTCAATCAAGTCAGTGAACTTCTGAATTTTTGAAGCTGCTCTGCTTAATTCCGGAATATTTTCCACTTCTAACAGTGCCTCATAAAGGTTCATGTCATATGTTGCCGCAAAAGCCTTTGCCTTATCAATGGACGTCGCACCAATTCCTCGCTTTGGAACATTGATAATTCTTTCTACTGCAATATCATCTGTCGCGTTGGCAATCAAACGTAAATATGCCAAAACATCCTTGATTTCTTTTCTCTGATAGAAGTTCTGTCCGCCGATAATTTTGTACGGAATATTTTTCATCAGCAATTTTTCTTCCAATGCACGGGACTGGGCATTGGTTCGATACAATACTGCATAATCGCTGTAGTCTGCCTTGCCGAAATCTACTTTTTCCTTAATAGACTGCGCTACCATTTCCGCCTCGGCGTAAGCATCCTCAGCCTGATATAAATCAATTTTTTCTCCCTGGTCGTTATCACACCAAAGAGTCTTGTCTTTTCTTCCCTGATTGTTATGAATTACAGCATTGGCTGCATCCAGAATATTCTTTGTTGAACGGTAATTCTGTTCCAGTTTCACAACTCGGGCATTTGGGAAATATTTTTCAAACTGAAGAATATTGGTAATATCCGCGCCACGGAATTTGTAAATCGACTGGTCGTCATCACCAACGACGCAAAGGTTCTGGTGCTTCCCGGCCAACAGTCTGATAAATGCAAACTGTGCCGCATTGGTGTCCTGATATTCGTCTACCATGATATACTTCAAACGATCCTGGTAGTTTTCTAAAACATCGGGACAATGGGTAAACAGTTTAACTGTTTCCATAATCAGATCATCAAAATCCAATGCATTGTTTTTCTTCAATGCTGCCTGATAATCATCATAGATATTTGCCATGTTTACCATTCTGAAATCCCGTCTTGCCATATCTCTTACATCGGAAACAGTCATCAGTTTATTCTTGAAATCGGATATTTTTCCAAGAACTCCATTTTCCTTGTACTGCTTCGGATCCAAATTTAATCGTTTGATTACTTCTTTCAGCAATTTCTTCTGGTCTTCCGTATCGTAAATCACAAAATCATTGTTATATCCAATCATGTCAATGTGACGACGTAAGATTCGCACACAGGCGGAATGGAATGTGCTGACCCAAACTTCGTTAGCTCTTCCCTGCACAATTTTATTCACACGATTTCGCATTTCTCCTGCTGCTTTATTCGTAAACGTAATTGCCATAATATTGTATGGCTGCACATTTTTCTCTTCAATCAAATATGCAATTCTATGTGTTAAAACTCTTGTTTTTCCGGAACCGGCACCGGCTAAAATCAGTAACGGTCCGTCGGTATGATACACCGCCAACTGCTGCATATCATTCAATGTTTCATAAATATTATTCATGCTTTCATCCTTTATCTTTATTACCCAAAATCTTTTTCATTATACTATTTTTTGCTTCGTTTGAACACACCCAATCTAACTAATTTCTGTACCCTTATTTCAGTTTCTGCACCGTGGATACCACTTGTCGTTTTAATTACTACGTGATATGATTATTAGAAAGAAATGATGAAAAACAAAGATTGTTAGGAGAGATTATGAACATCGAAGAATTATACACGGAAGTCTTTCAGGATGTACAAAATTTTAATATTGATGATATGCCTGGAATTGATTTATATATGGATCAGGTTACTACATATTTGAATGAAAAGTTAAAAATGGCACAGCGTCATGATGATGATAAATTGTTAACCAAAACCATGATTAACAACTATGTTAAAAGTCATCTCATGCCACCACCGGAAAAGAAAAAATATTCCAAAGATCATTTGATTGCACTAATTTTGATTTATTTCTTTAAAAATGTAGTTTCCATCAATGATGTCAATTCCATTTTAAATCCGGTAATGTCCAATCAGTTTAAGGACAATGACGATTCTCTGGAAAAAGCATTCAAGGTTTACCTGGAGCACATTCAGAGTTCGGAAACCATCACACCAATTGTTCAATCCTATGAGGATTCCAAGAAGATGCTGGAGAAGCTAAATTCTTCCAGTGACGAATTGGCACTACTCTCTTTTATTTCCGTTTTGAACTATGACATTTTTCTCAGAAAACTGATTATTGAACGACTAATTGATGCTATGCCTAAAACCGAGAATTCCGAGAACAAAGATCAAAAGAAAAAATAAGCAAAAAAAAAGATATTCAGCACTAAGCCGAATATCTTTTTTATTCACTATCTTTCACTCGTTGAAGTACCATATCATAACCGTCATTTCCATAATTTAAAGAACGATTTACACGACTAATTGTCGCAGTAGATGCTCCGGTGGCATTTGCAATTTCCAAATAAGTATGCCCTTCTCTTAACATCTTTGCAACTTCATATCTCTGTGAAATCGATAACAGTTCATTTACAGTACAAACATCTTCAAAAAAGATGTAACATTCTTCTTTATCTTTTAATGTTAAAATGGCTTCAAATAAATGGTCCACTTCAGGATTTCTCAATTTTTTACTCATTCGTCTTCCTCCTAAAACCATACTATATATCAGATATTTTAACACTCTAAAGTTTGAAAGTCCAGCAAAATTTCCATTTTGCCGGACCTTCATTTATTGTTTCTCTTTTAAACTCTTCCTCGGAATTTAATTCTGGCAATGGCATACACCATAATTCCACCACACACCAGCATCACAACTCCCGCAAACACCTGCATCAGCATTTCGTGTCCCAAAAGATATGTGAAGAATCTTCGCATATACGCATTGGAAATATTCAATCGGTAAATGGAACCGTTAGAAATCATTGCCGCACAAACAGTAGTCAATGTAATTCCCGCGCCTAAAACGCCATATGCTACAAAACGTAACCCTCTATAAGTCTCTGTTCTCATAGACATAATTGCGAAAATACATAACAATCCTACTAAAATACTGATTGGAATTGTGAACCAGATAATTTTTGAAAATACATTGATTCCCTTAACAATTATCGGTAATGTTGGTAAAGGAATTTTGGATTTATACACTTCCATTACCTGCGCACTATACGCATTCAGTGATTCCTTCTCTTCGTCCGTCAAATCTTTCTTTGATTTCTGAACAGTCTCAAGAAGTTTCTTTTCCATTTCATCTGTTTTAATTGTATATTCTTTCCCGTCTACTTTTGCCTTCAGGTAATTTTCCACATCACTCTGAATTTTATCAACGGAAAATACTTCATCTAAAAATACAATGCCCTCAATTTCCACATTACTCTTTGTAACCTGTTTTATCTGGGTTGTTTCTTCAGCCAACGTTTCTTCAGATGTTGTCACCTCTGTTTTTGTGGCATCCTTTTTGTTGTTATACACAGTGACTATTTCGTCCACTCCATATGGAATTGCCATATCATATGCCTGCTGCATCATTTCACTTTTAAGATAGTCGTAGTAATCCACTCGTTCTGCTGTATGGGTTACGCCGTGAACACTCAACAGACTGTAATATCCCAGTGCGGAAAGGGAAAGCGTAATCAATGAAAGCATTAAACCAAAGGAAAGGAAGTAGCATATAATATCTTTTTTCAATTTGCGTCTGCTATATTTTCTGCTCATGATATTCCTCCTACTTCTTAATTGTTGGTCCACTGACAAGGTCTAAGTAGACAAACATTCTTTTTGTCTTTGTTCCGTTTAATGTTCCGTATGGATAACAGGTGTAAAGTACCAATTGTTCTTTATCACTTGCTAAATCATAGGCTTTATCGAAATCTTTTCCCGTAACTTTCATATCCACAACTTTGTAACGATAGATTCCATAGGTCGTAGTGAACTTAAATTCATCTCCACTCTTTACTTTCTCCAACGCCGAAAAATATGTGGTATTATGGGCACCAATTAAAATCGTCTTTCCGTATCCCGGTAAAAAACTACCGATATACTGTCCTGCACCAACTGCCAACTGTTCCGGACGATCTCCCCAAAAAACAGGAACATCCAGTTCCAATTCCTTGCACGCCAGTTCTCCATAATGCTGACTGAACTTTGGAACGGTAATACCGCTCAACTTAATTTCTTTCCGTTGACTTTTTTCGTCACCCTTAAATGGTTTGGCTTCCAAATCATCTGTTAAATAGATTGGCTGCGTATTCAAGAAGTTGTTTGCCACACTGTTCCACAAATCAGATGTTGTTCTGAAGACGGCATATCCTACACCAATCACAATCAATCCCATGATAATCGGGACATAGAAATACTTTAGAATTTCCTTGAAGTTCATGTATGTAAATGTCTGTCTTCTTGCCTTTCTGGTCTTTCTGCTGGCAACTTCCAGTTCGTCATCTTCCTCATCATCATATTCTTTACGATGTTTTGCACGAATCTTTCGGTTCCATCTTCTAAAGTTTGCCAAAAGCCCAATTACACAAAGTCCCACAGCAATTGCAAAAAAGAGTTCCACGGAAAAATTCCAACTGTTTGCATCAGTAGTTACTGTATCGTCTCCGGTCTTCTTAATCGGACTAACGGTGTCGATAACAATATACCCTTCTGAATCCAATGCATAAAATTTTCCAACAGTACTATCATATTCAAAAATCAAACCAATGATGCTTCCTGCCTTTTCCGCGTTAACATACATCTTTTTGAAGTTTGATATAGACTTTTCTTTTTTATACGCCTTCTGCGCCAACAACGCATCACGCAGAGACGAAACAAAATCTTCCACATCTTCCTTAACCATAGAAACATCATCTCGAATCATATAATTCTCCAACTGATTCAGATATCTGGTTTCAATTTTCACAGGAAAATTCTCATTCGTTAATTGTTTAAATACTTGCTTTTCATTTTCATCCAATTCTCCGGCGCTAACTGCAATAGGCATACTTAAGAGAAAAAGCGCCGCCATGATAGTAATAATTATTCGTTTCAAAAGGATTCCCTCCAATACGTTTATTCAACTTCTCTATCATACCATATTTTTTATGCTTATTACAGTATATGTATAAAAAAAGTCCGTCCCAATTTTTTTATGGGACGGACCGCAATAACGATATTATTTTACTTTGATTTTCTTAGTAACAGACCACTTTTTACTGTAAACAGTCTTCTTACCAAATACTTTATATCCACGGACACGAATATAAAGCTTTCTTTTATTTTTCACTTTCTTGCTGGAAACAGTGAATTTTTTCTTATTTGTTTTCACTGTATACTTCACAATTGCCTTTTTGTTCTTCTTTGCATTCTTTAAAGACTTGTAAATGCATACTTGATATCCATCAGCAACTTTCAAAGTCTTTTTCAATGTTACTTTCACTTTCTTTGCTGATTTTTTCTTTATTGCAACTTTAACTTTTGCTTTTCCACACTTCTTCTGGAATTCTGCAATCTGCTTCTCTTCTGATAAAGTTGTCTTCGCTGTAGCGCCCTGATTCTGGGTATTTGTAGTAGGATCTTTTACAATTACTTCATAAAATACCTTATGAGTCTTCATAGTTGTATCGGAAATCTTTACGTTAAAGGCTGTATTTTCCGGCAAGTTTTCTCCATTTTCACCGAAGTTTCCGAAACCGTAATCTAATTTCAAAAATCCTTCAAAACCGGAAGGAATCACTACTTCTTTTGTCAACGTCTGTGGAACATTTGCCTTCAAATACAATGTTTCATCCATAAAAATCCAATCATCGGTATCATTTCCTCGAACTTTAATTCGAACCTGTTTATCAATAGAAGATTCCAGTGTCGTACTCAGCTGGTATGTATTTCCTCCAATTCCTTCCAAAGACGGAGAATGTACCTGAACCGCCCAGATATTGGTACCAATCTTCGAAACATCTATTGAACCACCGGTTGTATTCATATTATCACCGGACAACATTGCAGAACCTGCCCAATTAGAATTATTACCTGCTGCATATGAAGTAAAATTCTGATTTGCATCACTGACTACATCAATGTCTTTTTCAGTGATATAACGGGTCTCTGTTTCCACTTCTTTCTTCTGATATACGCGAACATAATCAACTTCCATGGTTGATTTTTCCGGGAATGCCGTATCATCGATTGTGTATCCCGGCCACTGTCCACCAATTGCCAAGTTAAAGATAATAAAGAATTTCTGATGGAACTCAGATCTTTCTTCTACAGACACTGCAAAGCTCTGTGTCAAAACACCGTCAACATAGAATTTTGTCCAGTTTTCATCCCATTCTAAAGTATACAGATGCCACTGGCTTCTATTTTTTTGTGCCGAAAAATTATAGCCAACACCATGTGTCTGATCATGTTCTCCAATCTTTTCATTATAGAAATGTAATGTGGAATAAACTGTATTTTCCGCATTAACAGCTTCCATAATATCAATTTCACCACATCTTGGCCAACCTGCTGAACCAAGATTATCTCCCAACATCCAAAATGCCGGCCATGAACCGGTAAACTGTGGTAACTTCATATAAGCTTCAACTTTACCGTACTTAAATGACTTTTTGTTACGTGTGTTAATACGTCCGGATGTATACTTCTTTCCACCATAGTTTTCTTTTAAAGCATGGATTTTCAGTGTTCCTTTGCTAACTTCAATATTTTTTGCACTGTTAGTATAATACTGAAGTTCGTTATTTCCGCCGCCTTCACCGTTTACTTCGATGTTCCAATTGCTCGAATTTAACGCATTTCCACTAAATTCATCAGACCAAACAAGTTCGTATTCACCCACTTCAACTGCTTCAACTTTTTTGGATTCTTTAGCCTGATAGTTCACTCCCGAAATGGCCACTGCTACAGCCACTGCCAACGCAATCCCTCTCAACATTTTCTTCATTGTTCTCCTCCTGAAAAAAATAAATATTCTTTTGTAAGTCCGTCCATGTTATCGCTATCATTTTCAATATACATAAATTAAAACGTTTTTACAAGCAGTTTTTTTATAAAAACTGTTTTATTTTTTTAAGTGATTTCAGTGTACTTTATTCAAAAGGATATTTTACGCCAAGTTGTCCTCGAATTTCATCCATCAATTTCATCATATGCACTGTTAGGGACAATGGCATTTCCTTAAATTCTGTTTTTCCTTCCTCAATTGCTTGAACACAGGCACGTATTTCATATTCATACCCGGTCAAACCTTCCGCATCATAATCCGCAACATCCTCAGCTGAAATATCCATTACCTGATTCCATGATGAATCCCATACTTTCATAGCTCTCGGACAATTGCATCCTTCCACTTTAATCATTCCTGCCGTTCCATAGATTACCGCATTCCCATCACTGAAGGTACACATCCCTGAATTCAGATCCGCCATTTTTCCGTTTTCATAAACGAGGGTATATTGGCCCATTAGGTCTACGCCTTCTTTTGTCAGAACTCCGGTTGCCACAACCTTATCAATCTCATTTCCCATAACAATTGATGCCATTGTCAGCGGATAAATTCCCACATCCAATAACGCACCACCTGCCAGTTCCGGTTTCACCAGACGCTCTTTATGCAACATCGGAAAATTCAGATTTGCTGTCATAGACATTACCTCACCGATGGTTCCTTCTGCAATCACTTCCTGCAATTTTTTAATTAACGGCATAAACCGGGTCCACATCGCTTCCCCCAAAAATACACCGTTTTCTCTTGCAAGTGCAATCAGCTGCTCCGTCTGCTTTGCATTAGCCGTAAATGCTTTTTCGCACAGTACGTGCTTTCCATGTTCAATACAAAGTTTTGCCTGTTCAAAATGAAGGGCATGAGGTGTTGCGATATAAACCACATCAATTGCATCATCTTTTACCATCTCTTCGTAAGAACCATAGGCCTTTTCCAACTGATATTGTTTCCGATATTCTTCTGCTTTTTCCAAACTTCTGGAAGCAACTCCATACGCCTTTGCTTCCTTCATATGCGACAAAGTCGAAAGCATTGCATGCGCAATACTTCCGGCTCCCATAATTCCAAATCTCATCATTTATTTCCTAACCTCTTTAATTCCTGAATTGTAAACTGATATGTTGTGTTACAAAAATCACACTTCACTTCGATTTCTTCTCCGTCATTAATCAAGTCATTCAAATCCTTTTTGCTTAAGCTTGCCAATGCCTTTGACACTTTTTCTTTGCTGCAATTGCAGACAAACTGCGTAGGAATCTTATCATTAAATTCCACGCCCAATTCACCAAGCACTTCTTCCAATATTTCTTCCGGAGTCATTCCTTTTTCCAATAAGTCTGTCACGGATGTGATTTTTGCAATCTTTTCCTCCAGATAGCTGATGGTTTCTTCACTGGCAAAAGGCATTAACTGAATAATAAATCCCCCTGCCTGCTTTACCGTATTGTCCTTTGACATCAATACCCCTAACGCTACTGCTGAAGGAACCTGTTCACTGGAAGCAAAATAGTAAGTCAAATCTTCAGCCACTTCACTGGTGCCCAATGGTACCTGGCTGGCATACGGTTCTTTTAATCCCATATCTTTTATTACTGTTAAAGTTCCATAGCCGATTGCCGCACCTACATCCAACTTGCCTGCATAGTTTGCCGGAATCAGAACATTCGGATTTCCTACATATCCCTTCACATTTCCCTTGGAATCTGCAGTAACAGTTACTCCGTTGATTGGTCCGTCCCCTTTCATCATTAAAGTCAGCTTATCATTTTCCCCTTTCATCATCACACCCATCATAGCGCCACCGGTTAACAGTCTTCCTAACGCTGCTGTAGCAACCGGACTGGTATTATGATTTTTTCTGGCAGTTTCCACCAATTCCTTTGATGTGATTGCAAAGGCTCTAATCTGATTGTTTGCCGCAGTTGCTCGAATAATATAATCCATTTTCTTTACCTCTTTTTTCCTTTTTCTCTTGCAATAATATAAATTCTTTCATCATCTTCTTTCGGTTCTTCCTTCGAAAACGCGCTATATGCCTGAACCCATTCCATACCGGCCTCTTCCAGTGCCCATCGAATTTCTTCTATCGAATAGGCTCGTTGAAAATGTTCTTCTACATATTTATCATATCGTCCATCCGTTCCACGGACAAAAAGAGACAGCTGGTATTCGTTAATTTTTTCTGCTTCATCATAATAGTTGTCCCATATGAAACTACACTCTTCTCTGTCATCTGCAATTACAGATTCCCCTAAACTTCTATAATAATGCTCTGTCTTTAAATCAAAAATAAAAATTCCTTCCGGATCCAGATAGTTATTTACCAGTTTAAATACCTCTACCAGGTCTTCCTTTTCCGTAATGTAATTCATGGAGTCACAGACGCTTACAACGGCAGCCACTGTTCCGTATAACTCAAAGTTCCTCATATCCTGCATTAGGTACAGAATATCTCCCGGATTTTTTTCCATAGCAATGCTTAACATTTCCTGAGAATAGTCCACTCCAATCATATCAAATCCGACTTTTGCCAGTCTTTCTGTCATTGCTCCGGTTCCGCATCCCAGTTCCAATACAATTCGATTTTGATATGCATTTCCTTCCGGAACTACCTGATATTGTTTCAACAATTCAATTAAATAGTTGCACCATCCGTCGTAATCAATGTTATCCATAAACTGATCATAAACTTCTGCAAACCCTGTATATGCATCCATAGTATTACCCTGTTTTCTTTCCGTTAATCCCCCTCATTTTATCAAGAAACCCCCTCTATGGCAATACATCACTTGATTTAAAAATAAGACTCCATTATACTACTATCAGTTGAATTTCTAATATTTGGAGGCACTATGTTACAGATACATCAGAAAATAAAATCCGTCTGTTTGACGTCTTTGCGTCTTCCGGCTGTTATGATTGTGCTTTGTCTCATCGTGTTGCTTTCTCTTCCCTTTATCAATATCTTTCATCCTTCCAAGATTGAAAGTATTGATAAGATTGATCAGAATACGCAATGCATTGACATTACCGTGAAAAAAATCACCTACGCCGGTTACGATCTGGTAGGGGTTGCCGGAAAACAGTATGGATATTACTATAGTTTAGACCATGGAAAATGTACCTTTTTCCTGATTCCTGTTTCCGAAAATCCCAAAAAGACCTTAACCGACTATCGTTTAAAAGCGAAAGTAATTGAATATGACTCCGCGTTTGACGAAATGGCAGAATCATTTGCCAAGGATTTGAACTGGGACAAAGACTCTATGCTTCAGGTGACGAAACCTTTCATTGTCAGCAATGAAGCCTATCACCCGTTTTTCTACATGTTCCTGTTTTGGATTATTTTAATTGTGTTCCTTATCAATGCAAAAAGATTTATACAATCCATTGTAGAATACTTTAGTCCGACCCTTTATCCGGTTTGTTCTTTCTTAGGAAAAAGCGTTCAGCAGGAAATTCTTACAGAAGCGCAGGAAGAACTATCAGAAGGAACTTACATTCAGATCAACGATATGTATATTACGGAAAACTATTTTGTGGACTTTGGGAAAAAGAGCGTCAGCGTTATTCCCCTTCGTGACATCATCTGGTGTTATCGTCTTGGCAATTTCCCACTGAACCCATTCAATCAAAATCACAATTATTCGATTAACTTTATGATTCGCAATGGTTCTATTTTATCCATCGCCAATAAAACCAGTGATGAAGCATTGGAATTAATCAATGCAATCCGTGCTACGGAATACGATATTATTATCGGTCATTCCGACGCAAAGAAAAAACTTGCCAAAAAACGTTGTGAATAAAAAAATGGAATTGACCAAAATCAATTCCATTTTTTTATTATCTTCCACAGCACTTTTTATATTTCTTACCGCTTCCGCATGGACATGGGTCGTTACGTCCCACTTTTTCGCCCTTAATAACTGTGCCTGACATTTTTTCTTCTTTATATAATTCTTTTCTACGATCCTTTGGAATGATGTCATCCCATTCCTTTAATTCGTATAACCATTCAGCTCTTGCTGCTACCATGTTCTTGTATAACAGTTCCGGTTCAAATCCTAAGTTTACTTCTGTGTCAGCAGTCATTGTTTCAATTGGATTTGGATTCTTCAAACTGTCATTGATTCCATCTAAAAATCCAACCATTACAAGAAGCTGTAAATCATATTTTTCAGCTAAATCTTTTACTGTTCCGGTTACTACTTCTTCCGGATTTGCAAGGAGTTCTTTGTAAACTCTCTTTTCTTCTATAAAATATCCTGCCCAAAATTTATTATAGTCTCTTTTACTCTGTTCCTGATTATAAGCAATTTCTCGCCAGGTTTGTAATAAGCTTTTTTCTTCTTTCTTTTCTTCCATTTCTTCCTCCGATGTTTCGTTCCCGCAAAAGGCGAACTATATTTTTCTTTACCTGCCTATTATACAAAGTCGAAACAGGAATTGCAATAATAGTTTTATTCATTTATACTATAAAAGTCTGATATACAGGCAAGAATCAAATCGAATGGAGAGAAAACTATGGCATATCCTAAAAAAATAGAACAACTTAGAAGAATTGTCGCACTCGCTGCCGTTGTCATTATGATTCTCTGTGCTTTACTGACTTTAGTTTTTGCATTTTTGAATTATTTTAACAATAGTGAATTTTATGCTTCTGCGTGGAAAGCAAGTGCCTGGGCAATGTTCCTGATTCCGCTTGTCTTATATGCAATCCTTATGATTCACGGAGTCGTTACAAGAGGCGAAAAAGAAGGAAAGAACTAAACTCTTTCCTTCTTTTTTTATAGAATCATTGTCACTTCATTTCCGGTTCTCTTAAGTGGTTCCCGCACCGGAAGACCGTCCGGAGTGTCAGGATATCCTACCGCCAATGCTCCATATACCCTCTCACTTTCTTTTAATCCAAGCTGATACATATATTCCAGAATAACCGGATTTTCATTCAGCCACTTCAACTGGTTAATCCAGCAGCTTCCCAAATCCAAATGATTTGCCATGAGCATCATATTCTCCAACGCACAGGAACAGTCCGCAATATTATTTCCATAATCTTTCTGATTTGCTGTCACAATGAGAATCGGAGCATCGTAATGAAACCGATACCCTCCTTTTTGAGATGCTTTGATAGAGTTTACAATTGAACGATACATCCCCGGTGTTACATCCATCTTAGCAAATTCCTGTTGAACCAATTCCGCCAATTCCTCTAAAACCCGCTGATTTTTCAACACAATGAAATGCGTCGTTTGACTGTTTCCACCGCTTGGCGCATACCTTCCTGCTTCAATAATTTCATCAAGTATTTCTGTCTCTACTTCCTTCTTCAAAAATCTTCGCGTACTTCGTCTGCTCTTAATAAATTCTAACATCTCTATTCTCCCATTGCTTCACGAATTTCTTCCACTTCATCAACTGAAATATTCAGCTTCTCTGCCACAGCTTCCACGCTGCTTCCCTGTTTTAATTCTTTGATTACTTTAATCGATAAAGAATGACCTTCTTTCATTCCTTCTTGACGTTCCTCTTCTGCCCAGTCCTTTAGTCCCTGACACATACTCACTGTTTCTTCCTCCTTCTTCACATACTTCACATCCGCACATACTTGGAGAACTCTGGCAGTCTCTTCCGGCATATTTGAAAAAATATCATATTTTTCTTCCATTAATCTTTGTATTTTTTCTTTATCCCGTCCAGCCTGCAAGAACTCAAATACATACTTTATATCCGTCTCAAATTTTTCAAAGTCATTGATTTCACAAGGAATCACCAAGTTTAATTTATAGTCGCTAACATACTTTAATATCTGTTCGTTTTTCACTGCAAACATATCATATAAACTTCTCGGACCATCCCACTCTTCTGTACCAAAATAGACAACTAAAGTTATCACTGGCTTGATTTTATCATATTTAGAAAACCCCGACAAGAATTCATCGTCTCTTAAATCTTTCCTTTTTTTGTGTTCCTTTGCAATTTCACCCACTTGAGAAATGTAATCAATAAAGTCGTACAACCCGTTTCTAATAGGCATTGCATAATGAACGTTAGACTGATTTTCAATTCCTAAAAGAATAAACAATGTGTCCCCTGACTGCTTTATCACAGCCTCTTTCAGCACATCCCGTACCCGTTCTGTAGCATATGCTCCAAAATCTTTTTTCACTACCTCTGCCAATTCAATAGGATTTTTCTCCACCAGTTGTTCCGGCAAAATTGTTTTTTCCCCATCAAAAATATAATAATTAAAAATGTCCGCAAAGCGCTCATTGTCAGCAATGTACTTTTTTGTAATTATATCACTGCTTCCCATTTTTCATTCACCCCCCTCTTCGTCTTTTCGAATATATCACTTTCTGTTTGAATTGTAAATATATATTTTTTGTGACATTGTTTTAAGGCAAAAAAATCCCCCTCCTGCAGAGGGGAATCTTTTTTTACTTTTTAATTTTACTTGCCTTAATTGTTTTTCGTTTCATCAGGTCTGCATAAGAACTCACTGAGAAGTACTTTAATTCGTGAACATCATCATAAAACGCAATCCATTTTCCTCGTTCCATTGCACCGTTTGAATTTGGATATCCAAAGTCAACAAATACTACCGGTATTGAAACACCTTTAATGATATTCTTGTCAAATCCGCTGTATACATTATAAATTTTGAAATTCTCCGGATTTCTTACATTTTCTTCAATTTCCTTGTAGACCTTTTTGCCAAGTTTAATAAAGTCCGTAACTACAATCGTGTATGTATATTTCGTCTTTCCTGCCTTTGCAATGACTTTTCCGCGTCCATCTTTCCTTCCTTTTATTTTTCCTTTTTTATTCACAGATGCAACTTTCTTTTTCTTACTAGACCATTTTACTTTTTTCACTCCGGATGGCTTCGGTGCTTTAACGCTCTTTCCTTTTGCAACAAACAAGCACATGCTCTTTACTGTTCCGGTATAAGACGCAGTATTTCCGCCGACAAGGCTTATCTTTACAACAGTCTTTCCGACTTTCTTCGGATCTAATGTAATTGTCCCCGTTCCATCGGTATTCAAAGAATAAGAGCAGTCAGCCACTTTGCTGTTACTGTTTTTCATTGAAAAATACTTCTTCGCATAGTCATAACTGCAATTATATGTAAATCCAACATTTTTCTTCACAGCACCGCTTATTGCCTCGCTAGCTTTTGCAAATTTCAACTGATATGCATTGGTATTTTTAATTACAAAGGAGTACTGGCTTCCGCCACTGCTAACTTTGAATGTGTAACTTCCTGCCGGAAGAAATCTCTTATAAGTATTTACCATTCCAGCCGGGACAGTATTATAATCATACACATATGTTCCGCTACCGGAACTGCTCAATGTCCATCTGAGGCTATCTGTCTTTGCTGTAAACACAACTGCAACATCCATATCTTTTGATACATTAAAAGTGTAAGTATCTGTAGAGTAGGTAGTCAGATAATACATCGTTGTCTTTGTGATTGTTCCTGTAGCAGTCTGTCCCATGGTATAAGTTTTTGTCTCGTCCGCCTTAACCGATTTGCTGCCTACAGGTGAAATAGTCACTACCAGTGCCAATGATAAAATAAGTGCCAATAACTTCTTTTTCATAGTAATCCCTCCTTATTCAATTGTAATAAATCCGTACTAAAATATAGACTATTATACCACATCTTATCCATAGGGCACAAGCCGGATAAAATAAAAGAAGCGACTGTTGTGAGCAAGCTCCCACAGTCGCTTCTTTTATTTTATTTAGGCTTGTGCCCTATGGATAATCTCATGTCTTCCCGGACCATTGCTGACCATTGTTACCGGAACACCTAATTCTTTTTCAATGAATTCGATGTACTTTCTACAATTTTCTGGAAGATCTTCATACTTTGTAATTCCTCTAATTTCTTCTTTCCATCCCGGAAGTACTTCGTAAACAGGTTTTGCTTTCTTAAGCTTTGCTGTTACAGGGAAGTCTTTTGTTACTTCTCCGTCGATCTCGTATCCTACACATACTGGAATTTCATCCAAATATCCAAGAACATCTAATACGGTAAGAGCTACTTCTGTTGCGCCCTGCATGCGTACTCCGTAACGGCTGGCTACTGCATCAAACCATCCCATTCTACGTGGACGACCTGTTGTAGCACCAAATTCACCACCGTCACCACCGCGACGACGAAGTTCATCTGCTTCATCACCAAAGATTTCACTGACAAATTCACCTGCTCCTACGGCACTTGAGTATGCCTTAACAACAGTAATGATATCTTTGATTTCATATGGTGCAATACCTGCTCCGATAGCACCGTAAGCTGCTAATGTTGAAGAAGATGTTACCATTGGATAAATACCAAAATCAGGATCCTTTAAAGTTCCCAACTGGCCTTCTAAAAGAACAGTCTTTCCTTCTTTCAAAGCATTGCTGATGTATAATGAAGTATCACATACATATGGTGCAACCATATCTCTGTATTCATGTAATGTTTCCAATAATTCCTTTGGATCAATTAATGGCTTGTGATACATGTGTTCCAATAAAATATTCTTCTGTTCTGCAACTCTTGCAACTTTTTCAACCAATGTATCTTCATCAAATAATTCTGATACCTGGAATCCAATCTTTGCATATTTATCTGAATAAAATGGTGCAATTCCTGACTTTGTTGAGCCAAATGCCTTTCCGCCCAGACGTTCTTCTTCATATGCATCAAAATCGATATGATATGGCATTAAGATCTGTGCTCTGTCTGATACTAAAATGTGTGGCTTTGGAACGCCCTTTGATACAATGTCATCAATTTCCTTCTGAAGGTATGGAATATTCAATGCAACACCGTTTCCAATAATACATGTAGTGTGCTGATAAAATACTCCTGATGGAAGTAAGTGTAACGCAAACTTACCATACTCATTAATGATTGTATGTCCTGCATTACTTCCTCCCTGGAATCTTACAATAATGTCAGACTTTTCACCTAACATATCTGTAATTTTACCTTTTCCTTCGTCGCCCCAGTTAGCTCCTACAATTGCTCTAACCATTTGGTTTCCTCCTGTAAATAAAACATCGTTTCCTTGTTTCTTCGGTCTGCCTAATACAATTCATAGGCAGACCACGTTTTATTATACTATCGAATGCACAAAAATGCTAGTAAAATCTTTCAACAATAAAGAAAGCGCTGTTTTCTAGTCATCAAAGATCACATAACTGTTCTTTTTCTCAAAAGGAATTACCGGATATTGACTGTCGACTAAGGACAGAATATCACTGTACAGATAATTGTGTTTGTTTGCTGAAGCCATCATTTTTCCCTGATACATCACTTCCGCCACATCGAAGATTGTATAAGTATATGCTTTCGAATATGCATAGCTTCCGTCCTCCAGTTTTGCGTAAGCACGAATCTTCCAACGAGTGGTATACTCCAATGGATTCTTGGATGCAAATAACATGATCAGCGCATAGCTGTTGTCTTTTCCTGTTTCAGAATAATTATGATCTAAAAAACCTTCCTCGGTACTTTCAAAACTCTTTACAAATTCATTTTCACTTCCCACATAAAGATCCGCATTGTTCGCGTAATCGGAAAGAGAATAAATCATTCCGCAGGATACAACCTGTTTTCCGTCAATGCTGGAATCCAGAGAATACACCGCACGCATTCCTTTGGCAATTGCACTAATCTGATAACCATTGATTTCAATTCCATCGCTAACCGGAATTTCATCTTCTGCCTGTTCGTCCACGGTGTACACCTTAATATTGTCAAGGTCAAACTGTCCGTTGCTGAATCCGTCAATGCCAAAGGCATGACCAATCAGTTCTTCTGTGTCCGTCGTTCTGAACGGATAACTTTCCGAAACAATTTCTCCATCCATATACACATCATAGACCTGACGGTCGAAGTCAAGAATGGCTTTATAATTATGCCAGGTATCGTAAGTGTATTCCGCCACTTTTGTGGAAGAAGAACCGGATTTCTTTAACAGTACCTTCTTAGCCTGACTGGCGTTGTCAAAAGCGATGGTGGTTGCTGCGTTGTCGGACTGATTCTTCGCAATCATGGCATTGGCATAGCGCAATCCTTCATTCAGTCTTGCATCGTATTCCACAACAATCTTGCAATCACCGGATACTTTCGTATCTCCTACATAAGGATAAAGCATATTGATATGCCCTGCTTCAGAACCGGTGGAAAGTCTTAAAAATCTGTTTCCGTTTTCTTCCACAATAATTGTTTTTCCGCCCTGGTCCATTCGCACTGTTCGAATTCCGTATGGGAGAAGTTCCCCTAAGGTATCCTTTTCAAAATCACGATACGCATGGTACACCTGCTTCTTGCTGTCCACCGTAATTAAGGAATTGTCAAAATCTGTTTTGGCATTATCAATGTTTTTTCCCAAAGCCTCCAGTCGTTCTTCCGACAAGGTTCCTGTCTTTGCTTCCTGCTCCGCTGCATTTAATTGATTCATCAGATAATCGTATTTTTCCTGACGATAGCATCCCACTTTGGTTCCTAATGGATAGGAATAACGATTCATGTCTGATTTCAGAGCAGTAATTGCCTGTTCCATTTTGGATGCATTGTTCTGCGCATTGCTTTCAATTACCTTTGCATAAATATCATCGTAATCTACTCTTCCGTTTGCAAAGCCGTCAATTCCCAATAAATGACCAATCAGATTTGTTCCTGTTGTATCTCTGAAGTTGTAATTTTCTGCTACAACCACACCGTTCACAGAAACCGTATATGTTCCCTGAGCACAATCCCCAGTCATTTTGAAGTCGTACCACTGTCCGGACTCAAATTTTTGTACTGCTGTTTTCGTTCCTCCGTTTTGAACACGAATATCTTTGGACTGATTTGTATTATCAAATGCCGCAACCATAGCAAACTTTTCAACATCATTCTTAATCATTGCAGCATTGGCATATTGGAAGGTTCCTGTAAATCTTGCCCTAAATCCAATTTCCACCCGATGATTTGCATCGGAGAATACCTGTCCCTGATATGGGAAGAACAAGTTTGCTTTACCGGCTGTGGATGAAGTCTGAACGCTTAAGAATTTATTGTCTCCTTCTTTTAACACATTGGCAGTTGCACCGTTGGTTAATGCCATCACATCAAATCCAAACGGTGTTTTTCCAACTACGTCTTTTTCAAAATCACGGTAAGCATGATACTCAGAACATATCGTGTCCAAAGACACGGAATTCTTCAAATTGGTTTCCGCTGTGTCCAGTTTGCTCAACATATTTGTAACGCCGGATTCCGTAACGTTGCCGCCTTTTGCATATTGTTCTGCTGTATTCAATGCTTCCACATAAGCATGATATGCCGTATCCGAATAGCAACCTAACTCTGTTCCCGTTGGATAGGAAGTTTGCTTCATGGTTGCCTTCTTTTCGGCAATTGTCTGCAGCAAGGAATTTTTCGCTGTGGTCCCTGTTCTTCCGGATACTACGAAACTGTCATCCGTCGGTGTTTCTGTTCCGGTTGTTAAGTACAACTTGTCCACCATTAAACCGTCTTCTCTTACCCACAATGAAACCAAATGTTCTTTCGCGGTAGAAACATCCATAGTGGCAACCTTCTGCCAGTACCACTTTTCATCTTTGCTGTCACTGTAAAATCCACCGCTTCCGGTAAACTGCCCGTCTACGTAGGTGTTGTCCATTCCGCCACGGATTGAATCGGAAGCATTATCCACATATCTCCAACGAAGCCAGAGGGAATACGTACCGGTTGTACTAAACTGTACGCGATAACTCAATTCCGGACTGTATGTTGGAAATTGTGCTGCAGTAGACCATCCGGAACCTTTGTCCGGAACACGCATAGCAAGCCCTGTATCCGACTGAGTCAGCCTCCATTCATTCGGCAACTTTCCGCTGACTTCTGAAGCCTTCTGCTTTTTGGAAACAGTATAAGCTGCCATATCAGAAGTAATCTGATCTTTTGACTGCAAGACATTTTCCATGGCGTACTCTGCTTCAATTCCGACTTTTCCGTTGCTTTCCTTAAAACTTCCGCTTCCCCACTGTTCTTTCACGTTCTTTGCAGACAATTTTTTGGATTCTCTGCTTCCCGGATTTACACTGTTACGGAAGGTTGTTTGATAGTTGCTGTGGTAACTTTCATCCGGACCATTGGCACTTTCATGCACAATTCCATCGGTGTAAATTACCATTTTATCGATGGCAATATAATTGTCTACCATCCATATTTTAAACGTATGTTTTCCTGCACTTAAATTCGGCAAAGTCACCTGATGCTTCTCAATTTGTCCAAAAAGGTTCTTTACCCACTGCTTATTCTGATTGCTGGTTGTTCCCTCATCCACTGCCGTAGAAGAAACTACAACCGGTGCCTGATTATCAATGGAATAAGCAAATCTGATTTTTCCGTTTGGCACCGCATTCATGGTTGGGAGACGATAAATTTCCATTGGGAATGCACCTTCGGAAGTTAAGTAGAAGTCATAACTCAGCGATGGAGCATTGGCACTGTTGATACTGTTTTCTGCCACCAATCCCAATGCCGGGTCCACTACCTGCACCATATCTCCCGAGAAACCGCGGCCTGCATTGGTCAATGTTTTCCAAGTCTTTTCGCCTACATCTGCTTTTGTCGTGTAATGCTCTGCTTCCATGGAAACATAACCATCTGCTTCTACGTAACAGTTTGTCAGACCGGTTGGAATGTCTTCCACCACTACCTTGATTTTCTTCACGGTATCCCCGGACTGAATGGTAACAACACCGGATTTTCCTTTCGCTTTACTGTAGTCGTTCACGGTTATCCAGATTCGTTGTTCATCATTGACGGTTCCCGAAGTCTGAGACAATGAAATCCATGACACATCCGCTGAAGCACTCCAGGAGAAACTGTCTGCTCCCTGATTAAAGATGTCCACAAATTTTCCGTCCTGACCATACTGATTTACAACCAGTTTTGAAGTTTTCTTGACAGGCTTTTCTTCACCTTGCACGACAACTCCCATTTTTGCATCTTCCAAAACCAACGTTGGATTAGTTTCCGGAAGCTGGGATGTTACCGGTGGAGAATATTTTTCAGGATCAATTAATCCATCCCATTTTCCGCCGGCAATTGTACTGTAATAAGCAATTTCATTTTTTCTCTGTTTTTCCGTGGCAATGGAAATATCCGAGAAGTTCTGTGCCGAAGCCATTCTTCCCTGATCATAAGCAAGGGTACTTTTGTCCGCATAATAGTATGCCTTATTGGTCAGATATTCCCAATTAATTTTACATTGCACCAGTTCATAAAAACCGGTCCGCATATCTGCCGACATTGCATTGGCAACTGCTGCTGCTCTGTCGTACAGATTTTGCCACATTTCCATGCGCTTATCCCACTCGTTATAATAAGTCTGGTCAAAGAGGTCCAAACGCATATGTTCTATTTTTCGGATATTGGAGTGATGATAGAATGTCGTTAAAATATCGGCAATTTCATTCACTGTCGTTTCACTCAAAGACTGTCCGAAGTTTCTCTGAATCCATTCCTTTGAAAATCCCGCAGAATCTTTTGTGTATTTCTCCACATCCCATCCACAGCGGATGAAGTAGTCCATTTCACCTTCTGCCGGTTTAATATCTCCAACATTCAGCACCCAGATATTGCGAATTCCTGTATCCCAACATTTGCTCATTTCTTCTCCGATAATGCTGAGTGGAATAGAACTCATCCACATATAACTCTGATTTGCCGGTGCCCAGTAAGAAGCATGATAGTACATTCCTCCTTTGGACTGCTGGCGGTCTTTTTCCGTCGGTGTCCGACGAACCATTCCGTGATTGTCGTCACACCAGATAACCGTCATATCATCCGGCAAGGTGAAGTTTTCATTATTGTATAACTGAAGAACTTCCTTGTATGGAAGAATTGCTTTGCATGCCTGCGCAGCCTTTTCTTTTCCAAGTTCTTCCTCCAGAACCTTAATCTGTTCTGCAATAATTTCCGAAAGCAGTCCTGCTTTTCGTCCTTCAGAAGTACTTCCGTATTTATCCCATTTTGAGTCGCTTAAGTTTGCAGTATTGAACGGTTCGTCACCGGTTCCTCTCATTCCCAAGAGCCACTGTACTTCCGTATTTTTGTGTTTGGAAATACTGTCTCTCCAGAATGCTTTGACTGCTTCCGGATTTACCGTATAGTCATAAGACAAAGAATCGGCACTGATTCCCATCTGGGAAGCATATTTCTTTTTAAAGGTTCCCCACTCATCTCCGGCGGAAACGGTCTTTCGCATAACCACGCCATATCTTCTGATGGTATCGCCGTTTTCTGCAATATTGTCAAAGGCATTTACATGCATTGCCGGCCAGATGTAATTTCCTTTCAAACGAAGAATTAATTCAAAAATTTTAGCGTAGATTTCCGGTCCCATCTTTCCGGAACCATTGTTTGCAGGATTAAATTTATTGACAACCCAGGCACCCAGTTTTTCTTCATCGTTGATGAAAATTCCTCTGTACTTTACATCCGGTTTATCAGTAATGGATGTTCCTTTCGGAATAAAGACATTACTCTTTTTCTGAATTGGTACATCGGCAAAATAGTACCATGGAGACACACCCATTTCCTCTGAAATTTCATAAGTTCCGAAAATCGCACCACGATTGTCCGATCCCATAATGACCATGGTGTTTTTATCAATTACTTTAATCAGATAAGCTTCCCACTGGTTTCTCACCGCCTGCACTTCAGCTGTAGTAATTTTTCCGTTGTTAATCAAATTGGTAATCTGAGCACTTTTCCCAATCGTTCCGATAATCACAACCGGTCCACTTGGCAAGGTGGAACTGTTGCTGATTGTGGGTGTTTTTCCTGTAACACGTTTTACATCATCTCGAAAATCGGTTACTACTCTTTGTACCGGCTGTTCTTCTGCACTATCAACCCAGATGGTAGCAGTTGTACTTCCTGATACAATCGGGAAGTCATTTGTGTTTCCGTTCTGTATTACTTCTCCAGCCGCTTTCCGGGAAATGTTAGAGCACAAACCGACAATCATTACAATGGAAAGCAACAATGAACATATTCTCTTCATATTATCCTCCGTTCCTTATGGTCTCAAAATGGTGTTGTCCCAGGTATAATTCACTTCTTTGTAATCATCCTGAACTGTCTTCAAAATGGTATTGTACAAATAGTTGTGTGTTGTCAACGAGTTCATCAGGCATCCTTCATACAACACCTTTGCAATTTTAAAGACTGAATAATTTCCCACTTTGCTGTATACATAGGTACCGTCTTCCAGAACAACATAAGAACGCACCTTATACAATGCTTCCATTGCCTTTTTGTTCTTTCTTCCATACTTCATTGTCATAATGAAGTTCTTTGTCTGTGCATTAGATTCGTTAGCGGTACTGTTCATATCCATATCTGTGGATTGGTAGGATTTTACATAGGCGTGGTCATTTCTCACATAAAGATCGCTGTTTTCAATTCTGGTGTCCGTATTACTGTATTGCTTCAATCCGAATACCAGACCAAAATCCACCACGCGCTTTCCGTCAATGGTTTTATCTACTGAAGCAACAATTCTGCTTCCTTCGAAATAAGTACTAATCTGGTATCCCTTGATGCGCACTTTTTCCGAGGTAGCAAGTCCATCTTCACCAATTGTCACTTCACTCTGTTTTGTTGTTTCTTCTACTGTTGTTGTCTCTTTTTCTGTAGTCGTTTCTTCCGTTGTTGTTTCTTCAGTTGTGGTTTCCTGAGCCGTTAAATCCACCAGAGAATACTCTGTAAACTGCAACGTTGTTCCTGCATCAATTCCGGAAGCCAACTCAAAAAGAATTTTTGCCTTTGTATCTGTGGCCGTAAATGTATCGGTAATCACTGTATTTCCTGCCACAATCTGTGTTGTTTTTTCGTGATCTTTGGATACATCTTCTTTGCTCAGGATACTTCCTGCCGCACTGGAGTTTACCTTAACGGAGTAGCGGTATTGATGTCCTTTTACAACCGGCTGGTTATCCAAAGCCGCCTGAATTCCCCACAATGCTTTATTGTTTGAAGTAATATTCAAAGCAAATTTGTCTGCAGTGCTTCCGCCACTATATGTTCCGTTGGCATTGTCCCAACTTCCAAAGTAGTAGGACCATGCACCCAGGGAATTCCACTGGTCCCCATCGGAAACAACCACATTGTTGGTCGGCTCGTAACTTGGTTCTTCATCCATTGGAACAATATTCCATAACTGATAGTCTTCATTCTGCAATGTTCTCTGTGCCACATAACTTCCCCCGAGTTCTGAGGTGTCAGCCATAGCAAAGAGACTTGCCTTATTAATAATGCGATACTTTCCATCGCCTACATACTCGAACTTGAACTTCTGTGCAGCCGAACCGTTCTGTGTGTAAATCTGATATTCTTTTCCACAGTCCTTGGATGAGGACGGATTATCAATGGCTCTTGTTTCTGCACATTTCGGAACAATACTGTACCAACCGTTTCCTGTGTGTTTGAATCGGAAACGCTGAGCAATGGTATTGTTATTTTTATATGTCTGAACCTTAATGCCATTGGCATCTCCTTTGTCCGGAATGTCCAGTGATTTTCCTGTTCCTACATTGACAATTTTATAGTAGCTGGTTGTGTTTACCGGTGCGGTATAAGTTTCTGACGGTCTTGTCAATGATACCCCCTGATCAATCGGTTCTCCGAAGAACGGATATCCGTTGTCTGTCCAGGTAAACATCTGGGTTCTGATATTTCTGGACCATTTAGAACCGCTGTACTGTGCGGCATGATAAACAATCCAGTCTTCTTTTCCGTCTTTTGATTTCACAAAAGATGCATGGCCTACTCCAAAGACATGTTCTGTCTTCTTAAATACCGGGTTGGCACTTTTTGTCCATGAAGATGGATTTAATAAATTTCCATCCGTGCAGGTAATGCATCCCAGACAATAATTGTCTGACCAGCTTCCTGCTGCGGAGTAAACAATATGTACTTTATTCCCATTCACAAGAATCTGAGGACCTTCGTTGATGCTGGATGATCCTGTTTTTTCCCAGGAGTTTGTTGGTTTTGAAATACAAACTCTGGAAGTAGACAACGTCCACGGATTGCTCATCTTTGCAATATAAAGATTCTGCTCGTTTCCGTTCGACACGTCCCATCCGGACCAAACAAAATAATTCTCCCCGTTATACTTTAAGACCGTTCCGTCAATTGCCCAACGGTCATTGCTGGTGTCGTAAATTTTTCCTTTGAAGGTGTAGCCTCCATCCAACGGATTGTCCGGATTGGTTCCACCTTCCAACACATACATACGATGATTTGCGTTGGTTCCGTCATCTGCAGCGTAGTATACATACCAATGTCCGTCCACATAATGAAGCTCCGGTGCCCAGGTTTCCTTACTGTACATTCCTGTGTCCGGTGCTGTATAGATTAATGTATCTTTTGCGCTGCGCATATTTTCCAATTTATCCATCGGGCGAATATAAATTTTCTTATCCCCGTTGGCATAGCAAAGATAGTACTTGCTTCCTGCAAGGACTACCCATGGATCCGCACCGTCCGGCTTAATCGGATTGATAAAAGTATATTCATTTGGTACTTTGGATATCTTCCAAAGTTGTCTGTTATCGGCGGCTTTTACCTGCTGTCTGACACTGTCTTCCGAAGTGGCAGAATCAAACATATCCGTCAAAGCCATTCCGCTTTTTTTATTGATAATGTAATAATTTCCATTTCCGTCGCTTTCCAGTTTGAACTGCTGGGAGTCTGTATGGTTTTGCGTATAAATCTGATACTGAGTCCCCGCACTCATACTACTGGAAGGATTGTCCAACGCGCGCGTGGACGCACAGCGTGGAATAATCTCATAATATCCGGACGTGGATGCTTTTACAAAAGAAAACTGCTCTGCTGTAGAGCCGTTTACTCTCCATGTATGTAATAATGTGCCATCTGCATCCGTACTGCTTGGGATATCAATCAAACGTCCCGTTGACAGGTTTGTAATGTTGTAATAGCAATTTTCTTCTACCGGTTCCGTCACTGCAAGCACGCTAAATCGGCAGGATTCGAAGACCCCACCAAAGACGGATGTTACCAGCAACGTAAACGCCATTACAAAGCTTAACATCTTTCTTCTTTTCATTTTTACTTCTCCTTCGATAAATGATTTTCCCTTTTCTCTCAAAGCCGATTTTAAGAAATACTAATTTCTTCTGTCAATTCGCCTTTTTTGAAAAATGGTTTCATTTTTTATTCCTGCCAATCGCAGAAAAGAAAAGCAAAAAAATGCAAGACATTTGTATCGTTTTTATACATTTCCCTCATTTTTAAATCACTTCGAATTCGTTTCGCTGCTTCGCAGTGATTACACGATTTCCCAATGAACAACAAAAATCGGATGAGAAATTCTCATCCGATTTAAGTTTATTTTATCTCTTTTCCATTACGTCGCTTCTTCTCATATTTTTTCAATATTTCTTTATCACAAAGATATAACTCTCCATAATAGGTTCCGTTTTCATAGGAGAAAACCACAATGCAATCCTGTTCATTCTCCTCCCCATAGCAAGTCATAATTTGTGTTCCGTTCTTCTTAACAAAATCAGCATCCGTTGAAAAATAGATTTCCTTTGTTTCATAATTAAGAGAACCGTCTGCTCCCGGCCGCAACGCTTTCCTTGACCCTGTTACGACTTCTGCCTCTTTCAATGCCTCTTCCAGATTTTCCAAATCGTCCTTCGGTTCAGCACTGTTTTGTTCATCCTCTGTGGTTTCCATCTCCTTTCGAACTTGGTCAAGATATTTTTGTGCCACTTCCTTATCAGCCTTACCTGCATCCAACGCCAGTTCAAACAAAACATTCAACCCTTCAAATTTTTCGTTTCTTGTAATTTCTCCGGTTTCTTCATCCATCCGATATCCCTGACCCATGTTTGGTCCATCCATGACTGCAAGATACACTTTACGATCTGCAAAAATTTCCACATCCTGACATTCTGTCAAAAGGTAGACAACACCATCTTTTCTGATTCCTCTTGCACAACTCTCCTTCATAGAATATATATTGAATTCCATTGGTGAAACACCCTGAACAAACGGTGATGCCACTACGTCTTCCTCATCGCTCATGGGCGTCCCATCCTTATGTTCCACTGCCGTCACAAAATAGTCCATCTGGGCATCCACGGTATCATCCGAAAGATTGTCACTAATGTTTTTTCCCGAAACCATTCCTAAAAATGCTACTTTATATTTTCCCTGCTCTTGTATTTTAATTTCTTCTTCACTCTTATCAAAATATTTTGCCAGTTTCTGATCCCCCAATTCTGATGCAACCTGCTTTCCGGTCAACCAACGATAGGTCGCATACACCCCTGTGGAAACTGATAGCACACATAACGCTATCACAACTGCCGCTACTGCCTTTTTCATATAAAACTCCTTCCCTACCAAAGAAAATCCATTGGATTTCGCATTTTCTTTTTTGGAGTTCTGAATTTTCAAAAGGATTTCTTTTTTATTTGAATCCGTTGGTGTAATCTTGTCATAAGATTTCTTAATTCTATCATCCATATCTCTTACTCCATTTCCTTCTTCAACATTTTTCTTGCAGTCGATAAATGACTTCGTATGGTGCCTGCCGGTTTATTAAGCATCTTAGCAATTTGTGCACTGTCATATCCTTCATAATAATATAGATACACTGCTGTCTTATACTTATCCGGTAGCGCCAAAACCAGTTCCATCATTTCATCCACTTCATAACTCGCGCCTCCAATGATTTCTGTATAATTATCAATATTCTTACGCTTTCTCCACCAATGTTTCAAAAAGTTCTTACAGTAATTTGATGCGGTCACAATCAACCACGCCTTTCGATGTTCTTCACTTTCAAAAGCCCCCTTATAATTCAATAATTTCAAAAAAACTTCCTGCACTGCATCATCTGTATCCTGTTTATTCTTTAAATAAGTAAAACAAAGGCGGAACACAGCATCCACATGTCTATAATATATTTCTGTAAATTCTTGTTCTTCGTCCGTACGCAACAAAGATTCTTTCATGTCCCTTCCTCCTTTCACTATAGATACAATTAAGTGATGTCATGTGTTGAAAAAAATTTAATTTTTTATTTGCTTAATTATCCCGTCCAACATTCTACTGTCAAATGGTTTTGTAGATGTTTCCATTGTGATAAACAAGTCATCCCCTAAAATATATCCTGCCTCTGCATATAGTTGTAGCTTCGCAATTGCATTGTTCGCATACTCTTCATTATCCATCATTCCAAAATGTTCATAAATCAGATTTCTACGATTTTCCTCATCTAAAATTGTAAAATCAGGATAAAACACGATTCCTCCAGGCAATATTAACGGATATTCATATCGATATGGAATATCTTCCCTGTATAATTTATCAGCAATAATTTTTTCAGATTTAGAGCGAACTCTTTCTCCTCGATCCGTATATATCTCAACATTATCCTCGCTGAATTTCTTTCCTTCATATTCTTCTTCAAGCCACGTATTTCTGTATTGTTCCCTCGGAATAACAACCGGTTCCACCAATTGCTGTTTTATTTTTCCCATGTTAGCATACACCATTTCAATTGATTGAGTTTCTAAAAACATCTCTACCTTTGTTAGCAACTCTAATTCCTTTTTCGCAATTTTTTCTATCTTCCTATAATATTTATACCGGACTATTTTTTCAGCTTTCTCTTTTTCCCCAGCAGGAATATATTCATATTTTTGATTGTTTCCCTTTATGTAAAACTGAAGTGTACTATGCTTTTCCTTTACGTCCACACTCCCCCCTTGAACATCTCCACATTGAAGTAGCTGCTGTTCTACAGTTTCACAAATCTTCTCAATTTTCTTCTTTTCCTTTTTTATTTCTACAATCAATCTTCTCATACACTCCCCCCTTCGCTCACATCCTTCAGTGTACCCGTGTTTCTTTCACTTTCTCAATTTCTCGGGTACTCCTTCCTTCTCGATTTCTTCCTAGCGTACCCGTGTTTTCGCCTCTTTTTCAATTTTCCGGGTACTCCTTCCTTCTCGATTTCTTCCTGGCGTACCCGTGTTTTCGCCAATTTTTTAATTTTCCGGGTACTCC
>JAEEGL014318243.1_pt1 | contig 31132 bp, 19 predicted proteins | sample 9134231 | NCBI WGS metagenome assembly JAEEGL01 (sample SAMN16246548, study PRJNA631951) | gut metagenome | biome: gut microbiome; feature: rumen; material: fiber-attached | host: Bos | place: Iran: Karaj | collected 2018-10
AGGCTTGTCACCGAATCTCAAGTGAGAAATGGTGATACCGCCTGTCTTCTTTGAGTCATACTGGAAGTATGCCTGGATATATTTATCGGTATGGTCACCGATGATCTTTGTCGAATCCTTGTTTGCACCAACAGTACCGTCACCGCCGATACCCCAGAACTTACACTCAACGGTACCCTTTGCGGATGTGATAGGTGCGGGCTTCTCCTCGGGAAGTGAAAGGTTGGTAACGTCATCTACGATACCGATTGTAAATCTCTTCTTAGGATTTGCCTTCTTTAACTCCTTGTAAATAGCGAATACTGACGAAGGAGGAGTATCCTTTGAACCAAGTCCGTAACGTCCGCCTGCAAGAGTGATGTCTGAAAGACCAGCCTCAAGGAGTGTGGTTGCAACGTCAAGGTAAAGGGGCTCACCGAGTGAACCGGGCTCTTTTGTTCTGTCAAGTACTGCGATCTTCTTAACGGTCTTAGGAAGAACCTTTAAGAATGCCTTTGAAACCCAAGGTCTGTAAAGTCTTACCTTGATAAGACCAACCTTCTGCTTCTTAGCTGTTAAGTAATCTATAACTTCTTCTGCAACGTCACAGATAGAACCCATAGCTACGATAACTCTGTCTGCATCGGGAGCACCATAGTAGTTGAAGAGGTCATACTTTGTACCAAGCTTCTTGTTAACCATCTTCATGTACTTTGATACTACTGCGGGAAGTGCCTCGTATACAGGGTTACATGCCTCACGATGCTGGAAGAATACGTCACCGTTTTCATGTGAACCACGCATAGCGGGCTTCTCAGGATTAAGTGCATGAGCTCTGAAAGCTTCTACTGCTTCCATATTGAGCATATCCTTAAGATCTGCATAATCCCATGTTTCGATCTTCTGGATTTCATGTGATGTACGGAAACCATCGAAGAAGTTAAGGAAAGGTACCTTACCCTCAATAGCTGAAAGATGTGCTACTGCTGAAAGGTCCATAACTTCCTGGGGATTGGTCTCAGCGAGCATAGCGAAACCGGTCTGACGGCAAGCATAAACGTCGCTGTGATCACCAAAGATGTTAAGTGACTGTGTAGCTACTGTACGAGCTGATACGTCGAATACGCAGGGAAGCTGCTCTCCGGCTATCTTGTACATATTAGGGATCATAAGAAGTAATCCCTGTGATGCTGTAAATGTAGTAGTGATTGCACCTGCTGCAAGTGAACCATGTACGGTACCTGCTGCACCAGCCTCTGACTGCATCTCAACAACCTTAACCTGGTTGCCGAATACATTCTTACGACCTGCTGCTGACCACTGGTCAACCTGGTCTGCCATAGGGCTGGAAGGTGTGATGGGGTAAATAGCGGCAACATCTGTAAACGCATAGGCTACGTGTGCTGCAGCTGTATTACCGTCCATTGATAATTTTGCTCTTTTGGACATATGAGACCTCCTTAAATTTTGGGGCGTGCAAAAAATCCGCCCAATTAGTTTTATTTTATCATTACTTCTCAAAAAAAGCAATTACTTTTTACAGGTTTCCTATAAAAAAAGTATAAAATCAGCTTAAAAGCATAATAATCTCATCATAATCAAATCTTTCTTCCGCTTTTTTGAGTTTTTTGAACAGTTCCCTGTCCTTATCCGGGATCCTGTAATCTTCCATCTCCTCGAATATACTTTCAAGTGTATTGCAGTCCATATCCGTAGCAGCTTTACGTATGCTTTCATAAACCACGCTCAGCAAGGTGTCATCTGCGAGCGGCATACCGGCATAAGGATCTCCTGCTTTCTTAAATGCTCTGTTGAGTATGGTTTTTATATATCTGCACCGGTCTATAAACTCATCGTGATGTGCATTTATATATGTAGTATCAAATTCTTTACCTGCATTTTCGAGTTTCTGAGCTTCTTCGGACAGTTCTGTCGCTCCGATGGTTTTCAGAGAGCTTTTAACCGCATGAACCCTCGTGGTATACTCGGACAGATTACCGTTTTTAAAACATTCATTAAGATTATAAATCCAGTCATCCGCAAAATCGTAACATATTTTAAGTATAGGGATATATGCATCGGGAGAACCGCTGATCTGCAGGCCTTTTTCCACATCTATCATGTCCTGATCCTTTAGTGCTTCAAGTTCTGCATGAACCATCGGATCCACAACGTCTTCGGGCACATCGTTTTTGTTTACCATCTTTATCTTTTCCTTTGGAAGGAATTTGATCAGCATTTCTTCAAGTTTTTCCGAATCAATGGGTTTAGTCAGATAGTCGTCAAAACCTTTATCTATATACTGCTCCTTCGCACCCGAAATAGCATTTGCCGTAACACATATAACAGGAGTTTTTGTATTCGGTGAATTCTGATCGGATCTTATCTCATGCATTGTTTCTATACCGTCCTTGCCCGGCATCATATGATCCATCAGTATCACGTCATAGTTATTCTTTGCAGCAAGTCTTATACTTTCATCCCCGTTTTCAGCCGTGTCTATATTAATCTCGGTATCTTTAAGCAGACTCTTGATAACCATGATATTTAAAGGATTATCATCAACCGCAAGTATATATGCATCTTTTGCCACCAGTCTTTCTTTATATCTGCTGTGACATTCCTGAAGATCTCTGAACCTTTCTTCGTAATCTCCCAGGGGATCCCAGTTCATTACCTTCTGTTTCAGCATAAAACTGAAAGTAGATCCCTTACCGTATTCGCTCTTTACGCACAAAGACGATCCCATCATTTCGAGAAGGCTTCTCGTGATGGTCATGCCAAGTCCTGTTCCCTCTATATTTCTGTTACGTTTTTCTTCGATACGCTCAAATTCTATAAACAGTCTCTTGATATCTTCTTCTTTAATTCCTATACCCGTATCTTTTATAGCGACCTTAAGCATTATGTAATCAGGTTCATTATAGATTTTTTCATAACCGACAGTAAAAGTAACTCCGCCTTTTTTGGTATATTTAACCGCGTTGGTCAGAATATTTGTGATAATCTGTTTAATGCGGACCTCATCACCGTTCAGTTTTACAGGCAGATTCTTATCAAAGTCAAGATTTAGTTCCAGACCCTTGTCATCCGCACGCGACGATATCATAACTACCAGGTCGTTCAGAACGGAAGCCAGGTCATAATTCACAGGATTTATCTCAATCTTGCGTGCTTCTATCTTTGAAAAATCAAGGATGTCATTTATCAGACCCATTAAAGTCTTTCCGGCATTTTTAATATTCTCGGAATAATTCAGCACTTCCTTATCGTCCGATTCACGCAATATCATCTCATTCATACCCAGAATGGCATTTATAGGAGTCCTTATCTCATGGGACATATTGGACAGGAATGCTGATTTTGCTTCACTGGCTGCGGTAGCCTTTTCGGAAATTATTGCCATTTCGTATGCTTCCCGGCTCTTTCTGTCCGACTGCATCAGGAAGAATGACATAACACCTATGATAAGGATTGCAGAAAGAATTGATATAAACAGAGGGATGCGCAGATTCTGATATTCCTCCGTCGCATCAATGATGGTAACGCACATCCACCCGTACATCAGAGGCTCTCCGTATACCAGATATTTTCCGCCCATATAATCAAGATAAAAGAAATTACCGGTTGATTCCCGTCTCGCTTCAGCTATCTTTTTCCCGAGAGGATTTGATTCGTCACTGTAATCGGTGCCTACCAGGCTCCGGTCAGAATGAGCCACCACCACCTGCTTTGCATTTATGATAAATTCGGCAAATATTCCTTTCTCCTCTACATGTTCCTGCATGATATTCTGGAGTTCGTCTATCGCCAGATCGAGCGCTACAACACTTTCTCCGTCACTTAATGCTCTAGCTACAGAGATCATGGATTTTCCTGAATACTCATCGATATAAGGTTCTACCAGAACCAGTTCTCCTTTTGCCGCTATGGCTGATTTATACCATTCGCGCTCTGTAGGATCATATCCTTCACCGGGATCCCAGCCTGCTCCATCCAGATATTCCCCGTAAAAATATCCGTAAAGCCCTGTGGAATCAGGGATAAGCGATGTCTTGATAGCTTGCGTAAGTCCCTTAAGGTATCCCAAAAGTTCGGGCTTGGACGCTTTTCTTTCCACCATGGAATCCATCATAAATCCGCACATTCTGATAAAACCGAAACTCGAAGAAATATGTGAGTTTACCTGATTCGTAGATTCTATAGCATTGACTTTACCTGATTTTAAAATGTTATCTTCTGTTTCGTAATACAGCTTAAAATAGTACACCAGCACTATCGACAGAAAGAATACCACAGTAAAAATAAATATTATAAGTCTTACACCGATAGATTTTTTTTCTTTGTTCTTTAAGGCATTATCCATAGGCAGCCTCCGTATCAATGGCGTTCACTCATTAAATGTCAAAAGTTTTCATTTCATCTTTTTTCATGTCAACATCAAATGTTTTATTCAGGTATTTAATTATAGTTTTCAGGTCTTTCTTTGCACTTATCTTAAACGATACCGCTTTTCCTTCTTTCCATTCAAGTTCCAGTTCTGCTCCACCCTGTATACATATTCCTTTTACATTTCCGTTTTTCCAGCTTACAGGAAGCGCAGGCAAAAGAACAGTTCTTTCTTCATTGCTTTGAACAAGCATCTCGGCCACTGCGGCACATCCTCCAAAGTTTCCGTCTATCTGGAACGGAGGATGGTTATCAAAAAGATTCGGAAGTGTGGATTTTATGAGAAGTAGTTCATAATTTTCATAGGCTTTTTCAGCATCCCACAGTTTGGCATAGTTATTTATGATCCATGCTCTGCTCCAGCCTGTATGTCCTCCTCCGTTCGAAAGCCTTCTCTCCAGGGTCTTTGCTGCTGCGCGAGCGAGTTCCGGAGTTCCGTCAGGCGTTATCTGTCCCGAAGGATGAAGTCCGTACAGATGGGATATATGCCTGTGACCGGGTTCATCCTCATCATAGTCTTCTATCCATTCCATTATCTGGCCGTGTTTTCCGATGCGATCGGGCTTAATTTTGGAAAGTGCATCTTTTATTTTACGGTTCAGTTCATCATCCACATTCAGGATTTCAGCCGCTTTTATACACTGTGAAAACAGATCACGTAGAATCTGATTATCCATGGTTACACCTATTCCGTTTGCGCCCTTTTCTCCATTCGGCAGGATATATGTATTTTCCGGCGATACCGACGGACATGTTACCAGATACCCGTCGTGTTCTATCAGGAAATCAAGGAAAAATTCAGCCGCTTCTCTCATTATAGGGAATGAATCCTTTAAGAATTCCGTATCCCCTGTATACAGGTAGTGTTTCCACTGGTGAGTACAGAGCCATGCCGCTCCCATAACCCAGTACGAACCGGGTATCCACTGATCCTGCACCGCACAGTCGCCCCATATATCAGTATTATGATGTGCAACAAATCCTCTGCAGCCGTACATCTTTTCAGCAGTAACCCTTCCGTTAGGAAGCATACGTTTTATATGATCGAACAGCGGCATATGAAGTTCTGAAAGGTTGCAGCTCTCGGCAGGCCAGTAGTTCATCTCGGTGTTAATGTTGATAGTGAATTTGCTGCCCCATGCTGACTGATAATCCTTACACCAGATACCCTGAAGATTTAACGGAAGCGTTCCCTCACGGCTTCCCGATATCATGAGATATCTGCCGAAGTTAAAATACAGGATATCAAGGCCCGTATCATATATATCGATGTCAGGATTTTCCATCCTTTTTTTGAGGTTCATCAGCCTATCATCGGTAGGAATATCCTCAAATCTGTCAGAACCTTCTATGTTGAGAGCCACTCTGTCATAGAACTTTCTATAATCTTTTATATGTCTTTCCTTCAATTCTTCATATGAGTATTCAAATGCTTTATTGAAAATCTCTCCGCATTCTTTCTCAATATCTTTCATTCTGAAAGAAGTTCCCGCAGTAAGCAGCAGAACCACTTCTTTCGCATCCCGTACTCCAAAAGAAGCACCTATGATCTGAACACAGCCGCCCTTTGTCAAAGCCCTTACCTCAAAACCATAGTCCACACCGTCTCCGCCTGTATTTCCGAGGCATATCAGTCCATGGGACTTCTGTGATCCGGCGTCCGTATATTTCCATCCGTTTAATTCGTATTTATCTTCGTTCCCTTCGGAGCCGTCTTTTCTGTTACCTACGCAGTTTACATCCCCGGTTTTTTTAATAATAGTTTCATACGGTTCCCTGGATATATCACAGTCAAAGCTTATGCCTGCATTATCATTTTTGTCATCGACAGAAATCTTTAGAACCAGACAGTCATCCACAGCACTGATAAATGCTTCTCTGTTATATACGGTTTCACCTATCCTGTATCTGCATCTGTATACAGCATTTGCAATATCGAGTTCTCTTGAGTATTCATCAGCCTCCCAGGCATGCTTCATATAAATGCGAAGATCTCCTAATGTCTGATAAGGATGCTCGGACTTTGGAACTCCCGACAGAGAAGCCAGCATCAGTTCTTCTGCTTTTGCTATCTGACCGTTCTTTAAGTATTCTCTTATTATAGGAAGAGCTTTTTTTGCATCTGGATTATTCCTGTCCCTAAACCCTCCAAACCAGCAGCTGTCCTCGTTCAGCTGAAAATATTCACATCCGACGCCACCGTGTGCCATAGCTCCTATTCTTCCGTTGCCTAAAGGCAGAGCCTCCTCCCACCTTGATGCGGGTTTTGTATAAAATAATCTGTCGTGCATATCGTTCTCCCTTTTTTTGTTTTTCTCAATTGATGCCACGGATTGCTTTGTTACAAAGTAACTCTCGCAATCCTATAAACACCTCGAATCTCGCGATTTTTATATAAATCGCTTCTTCTCGGTGTTTGATCGGTCAAAAGTCTTAAAGCCTTATCAAACAAGTTTGAACGGCTTTTTGACTTTCTCCCTTGGCATCATTATAATAGTTTTTATATTTTCAGTCAATAATAAAGGACGCCCCGCAGACGTCCTTTTCATTAAAAAACTATTAAATCACCAGTTCAATGATGAACACCGTAACACTTGCGGCAACAGCCACTATTATAAGTCCCTTGCCCTTTAATGCTAAAAATATGGCCACCAGAACACCAGCTATAGCTGAAAAGATGGATGATGTACTGTAAAACACACCCGGAAAAGTCATCGCCATGAGGCACGCATAAGGAACATAATACAAAAACGAACCCACAAATCTGCTTTTTATTTTTCCCCTGATCAAAGTGAGAGGAAGCATACGTATCAGATATGTCACCACCGCCATGACCAAAATATAAATATATACGTTCATATCAATTATCTTTCTTCAGTTTTACTTTATAGGGAACAATACCGCTCCCACCGCGGCTGCAACCACGGTACATATGATGATCGAGATTCCGGCACTTATCTCATTCAGGCCCGGTATATAATAAAACAGGCAGCTTAAGGCAACAGCTATCAGAGCCACTATCAGAACCGGTCTTTTTTTCTTTGCCTCGGGAATCACGATAGCTATAAACATTCCGTACAGCATAACATTCATGGCTATGCTGACATTTGCCGGCATGATATTTCCGGCTACAGCACCGAGAAAAGTTCCAAGTGTCCATCCCACTATCGGCAGGCTCTGTAGTCCTACCATATATTTGAATGTAAGGCTTTTTTGATGGTTCATGGCAACAGCGAATATCTCATCGGTATTTCCAAAAGCTATCACCAGCTTTTTCCAGAACGTCACTTTTTCATCAAGTTTTTGTGACAGGCTCAGGCTCATCAGGGAATATCTGAGATTGATAATGAGCTGTGTCAGTATCATCTCCGCTATCGTCCCGCCCACTGCTATGACACGTATACCTGCAAATTCGCCGGCACTGGTGAGATTTGTAAGGCTCATCACAGTTCCTTGTACAGGAGTCATACCTGAAACCACCATAGTGATCCCCAGACTAAAGCTTACAGCAAAATATCCTAGAGCAATGGGTATTCCGTCTTTAAGTCCTAAGTGAAAATTCATATTTTCTTCTTTTACTTTTTTCATTTAATGTTTTTTAAGTCGATGCAACCTCGAAAACGCCATCTGCGTCTTAGAGGTTGCAAAACTATGCTCCGCATCTTAGTTTTGTTATAAAGCGTTATCGATAATTTCCGCTTTTCTTCTATATTCTTTTATAAGTGCGGGATGCTTATATCCTACACTTTCACCGTCTCCTGCTTTTGAATCAGTTTCAAGAGCCAGCGCTAGTTCAAATACTTTCCTGTCACCCACTGTCTTTGCCACGCTCTTTAACGCATGAACCTTTATCGAATAAAGAGACAGATCCGATGAACCCAGTGCATTTTCAAGTTCACCTATTCTTTCATCCATACTCGATACATAATCCGACAGCATTTCTCTGTAAAAATCTGGATCTCCCGCACAATAATTCAGTCCATCCGAAGTACTGATACCGTTTTCTTCAAGAATACCGAATGTATCTTTTTCTTTTGTGTCACCTGAAGATTCTTCATCCCCGTTCTGTGGTTCAAATTCCAGAATTTCATCATCCCCATCTCCGTTTTCGGGACCGAATTCGAGTATTTCATCTTCTCCCATACTTACATTTGAAGCAGAATCCGAATTTCTGTTATCGAGCTCATTTTCACCTTCCGGCATAAACTCTATGATTTCAAGATCATCGTTATTTTCCGTAACGTTCTTGTTTTCTTCCGGGCCAGCCTGCGTGGTTGTAGCATTTTTCAACAGATCATGTCTTCTCTGCATGTGCCTTCTGTCTTCATGTCTTCTTTCCTCAGGCTTTCCGTCTACTATCTTCCTTTTTTCGTTTTTCTTAGCTTCTTCTCTCTTTATATCTTCCTTACTCATATATGATACTATTTCCTGAGGCAGATATTTAGCGAGAACTTCTTCAAGAGCTTTTACTTCTACAGGCTTTGACAGATAATCATCAAATCCTGCTTCCAAGTACGACTCTCTGGCTCCTACTACAGCATTTGCGGTCAATGCCACTACAGTTGTTCCTTCCGGAATCAGCTTACCCTGCTTTGCTGCAGCTAAAGTCTCTATACCGTCCATCTCGGGCATCATATGATCGAGCAGTACAATATCATAGTTATACTCGGACAGTTTTTCCAGAGCTTTGCTTCCCGAGTCTACCATATCAGGCTTTATACCGTTCAGCTTCAAGAGGTTCTTTATAACCTTTAGATTCATCTCGTTATCATCCACTACCAGTATATTGGCTTCGGGAGCATATAGATAATTGGTCTCTGTACTTTGTTCAGCTATAGCTTTTGCTTTCTGCTTAAAATCACCGATAGGAGTTCCGTCAGTGATCATCTGATCTACAACAAATGAGAATTCAGATCCTTTTCCGTATTCACTCTGAACTTCAAGCTTTGAACCCATCATCTCAAGTAGCCTGATAACGATGGACATTCCAAGTCCTGTTCCCTCTATAGCCCTGTTTCTGGTCTCTTCGAGTCTGGTGAACGATTCGAACATCTTTCCGAGGTCTTCCTGCTTAATGCCGATACCCGTATCTTTTACTTTTACAGATAATTTAAAGATATTTTCATTCCTTGTTTCACCGGCTATATCCAGAGTAACTCTTCCCTTATTGGTATATTTCACAGCATTTGTAAGGAGGTTTACAGCTACCTGAGCCACACGTACATCATCTCCGTACAGACCCGACGGAATATTTTCATCAATATGTGTCTCAAATATCAGGCCCTTATCTTCTGCTCTCTGGGACACCGAATTGATCAGTGTTTCTATCATGGTCGATGTATCATACTTTACGGGAATGATCTCCATCTTACCTTCTTCTATCTTTGAGAAGTCAAGTATAGAGTTGATAAGGCTCAGAAGGTTTCGTCCTGCCGACTGGATATTTACGGCATATTCCTTTATAGATTCATCATTCGACTCGCGAAGCACCATCTCATTCATACCCAGAACAGCATTTATAGGAGTTCTGATTTCATGGGACATCTGTGCCAGGAATCTGGACTTCGCCTTACCTGCGGATACCGCTGTTTCAGCAGCTTCAACCAGACGTTTGTTTGCTTCCTCCTGCCATTTTATAAACTTACTGATCATAGCTACGACAGCTATAATACTCATCACAAGCATTACCAAGAATATTATAACCATGATGATTACAGTACCGTATACACTCCACCAGCGCTGAACAACCATAACCGTAAATCCTGACATTTCACTTTTTTCAGAATAACATGATACGAAGCTCATGTCAAAATCCTTCATACCGAATATGTCACCGTCATGATAGGCTGAAGCATAGATGGTATCCTCTATATTCACACAGGTCTCGGTACTCATCTCATAATCTTTGTTAGGATGGTTCAGGATATTTCCTTCAGGGTCTATCAGGAACGCATAACCTTCGTTCGTATAACTGTCATCCAATACGTCTATCAGTTTGTCAACATAACAGTCTATAGCAAATATGCCCAGGAATTCACCGTCTTTTGAATATACGATTCTTGAAAATGTGATACAGTACAGACCTGTCTGTGCATCATAATAAGGCGATGAAATACTGTATCCGTTACCGGAACGTTCAGTATCCAGATACCATTGACGCTGTTCAACCCGGTAATCAGGCTCCGGAACCCATCCGTTGTTCATGATGACCTGATGCTCTTTATAAGGATTTGCCATATAACATGCCGACATCTCCGAATAATTCTTTCCTATATCATCGAGCCACTGAACTGCCGAATCATAATCATCGAGTATGGAAGGATTTGCAGCTATAACATCGGTAAACATTCTCAGAATACTCTGATGCTGAAGCATCCACTGTGTAACTTCCGAATTGTACTTATCTGCTTCTTTACTGATATTGGTTCTGCCCCATTTTGTAGTAGTCGTAAGACATAGTATCAGACCTGCGATAAGAGTCACAGCCAGAATTCCTACGATACCGTTTCTTATATATTTACTCGAGAATGTACTCTTCTTTTCTTCTTTCTTCTTATTCTGCTTTGATATTTCTTCAGCCTCGGATTTTAAGATGCCTGAATATGAGAACAGGTCATCCATCATCTCCTTAAGCTTCAATCCTGACTCTCTGATATCTCTGAGTGAATCTGCAGCACTTCGTTCCTCTTCGCGTAACATGATCTCACTGGTCTTTACGATATTGTTCACAGGACTCATAAAGTCTTCAGAAAGTCCCGAGATAAAGGTCTCGGTAGCTGCCAGAGTGTTTTCGGCTTTATCCTGATTGTTCAGACTTACCATATAGAATACTATGATAACTGCCACCATCAGAAGATCGATAGCACCCAGCATTATCATCTGTCTGTAGATATCGGCATAGAATGTCTCGTAATCTACGATAAGTATCATCTGCCAGCCGTTACTGGTCTCATTACTGAAAATAATCCTGTTCTTTCCGGCTATCTTTGAAGTAAAACTACCGTGTTCATTGGAAGCTTTTACTCTGTCAAAAATTTCCACAAACTCAGGCAAAGCTTCAGATATATTTACACCTTGAAACTTCAAATCGGAAGAACCTATGATAGTACCCTCTTCGGTAACTATAAGCGCGGTCTGATCTTCATACTCACTCATCATGGCTATGATATCCTGAACTCTGGAGAAAGTGTAGTCCATAGCGCAGACGGTCTGTCCGTCGGACAAAAGATCCGACAGGGTAAAGCAGAGTTCACCTGTGGCAGCATCTATATAGGGTTCTGATATATATATTTCTCCTGCATTCTGTGAAGCTCCGAGATACCATACACGTTCAGTCGCATGATATTCCGCGGGCATGTCAAAATCGGGGATTATAGTCCATTCCTTTGATGAAGCGTAAACATTAAAACAGTTTCCGCCGGTCAGGTCAAAGTTATATCTTTTCTGATCACGAATATATTTTTCAAGTTCTCTTTGATTGGAAGTACCTATCAGCTGTTCCATACCCATCGAGAATCTGAGCAGGTTTCCTTCGGCATCAGACAAAGTCTCCTGGAGATTACCCTTTATATTATCAAGCTGTATGGTACCTATTTTTCCGGTCTGATCGGTTCCTGCATGGTATATAAGATTGATATTTATAGTAATAACAGTGATAAATATCAAGGCTATTACCAAAATAAAGTTTGTATTCAGCCTGCTTCCGTGACGTTTCACCTTCTCATTGTCCCTGTCCTCCAAAAGAAGCATGAATCCCAGGAATCCTATAGCTTCAAAGAAAAGTTCGACAGTGATGGACCATATGCACTGAATGATAATACCCATTATAGCGATGGATATGAGTATAAGTGTCGCCGAGCGGTCCATCTTGGTCAGTCTTTTTCTGTATTTTACAAAGATATAAACGCCAAAAAGAACGTAAAATGCGGCTATGGCATAGAGGACCCATATTAATTCACCACGGGTATAGTTTATCTCTTCATCTATATAGAAAATAAACCTGGTAAACGGATTTGTAAAGATCAGGACTTCCCCTGCAAAGAAAGGTGAGAGGAAAAGGAAGAAAAATCCATTGTTCTTTTCCTTGCCCACTTCGGTCATGTTTATGATATATAAGGTAAAAAGGAATGAAAGTATGGTATGGAATATAAAATATGTCTGATTTAAAACAACAAGAACAGTGGTATTCTGGGCACTCATATAATCCTCTAAGATAACCTCTGCCACTGATGCAACCGAAGAAATAATAAGTGTAACAAGAAGGGCCATGTACGTATAGTGCTGGTCTCTCAGTTTATTCCATATACCTACAGGCGCCGGAATGTATAATCTTTTTCTTTTCCTCAAACTGTCTATCAGACAGAACAAAGCCACAAATAATGCGGCTACTTCCAGGATTATTTCATTCATTTTGTTTACCTTGAGATTCTTATTATTGTTTTATATGTGATAGACTTCCTGATAAATATACAGCCTTACCCTGTCCCTGTATTCGGGTTTTGCCAGATAATATATAAAACTATCCACTACATTTCTTACGGCATGAGCGCGTCCGTCCACCTTAAAGTGCCTGAATCCGGCTTCTTTATACTTTCCGAATATCATATCAGTAGTGATAAATGAACGGTTCTCCATGATCTTATAGAACGAGCGGGCCGTAAATTTACACTCAGGGAAGTTGAGATTCGTAAACTCAAGCTGTGCATGGCCTATGGCATTATAATGTGCCTGGCGTCTCGGACAATGATCCTGGCAGTAATGATTTACTAGTACTTCTATCTTGTCCTTAGGCTCCAGTGAAAACAGCTCATCAGTATTATTGAGGGACGAATCAGTCACTACCAGATAATAGTCTTTATTAAGTTCCGCCCTTATGGCGTCGAGATTTTCGAGACACTTTGTGGTAGATGATATGAGCTTAAACGAAGGATACTTCTCCCTCACATAATTCTCTAGAGCCGGTGTATTTACTATGACCTCGTTCATACCGTTATCCGACAGTTCGAGTATCATATTGCAGTACAGATCGTTCAGATGTTTTTCTTCTATCAGAGGATTGGTAAAAGTGTACCTGACAGCTATGCCTCTGTCATTATACTGCTTTATCATCTTCGCAATGGTTTCACGGTGCTCAAGCCCCCAGATAACTCTTCCGCCGTTCCATATAGCTCCCGGGAAGCATCCGTAGACAGCGCCTATCCTTACATCATCATAAAACCACTCGGGTGCATGTTTCATGAGATCGTCCAGGAAATTTATAAGCACAGCATTATTATAAAAATCAGGTAAGTAAAAATTTAACATCATATCCTCCGAAAAATATATATTTGTCATTCCATATACTTAAAAAATTACAAAAATTTAAAATATTTAAAATCGAAATCACATCCGGGCAGGAACACAAATCCTACGGTGTTCTTGCCTTTTGCCCCATGAATATCAAAAGTTCTCTCCACATATTCATCGGAACCCGCAAATTCCAGAAGCTCGGTTTTTACTCCTTCTTCACCGTCAAACTTCAGATGTACCGAGTTATTCGCAAGCTTTGATCTGCCGCAGATCACTATCTTTTTAGCATCCCTTTCACCAAAATCCATTCCGTCGAATTCTATGGTCACGTTATTGCCTATACCGGTGATCGCATCGCCATCAGGGGTAAATGTATCTCCGTAAATCCTGCTGTTCTGGTTCAGATACAGCTTTTCAAAAGCTTTTACGGGAGCAGTAAAGCTAAATCCCTTAAAATGATATTTATCATCAGCGGTAAAATACAGATTTCTGATACCTGTTAACTTTTTGTTTAATTTATATGTTTCGGGCTGATATACATTCCATATCATCTTCTTCGAATATCTGCCGTCGCATAAAAGTTCGCTTCCCGGTTCTCCGGGTCTTCCGTCCCAAATTCCTATCTTGTATTCAGCATCATTCAGCGTAAAGATGGGAATGGTTATCTCATCAGAACCTATCTCTCCAAAGTCAACATTTTCAAATCCGAAGTAACTGTTTTCGCCTCTCGGTGTAGCGACACCTTTTTCATTACCGTTTCCTATATCGCCCATAGAGTCGGTATACAGTGATCCATACACAAATTCATAAGGATTGATAAACGCTTTCCCCAGTCCTTTTGCCGAGAACTCCAGAACCGATATAACCTTTGCGACTCTCTCCCCATTGTGACAGATGGCGCGGAGCCTGAATTCCCCGTCCCCTTTTGCTTTCAGTTTGCAAAAATGTCCGTCTTCGTTGGCTAAAGGTATAACTTCCACGATATTTGTTTCAACCGCTTTTTCATTTACCGCTACCCATTTGATTTCGGAATATGTTGAATTTTCAGGACAGAATTCGGCCTTTACCGTCATCTCCTTTAATTCAGGATTAAATTCTCTGGTTTTACTGTCTCCCTCGATGACGCTCAGTTTTATATTTCTGACCGGTATCTCATCTTTGTCACTGCTGTCTTCTCTTATGTTCCTGTCCATCAGGGCATCCGTATATGTTTGTCCGCAAACTTCCGGATCTGTTATTTCTATAAGTTTTTGAGCAGCTTTATCGAACTTAAACTTCTTCTTTACATCAGAAGTTATGATGCTTGAATACTCTCCTGTCTTTAGTCCGTTGGATTCTGCTTTCACTTTCAGCATTCCGGATCTTCCCGATGTGGAAACCGCTGCTAAAAGTTTTCCGGAGAATAAACGTCTCGAGCAGCACTTGTAATTATCATTATCCGTGCTGTCACCGTTGTCGAGTCCCATAAGTTCGCCGTTTTCTACAGATACTGTTACTCGTGAAGCATCATTTTCCACAGTATTCCCCGATGCATCTACAGTAGTTATCTCCAGGAATACAGTATCGCCCGATCTGTAATTCTCTTTTACGGATACTGCTACAGCATCTCCAAAGGATTTTACTTCCGAGACCGCCTCTACCTTACCACCCAGATATCCAAATGCCTTTAGAGAGCCTTTTGTATACGGAATATTCCAGGCAGGAGCGAGTACATTCCCTTTTATGTGGTCTATATCTTCGGTTCCTATCAGAGTATAGTTATCGTTCCCTTCGCTCCTAAAATACAATTCTATTTTTTCGCAGTTCGTAGCTACCCTGATGTCGATATTTTGTCCTTCATTAAAATCCCAGTAAGGGAATATATGAACAAACGGTTCTTTTTCAGGATCCGTCCAGCTTCCCTTAAGAATATAGTATGTATCCTTCGGAAATCCCGCTGTATCGAGCTGTCCGAAATAAGAATTCTTTGTATGATAAGGTGTGGGTTCTCCTATGTAGTCAAATCCTGTCCACAGAAACTGTCCCTGACTGAAGGTTCTGTCCCTGTCCATAGTGATCACGTATTCGGTATTGGGTGCGCCCCAGCTCGTAGAACAGTTACCGAGTGAAGAACACTGCTCGTCATCATCAGCCATAACCGACGCACTGAGAGGGAAATGGTATATACCTCTGCTCTGTATGGTTGAACAGGTCTCACTTCCGTAAATTTTCCAATCAGGATGATCTTTATGCTGCTCGTCGTACAGTCTCTCACCGTAGTTGTAGCCTGCCATTTTCAGAACATCGGCACAGCGTCTCGCACCTTCCCAGCCCATAAAGTTAGAAGCATGTGTGGCCGGTGCGTTAAAGGCATAATCATATCTTTCTACGGTCTGCTTCATATCGAGAGTGAGGGCCGGAGCTGTTTCATCAGCATGACAGTCATATATTTCGTTACCTATGCTCCACATGATAACAGAAGGATGATTCCTGTCACGCTTCACCCATGCCTTTATATCTTTTTTGTAGTTTTCTTCAAAAAAGCGGGCATAATCATACTCTGTCTTCGGTCTTCTCCACATATCAAATGCTTCGGAGTCCACCATGATACCCATCTCATCTGCGAGATCCATGAAAATCTTCGAAGGCATATTATGAGAAGTCCTGACCGCATTAACACCCATTTCTTTCAGGAATGCGAACTTTCTTCTCATGGCATCCTTGCTAAATGCCGCACCGAATAATCCCAGATCATGATGTTCACATACGCCGTTTATCTTTACATGTCTTCCGTTCAGGAAAAATCCGTCATCTGTAGTATATTCTATAGTTCTAAGTCCAAACCCCGTCTTTACGGAATCTGTGGTTTCACCTTTTACTTTAAGATCAACTCCCAGTTCATAGCTTTCGGAAGATGTTATATCCCACACTCTGCCGTTTTCTATGATAAATTCAGTTCTAAATGCTTTTTCACCGGATTCAAGAGTTATAAGTTCGGTTTTATTTTGTGAAAACACTGTTTCCTGAGAATCATCAACACTGTAAAGGTACTCAGGTATGTCATCAAAAGAAACATACCTGCATATACATTCCCCTGCATCGCTCTTTACAGTTTTATGTGTTATGGAGAATTCAAACCCGATATCATCCTTTATATTTTCAGGATCATCACCGGCGATCTCTATATCGGCAGTAACCTTCCATCTGCCCCTGTCACCGGTATTTTTAACGGATAAACATTCCGTATACACATATACTCCGTTTGAAGCGATGTGAAGGTCATTCACCTCTATAAAATGTACATCCCTGTATATACCTGCGCCGCTGTACCAGCGTGAATTCGGGGATTTATGCCTGATCTCGACCTTTATCTCGTTCTCACCGTTCTTTAACAGTCCGGTAATATCATACTCAAAAGGTGAATATCCGTATCTGTTTACACCGGCCTCGGAACCGTTCACATAAACAGTAGAGTCCATATAGACTCCGTCAAAGTTTATGTAATATCTCTTATTATCCTGTTTTTCCAGAGAAAAAATTTTTCTGTAATATCCTGTTCCGTCAGCGTACAGATTATTGCAGTCATATATCAGCCAGTCGTGAGGAAGCCTGACTTCTACAAATTTCTCCTCGTCCAAGCTTTCATTTATCCCTACGACCTGAAACTCCCAACCGTCATTAAACAGTTTTTCTATCCTTCCCATTTGCATACCCCCGAATCAAAGTTTTTGTTATTGTTTGTCATAATATTTCTTTCCGCCGCTCGGAAGGAAATATGTTCTGATGAACCCGTCTGTCGAAAGAATGACAAATTCATTTGTATCTTCCAGATAATAAACAAAGTCGCCGTCTTCCGCTTCTATCTTATGAAGCGCATTAGGATTGTTTATAACATCCGAAGCAGCTTTTTCGTATGCTTCGAGTGAATCAAATCCCATATCTTTTCCGTGTTTTTCATAATGCTGAAGAAGAAGCTTATAGTTGCGGAAGGTATATTTTATATATTCCACCGCATCCTTTACGGCATCCTTCATCTCGTTTACCGCATTGTCGATATCTTCTTCATTGATATTATCAAGTGCATCTTTTATCGTGTCCGTTGCATTATCGATATCTTCCTGAGTAATGTTTCCGATAGCGTCTTTTACTTCATCAAGAGCGTTATTCACATCATCTTTTGAAATATCTTTTATCGAATCATCCAGAGAATCCTTTATATCATTCCCGACATTTTTGAAAGCATCCATTACGCTGTCTTTTACTTTGTTCAGCTCATCATCAAAATTATCAGGTATATTGTCTTTTATATCATCTATGATGTCGCCGCCGTTATCCTTTATTTCACCGAACATCTCCTTGAAGCCGTCAACTATCTGGCCTGAGATCTCGTCTTTGTTCTCTTTCCAGTAGTCTTTAGCTGAATCGAGAGCCTCAGTTACGGCGTCCCCTATATCATCCACTACTTTGTCAACATCTTTCTGGTCTTTTCCCATACATCCGGTAAGTGCAAACATGCATAATGCAGTAACCAGTATCATCTTAAATAAATTTTTCATTCTGAACCTCCTTTTTTACATTCCGCATATTGTAAACAATATTTCATCGCCTTCTTTGTCTCCGGCCCAATTCTTTAATTCCGTCATACAGGAATAAACATCCGTACTAAAGTCCTTCGACATATCAAGCAGTTTCTCAAACTCACTTCCGGTAACCTGTGTCAGTCCGTAATAATCGAACTGCGGTAAATACATGGTAAAAAATCTTCTGAGCTTAAGATCGGCAAATATATCCTCGCTCATGCATAACGAGTCTATATGCCAGCACGATCCGTCGTATTCACCTTTTTGAAATTCGATAAACGCAGTACTTCCGAGTCTCTGCCTGTCATTTTCAGTTATAAAAAACCGCATTTTTTCACATCCTTTCATTCTTACGGTAATCTCACCGCTGTTTAATATCTTTATTTCTCTATCCGTTTCATCCACTACTATAAGTCCGCCATTCCCGTTTATGTCTACCGCAGTCTTCGTGGTCATGGATACCTGTGAGTCTATGCTCTGTCCGACAGAATTCCTATATAACAAAAGGCTGCCGCACTTATGAGGTGCACCAGCCCTTGTTTATTAAGCGGAGTGGGTGGGATTCGAACCCACGAGACGTTGCCGCCTACCTGATTTCGAGTCAGGGCCGTTATGACCACTTCGATACCACTCCATAACGAATCTATTATACTACAATTCGAGTAATTTTGCAAGCATTATTTCTATTCCGTTTTGTTCTGAAAAATTGCCCGTTTTTATCGCATATTCTGTATCTACAATAATCTCCAGAGCTTTTTTCAGTTTCTCCGAAGGATATTTTCTAATTTTCTGTAGTTGTTTCTTTACCAGCCAGTCCGCCATCTTTGTCCTGGCAGCTATGTCTGACAGAGAACAGCTCTTCTCATTCAATTCGCTTACCATCAGAAGCCTGTTATAGTTTTTACGGATAACCGCCATGATCCCGAAAGTATTCTCTCTCAAGGTCACCAGATCCCCGTATAACCTGTAGACCGTATTCCCGTCATGCCGGAGTATCGCATCCACCATGTCGAATATCTTGTTCTCGACCTGCATGGAACATACGGCATTTATCACGTTTCTGTCGACAGCAGGCTTATCTCCGGCATATGCTATACATTTTTCAAGCTCATTGGTGAGGGTGTTCATATCATCACCGACACACTCTATAAAGTATTCACAGTCACTCTCCGTTATACCTTTTCCGACTCTCTTAAGTTTGGTGCCGATAGAGAGCTTCATATCCTGAAGGCTCAGTTTCTTCAGTTCCATAACACAGCCGCACTTGGATATAGCTTTATACAACCTGCTACGCTTGTCAACTTCGTCTTCTACTATGATCATCACCGTATATTCGGGTATGTTCGGGATATAGTCTGCCAGACCTACATCTTTCTTAAAACACGACGTCTTTTCCAGTATTACCAGTCTGTAGTCCCCCAGAAACGGCATAGTGTCGGCAAACCCTGTAACAGTCTCTATATTATCGGGCAATGTATCAAAATAACAGAAATTCATACTGTCATCTTCGGGTATTATCGCCTTCTTCAGTCTGTTCTTATAGTACTTCGTAAGATAAGGCTCATCCCCATATAAAAGATATACTCTTTCAAACTTTCCGCTCTCTATGTCGGAATCCGCCTTCTGTTTCTGCATAAAATTTTACCTGTACCCGATGTGCTCTCCAAGTTTTACCAGTGTCTCGCAGCCTTCTTCGGTGTTCTTTATGATATCTTCATCGGGACGAACTCCGTCTTTTGTTACAAAAAGACATATAGTGGAGCCTCCGAATTCAAAATATCCTTTTTCCTCACCTTTGTTTACAAAATCCGACTCTTTATGGTTTACTATCCTGCCCACTCCCATAGCGCCGACTTCCATCTGTATGAGCCTTCCGAAGTGGTCGCTGTCTATGATGGTATAGGCTCTGCAATTCTGAGCAAATACGCTGGTATTCTCGAGTGCAACCGGATTTACCGTATGGAACACACCCGGAATATAATAGTTTTCATACTGGTAGCCGCTGTCCGGGTACGAGTACCTGTGATAGTTATCTACGGTCAGCCTTATGACATACAGCCAGCCGCCTTCCATCTCCTCAGACAGTTCCCTGTCCAAAAGCAGTGACTTTACCGAGTAGTCTATATTCTTGATATTTACTATAAGCCTGTCTGATATGGGATATACAGTCACTTTACCGTCTGAAGGCGACACCAGAACGTTCTCCCTCATATCAACAGGTCTTTTGTTCTTCTTTATCTTCCGGGTAAAGAACTCGTTATAGCTCTTATAGAACTTCTTCTCATAATCGGATATTCTGATATGGTTTTCTATTATAAAACCGTCTATCTTAAGAGTAGAAATCCTGGTGTTCATATACCATTCAATAAGATTTGTGACCTTCTCGGAGATCATAATCTTTAAAAGGCTCCTGCCGAGCCTGTTTGTATACAGGAACCGCAGGAACCTATCCTGATTCGTACTGATATTATATTCTTTTCCGTCTCTGTCTCTGTACTTCAAAGTTCTTTTCCTCAATTCTTTCAAGGTGTCAGGAAGCAGCCGACAAGTATCAAAACACCGATAATACCTACGGGTATCAGCTTCTTGCCGTGGAGCTTAAACATCTTGAAGTTGAAAACATAAAGAAATGCAATGATTCCGAGCCCCACAGTCATTATTATAGCAAAAACCTTACCGTCTGTAAAGTATCTTGCGTTATAAAGTGCCGGAATGATAAGTGCGGAATTGGTAACGGGAAGTCCCTGATACCCGGTACGCTTCTTTGCGCCCTCTTTTTCCTGCCGCTCTTCTTCGGTTACGTTAAAGTATGCAAGTCTTATAACAGCACACAGAGCAAAAGCAAGTCCTACACAAAGTGCTATAATCTGCAAAGCTTCGCTTCCTTCACCGTATCCACAGGCTATGAAATATACGAGAACCGCAGGCTGGATACCAAAACTTATACAGTCACACAGAGAATCTATCTGTATACCGAACTTCTTCTCGGTATCGTTTCTTTTTCTGGTTCTGGCCACAGGTCCGTCTATCATATCACACAATCCCGACAGAAGCAGGCAGAACAGAGCAGCCTTAAACTGTCCGCGTGATGCGAAAAACATACCCAGACCGGCCGAAACAAGACTCAGATATGTAATAATGACCGTATAATTATAGATTCCTACAAACATATTAGCCTCCTATTTTGATGCGGTTTTGCCGTATCAGTTTCCTTAGCTTACGAAAAAATTATTCTTTATATTTTCTTACATTTATTGTGTCTTTCCCATCGTAGTTCACCGTGATCATACCACATTCGGATGTGATGTAGTACTCACTACCCGCATCCTGCAGTCTTTCAAGAGTCTCAGGAGCAGGATGTCCGTACACATTTGTTTTACTGCACGATATAACGGTTATATCAGGCTTTATGTTACTCAGCAGCAGTTCCGAAGATGAATACTTCGAACCGTGATGTGGACACTGCAGAATATTAATATGCTGTCCTTTAAGGTACTTCACATACTCACTTTCCGCATATTCATCCGAATCACCGGTGAATAACATTGAAGCATTACCATACTTTAGAACAAACACCAGAGATGCCTGATTCTTGTCTTCATATATTATCCCGTTGTCGGGTGATAACACTTCTATAACACATTCCGTATTATTATCCACCTTTTTATCCGAAAATAAATCAACATTATTATTGATAATGCAATTTTTTTCTGCTTTTATAATTTTTATGCCTTTTTCACAGGCAAGTGCGATGAGAGGTTCATCATCCCTGTAGTTTACGCCTATTACCAGAGCTCCTATGTCTATTCTTCCGCTCTCTATCAGCTCCTTTATCCCGCTGATATGATCTTCGTCGGTATGTGATACAAAGCAGTAATCGAGCCTTGAAACTCCTTTCCATAGCAAAAACGGCTCTATCCTGTATTTACCGACACCTTTCACATTACTGCTTCCGCCATCGGCCAGCATGCTTTTCCCGTCTGCCTCAATATATACAGATAACCCCTGTCCAACATCAATATTGGTGACATTCAGCCCGCTTTCTTCAGGTTTATAAAGAAGACACACAAACATCAATGAGATAAGCACCCCATATGCTATTCTTTCTATGAATATAAGAACTTCCTTATTTTCACTTATATACACTCCGATAAACAACAGACCATAGTATATCACGCATCTTCCAAGATCCGGCGAACCCGTGATCACATCGGCTCCCGGTAATTTGAGCAGATATTCCGACACATTTTCATATAATGACAGAAAATAATGAGCCGGTCCGGCGCAGATTCCGGACACCACATCGAAGAACTCCCCTCCGACAGTGACATAAAGACTTCCGAATATTCCGGAAATAAAGCCTGACAGAACTATCACGGGCATAAATGGAACAAGTATAATATTTGCGAACAGGGAATACGGCGAAAATGAGTAATAATTCCTAAGTATAACCGGAAATGTGGCTATTTCGGCACACACTGCAGGTAATAAGAACATTATGAACCTGTTTTTGATTTTTAGATTGTTTCGGATCTCATTGCCTGCAAATATGCCAAAAACCGCAACAAATGTCAGCTGGAATCCGGCTTCGTATAGTTCGGCAGGATTCATCATCAGGATGATCACACCGGACAACCCTGCCGCACTCTGCCCGTCATACGCTTCTCCCAGGAGCCTCGCTGTAAGCATACAGATAAACATGATGACAGCTCTGATAGTAGATACAGAGAATCCGGTAAGCAGGCCGTACAACAAAATTATAACACACGAACTGTATATGCTGAATTTGAGATTTGAGGAGATTTTCTTTAAGAATCCGAAAAGACCCATTCCGATAAGAGTGATATGAAGACCTGAAATGCTGAGTACATGAGCTATGCCCATCCTTTGATATATGCCTTTTGTGGAATCATCGAGTTCAGATTTGTTTCCGACCAGCATGGCCGCCAGAATTCCTTTATCCTTTTTGTCAAAACAGGATTCCAGTCCGTTCATAAAACTTTGGGATATATTGAACAATGTGTTTTTTACAGAATCAACGATACTTTTTCTCTTACTATGTATTAAGATGTCATCAGCATAGAGTTTCAGAGTTATTCCTCTGGACAGATAATATTTTCTTTGATCGAATTGACCGTAATTTGTAGCAAGACTAAATGAATAAAGCGTGCCTGTCGTACTGATGAGATCACCGATTTTGACGTTTTCTGCATTTTCTGCGTAGACAAGAAGTTTGCCGTGATTTTTAATGTCGGTATCTCCTGTTTTTAATTCGGGATTGTCCAAAGTCAGAATAAATTGTTCTTTACCTAATGAGATATCTTCTACGTAACCGCTTACATTTACGTCTTTTTGTGATTTTTCCGGGAATGTCTGTTCAGAAAAGGTTGTCTTTATGCCGTTCATCCTAAAAAAGCCGGCAAAGAAACAAATAAACACAAGAATTATAATCTTAAGACGCTCATACTTTTTTTGTTTACCGGAGCTTTCGAAATATGATCCAATGCCAAATACCGACATCAAAGATATGATCGGTATCACATACGAACCACCTGAATCTCCTGCTATTATCCCCGCTGCCACACTTACCGCAGCAAGAACCAGAGGTCTTGAATATAGGTTTTTAGTTATTTCCGTTAGGTTCACCTGCCTTTACTGAGATATAAGTTCAGGTCTCAGTGACAAAAAGTCATCTATGCTGACCTTACCAAAGTTCTTTTTTTCACTGCCGTCTATAGTTATCTTCACTTTTGTGATACCCGGAAGTTCACATAGGGTATTTACTACTCCGTATACAGCTACTTCGTCACTTATTTTATATGGTTTCGACAAAAAATCTTCCGAAAGATCAACATAGCATATACCGTCATATGCGCTGATCCTGTTTATTACAGTATCTTTGTTTACAGACGGGTTATCTTCAGAAGACTCTTCCGCAATTTTTATATAATTTTGTAGCACTGTTTTTTCTATAGATGCGGTTCCGTCCAGCACTATATCCATCACAGTCTCCCGGAGCATCTTTCCATCTTTCTCTGCAAGGAAAACAGTGGCTTTGTAGTTTTCCTTTATCCCTGAATCTTTTCCTGTACTGTATACAAAATCATTGTCGGTCATAAGCCCCATAGAGAAATCACCTACTTTTAACGGCTGACCTTCAATATAGAACTCTACTGAATCCACGTTTTTTATCTGACAAAAAGTCTTCACCACAGCCGCTCTGCAGAGCGCTTCCTGGATTTTATCCATATTTAGGTATTCAGCCGAAAAATCAATGACCAGCTGACCGTCTTTTCCAAAGTAATATGAAATAATCCTCACATCCTGGGGCAAAGCTTTTTTATGTGTGGAACTATCTGTATTTTCACCCAAAAAGCCGAACACCTGCTGTACCTGTGCTTCAACTGTATCTGTGGTGAGATCACGGTTTTCCCAGTGAAGTCCTTCGGATTCGGAATCTGTACAATATACCTTTATCTGTCCGGGCCCCGGCGCAGTATCGTCATCATAAAGAGTGGAAACTGTATTACACGAGACACAAAGTACAGCACATAGCAGTACCGTAACCAAAGAAAATATCCTGTTCATACAGTTTGTCACCTCCTCTTATGACACGTTTTACCGCATCGTTTTATTCGATACCGGGTTTTTCTATAAAGCTCATAGGAATTTTACAGATAAATGTTGTTCCTTCCCCTTCTTTGCTTTCCACTTTAAGCTGTCCGTTATGCATGAGAACAACGCTTTTTGTAATGCTCAGTCCCAATCCTGTACCGCCTGTCTTTCTAGCACGCATCTTATCGACTCTGTAGAATCTGTCGAATATCATGTCCAGACTTTCCTCAGGTATTCCAATACCGGAATCAGATACGGTAACTACAAAGTATCTGTGATCGGAATCGAGAGTTACCTTTACCCAGCCGCCTTCTTTGTTATATTTTACGGCATTTTCCACCAGATTGGATATGGCCAGAGTGAGTTTTACCTCATCTACCTCAGCATCCACTTTACGATGGCTTTCGTATATCATATCAACATTATGAGACTGAGCTATGGGCTTTATCCTCTTCATCAGTATTTCGAGAAGCTCATTTATGGATACCATAGCGATATGCATCTCACCGTTTTTCCTGTCAAGTTTTACCAGTTCCAGCAGATCTGTGATTATCCTGTTCTCACGGTCTATCTCTGCATTGATATCACCCAGGAATTCCTGATATACTTCAAGAGGAGCTTCCGGCTGCTGTACCAGAGAATCCGCCAGTATCTTTATAGATGTAAGCGGAGTTTTGAGCTCATGAGACACGTTTGATACAAATTCCTGACGGGAGTTTTCCATACTGTTAAGCTTAGAAAGCATGTTATTTACAGCATCGGTCATATCCTCATATTCCTTAAAGCTTCTGATTTCAAGCTTATCATCAAAATATCCTTCACTGACATGGTTCAGTGACTTTGTCATGGTCTTTATAGGACTTGTTACATACCTGGCGTGAAAGCTTCCTATAAAAAACATTAATATAATGCAGGGGAAAACTAAAAGATGCAGGCTTTTTCCCAGCCTGTCCGAAACGCTAAAAGCATCCGCGATGGAAAATGAAAATATGATAACTCCTTTAAGTTCGGAATCTCCTGATATTGACGGAGTACTTTTTATAGGATGATAGAGTTCTATAATCTCCAGATCATCATCTCTTTTTTCTCCGGAAATATCCTTTAGAGCATTTATAACATCCGAAGACACAAAAGTTTTATCCGTCTCAACATTATACGTGTCAAAGATACATTTTAAATCGGAATTGATCACGAGTATTCTGCCGTCAAATTTATCCGCCATAAGGTACATTTCACTGTTCATGGCAGTATTTTCCGAAGAATTTACAAAATAAGCATTAAGTACAAGTTTGTCCGACAGTTCATCAAGATATCCGGCGGCCGAGTCACGGGTATTGTCTATGATATCCGACCTGTTTATCGCTACACCGGCTAATATTATTATTACAGAAGCCACACAAAAGCAAAATATATCTGTCACGAAAGTTATGACACTCATGCTTTTGAATGGCTTAAGAATTTTCTTAATCATGGAAATAGTAACCTGCTCCCCACTTAGTATATACGTATTTAGGCTCACCCGGGTTGGTCTCTACTTTTTCTCTGAGTCGTCTAACATGAACATCCACGGTCCTGACATCTCCGGGGAAATCCTCTCCCCATATAAGCTTCAGCAGTTCTTCTCTGCTGTATACGGTATTCGGATGTGTCAGAAGGAGTTCAAGTATATCAAATTCCTTTGACGTGAGGTTTATCACCTTGCCTGCTATGTTCACCATTCTGTTCTTATGATCGAGCTTCAGGTCGTCAAATACGAGAATACCTGAATCATTTTTCGGAGCCTTCTCGTTCAGAGTGTTTCTTCTCATGACAGCTTTGATACGTGCTTTAACCTCCATGATGTTAAAAGGCTTTGTGATATAATCATCCGCACCATATTCGAGACCCAGTATCTTGTCACTGTCCTCAGATTTGGCTGTTAACATGATGATAGGCATATTTGAAAACTCTCTGATACGCTGACATACTTCATAGCCGGAAAATACAGGGAGCATGACATCCAGCAGAACACAGTCATACTGCTTCTGCTTAGCCATTTCTATAGCCTGCTGTCCGTCGTAAGCACAATCAACTTCCATCTTGTCCTGAGACAGATTGAACTTTATGCCCTTAACTATCAGCTCTTCATCATCTACAACTAAGATTTTCGCTCCCATGTCTATACCTCAATTCTGTATATTTCATCTACATTTTATAGAATCTTTTATTTTAGAGAACATCCCCTGTTTGATTCCCTTCACTTTCATGATATCTTCTATATTTTCAAAATCTCCGTGAGTATTCCTATACTCTATGATATCTGCTGCTCTCTTTTCTCCTATACCGTTGAGCCGGGTGAGTTCTGCAACTGTGGCAGTATTAATGTTAATCTTATCATCATCTACTGCATCACTACCGGTCTCTTCTGTGGTTTTAATATTCTCATCTGATGATTCCCGGTCCATCTTTTTACTTCCAAAACCGGTATCATCCGTATCTTTGGGATCTGTGTCTGAAGGCCCCATATTTTCTATATCGGCATTTTTTTCATTTTTGTTAACTATTTCCGATTTTATACTACTTTTGTCTCCGGAAGTTTCTTTTTCTGCCAAAACCTTATCAGACGAATTTCCGGACTTTTCCTGAGTATCGATTCCCGTATTGTAGTTATCGCCTATATCATTATTTTCATTGCTGTGGTAATACAAAACGCCCAAAACAAGCAATGCTACGCCAAATACTACCTTTAGACAAAGACTTATCCTTTTCTTTAATTCTTCCTGTCTTTTTCTCTCAGCTTTTGTACTCATTCTTATACTCCTTTATATAATATTACATTTTTGTTAAGAAAACAAGTAAAAATTTATTTTTTTATTGCATTCCTTTACAAAATAGACTATGATATAACATATTTTATTTTAAAGGTCTTTCTGACCTGGAAAGGGATTATTATGACTATAACCGAAAAAGCAATGTTACTCAAGAAGGACAGTCCGAGACTTTCCTCTTCATCTATTGAACAGCGTAACAAAGCATTAAGTTACATAGCAGATGCACTTAAAGCCAATCAGTCTGCCATATTTGAAGCCAATAAGGCTGATATGGATGCAGCGGCCGAGAGCGGAACAGCTCCCGCAGTCATGAAAAGATTAAAATTTGGGGAGGATAAACTTAAATCTTCCTTAGACGGTATCGAGAGCCTCAAAACACTCCCCGATCCACTGAATATAGTAACTATGAAAAGAAGCCTTGACGAGGGCCTGACCCTCCTGCGTTCCACCTGCCCCATAGGTGTTATAGGCGTCATTTTTGAAGCCAGACCCGATGCGCTCATTCAGATATCCACTTTGTGCCTAAAAAGCGGTAACTGCTGTATTCTTAAAGGTGGAAGCGAAACGAAACGTACAAACAAAGTTCTTTTTGATATAATTTACAAAGCTGCCTGTGATGCAGGTCTTCCCGCAGGATGCCTGGCTCAGGCCGAAGAACGTTCTGAGATTACAGAGCTTCTCACATGTGATAAGTATGTTGATCTTCTGATACCGAGAGGTTCTAACTCTTTTGTCAGATACATCATGGATAATACCAGGATTCCTGTTATGGGACATGCTGACGGAATATGCCATATCTACGTGGATACTGCAGCAGATTTCAATATGGCTTTATCTATCATAGTGGATGCCAAGACACAATACAGTGCTGTATGCAATGCTGTAGAGACCGTGCTGGTAAGTGACAGTATAGCAGATAAATTCCTTCCTCTTCTTTCGGAGCGCCTTAAATCTGTCGGCGTAAAGATGAACGGTTCGGCTAAAGTAGCTAAACTTATCGGATGTAACGAAATAGGTGAGGATGGATTCAAAAAAGAATATCTTGATAAAGAAATATCTCTTAAGACTGTAGAAAGTGAAGATGAGGCTATAGAACATATCAATTCATTCGGTTCACATCATACCGACTGTATCATAACCTCCGATGAAAAAGCAAGGGATTATTTCTTTACGATGGTGGATTCTGCAAATGTATACTGTAACTGCTCTACCAGGTTTGCAGACGGTTTCAGATACGGATTCGGTGCGGAAGTAGGTATCAGCACCGGAAAAATGCCTCCCAGAGGACCTGTCGGACTTGAAGGTCTCGTAACCTACAAGTACAAGATGACAGGCGAAGGACATATCGTAGCTCCGTACTGTGACGGAAGTAAAAGCTTCCATTTTAAGGATATGTGATTTCACATAATTTCGATCACATAGTAGATTATAATTGTTCTGTCAATCTTGGGGACGGTTCTGCGATTGATTTTAATCTTTCAAAATCAATCACAGAACCGTCCCCGTGATTGACCCCCAAAATCCGGTTTACATTATCGGTTCAAATCTCAGTCTTACTTTGGGTAACTCCATCATTACATATAAGTAATCCATATCCCAGCCCGAGCCCTGCATGGGATTGTTTTCTCCTGTAGCGGGGGGTGCAAAAATATTAAGATTCAGCTTAGTCTCTCCGCCCAGCTTCTTTCCGAAAAATGCGGGCATAAAATCCACAAACTTTACGCCGGGAGCTTTATAGAACCACATTCCGTTCAGTTCCATCATCAGATTTGCATCCTCAAGGCTTCCTTCAAAATTTGCCTCTGCAAACACAGGATCCGACTTGAAATTCAGCTCCATTGATACACCTTCGGCATCTTCAGAACTGCCCCAGCGAAGTCTCACGGGAAGTTTTACCTGTCTGCCGCTTTTGATATCCGGTTTGAAGAAATCATCGTTTATCAAATCCCTGTATGCCGCAAGCATGGGCTGTTCTATGCCTACATTAGGATTGTTGGGATCTGTGATCTCGAGTCCCAGCCTTCCGTCATCCCTAAACTGATAGAAGCAGAAACCTGAGAACCAGCTCTCCGGATCGTTCTTTACCAGCTTAAAGAAGTTCTTCATGATCTTTACCTGGTCGTAAGGACCGGTAACATCCCCATCCGCATTCAGTTCAGACATAACCATGGGCTTTGTCTTGCCTCCACAGAGATGCTTTAGTCTCTCAAATGTCTTCTTTGCACAGTTATATGTCGAAGCCGCGGTATTCCTCATATGCTGGCGGTTACTCTTTTCAGCCACTTCATAAGGCCAGCCCCAGTTCAGAGCTATGTATTTATCAATCGACCAGATATCGGTAACATTAAAAGCCTCTATGAATTCGTCTTCTTTTTCTATCTTCTCACTTCTCTTGTTGTCGGCGGCTCCTGCACACAGGATCATACTGACATTCGGAGCATATTCGTGAACGATGCGCGTAAAACGAACATAAAAATCAGCTATCTCCTGATATGAGGCTCTTTTATTAAATGAGAACCAGTTACCGGTACATTCATGGTTCATCCTCAGCATCATTCTTCCGAAGGGACGTAAATCTTTTGCTATGGCTATAATATGATCGTCAGTGATCTTAGGGTCACATGTGAGAGTCAGAATGACATCCTGACCGTGACGTCTGATATCTCTCATGCATGTAAACGGTTCACCTTCTGTATTACCGTCCTTACCTCCGAGATAAGGAAAATAGTTATCATATGGATAATCCCATGCAAAACTCACATCCATATCTTTGTATGCATCCTGAGCACGTTTCGGCCATGCCTCATCATTCGGATAATAGCAATACATGATATTCACTGCTCTGTGAGGTCTTCCGAGTTTTCTTAAAATATAATCCTGTTCAACATACAGACCTCTCTCGCTGCCGTCGGACAGATCCACTGCACAGCCTGCAGGATTCAAAGTAATAGATTTTAATTTGGCCATAACCCCTCCGTATATATGTCTCTTTGAAAACGCTTTCAGCGTTTCCTCGTTATAAAACCAGTCGATAATCTTCTCTTATAGCGCTTGCTATCAGACCGTCACAATTTCCCTTCTTGTTTGCTTCTTCAAAAAACAGATAGAATACATTCGAACGATAATCTCCGACTTCCGTATAATCACCCTTCATGTAATACCAGTCATCATAGTCTATCAGCTGAACATACGTATCTTCATCTATATAGAATGTAAATGGTTCCTCTTCTACATAATAAACCACATGGTCCTGTCCGTTCAGTTTCTTGTCAAGACCGAACTGCTTTATCAGGTTCTTGTCATCCTTTGTAATGTAATAATACTGATATCCCTTGAATGCCAGCTTACCGTTTTTATCGGCACTTTCATCCCTTTCAATCCTGGCATTCACAGTATAATAGTCGTATTCATAGAATATTCTCTCATACTTTA
>JAEEGL014615512.1_pt1 | contig 31128 bp, 26 predicted proteins | sample 9134231 | NCBI WGS metagenome assembly JAEEGL01 (sample SAMN16246548, study PRJNA631951) | gut metagenome | biome: gut microbiome; feature: rumen; material: fiber-attached | host: Bos | place: Iran: Karaj | collected 2018-10
CTTATGAATAACGCCCTTAGCGGCAGCCTTATCCGCCATGCTGACTGCATTGGTATAAGTCTCGTTTACGAGAGCCTCATCGCCGGACTCCAACGCCTTGTCGAACTTTTTAACAGCGGTCTTATACTGAGAAGTAACGATACGGTTACGCAGATTCTGCTTCTCGGTGATCTTGACGCGCTTGATAGCTGACTTAATGTTTGCCAAATCGGTTCACCTCCTATAAAAATCTCGAACAGAAGTATTATATCACCACATGCAGTTCAATGCAAGCGTTTTTTTCAATATATATCTTAAAAAACGGATATATTGTTACGACTTTTTGCGATACTATACTTATCAACCTTACGGAGGTATCGATGGGTATTTACACGGATCTTGCCTGTGAAGCAAGACAAATGGATCCGGCAATAGACGGCATCACGGACGAACGCGAAGAGATGGGGGAGATATCGGTCGTCAGGACGTTTGTAAAAACTGATGAAGCGGCGTTGAAAATAGGAAAGCGAAAAGGGTCCTACGTGACTATCGAAGCGCCCGATCTGATCCTTAGACCGCTCGATCTTTTCAAAAAAACGGCTTTGGTGCTTTCTAAGGAACTAAAAAAGCTTTCGCGTGTGGATTTAAGCGATTCGGAGATACTCATGGTCGGTCTCGGCAACAGGGAAGTAACGCCCGATTCGCTCGGATCATTGACCGCATCGGAGGTATTCGTTACAAGACACGTATTAAAATACTATCCAGAGGTTTTTGATTTCAAAGCAGCGTCGGTATCGGTCATAGTGCCCGGCGTACTCGGAACTACGGGGATAGAAACGGCCGATCTTATTACGGGTACGATAGCGGAAACAAAGCCGGATATCATTATTGCGGTCGATTCGCTAGCTTCAAGACGAGCTGCAAGGATCAATACGTCCATACAGATCACAGACGCAGGAATAGACCCCGGTTCGGGAGTAGGCAATATCAGAGCGGGGCTGAATTCCGAAACGCTGAATACGCCCGTAATAGCGATAGGAGTGCCGCTTGTTGTCAGAGCTTCAACGATCTATCACGATATTCGTTCTTCGGTAAGTAAGGGGGAAGAGAGCGATCAGAACGAGATCGACGATAAACTCGAAGGGCTGATCGTTACTCCAAAGGATATCGATACGATCGTAAAGGATATGTCCGGTATCCTCGCGGAAGGGATCAACAGGGCGATATTCGGAATGAACTACTCAAAAGTGATGGAGCTCGTAAAGTAAAAGCGGAGTACAAGATAAAACTGATTAAAGATAGTTTTCGGCTTCACTATCAGGTTTAAAAAAGCATGATGCTGGACCGGTTTTCCGCATCATGCTTTGCATTTTTCGATAGTGATCGAAGATCAAGCGTCCTTTCTCTTCCTGAAAAGATACTCGTCAAGCTCCGTCTTGACTTTCTCGGGGATCTCGCGGGAAACGGGGCATACGACGGACTTGGCCATTCTTGCTGTGAACGCTGTAATAAAGCCGATATCCTCGCCGATACGATCCTCGGAAATCAGCTCGGGAAGATCGTATCTGCAATGGATGGGCGCAACGTTGGGATTTGCGATGCGAGCGAACGAAACGGCAGGCACTCCCTTATCTGCAAAAGGAGTCGAATCGCTTGAATACACGCCGACTTTGGCCGAGATCGGGAACCCGAGTTCGCTGCCCATATAGGTGATGTAATCTGCAAGCTTCTCTTCCGCGGAAACGCGGGAAATGAATTTGCCCATATAAGTGCCGATCATATCAAGATTGATATTGAGCGCCGTCTTTTCCAAATCGGCTTCATGATCCCGAACGTAAGCTTTGGATCCGAGCAGACCTCTTTCTTCGCTGCCGCAGAATACGAACCGCAGACCGTAATTCAGTTCCTCGTCTTTGAGCTCCTGCATTACTCCGATAAGACCCGCGCAGCCGGACATATTATCGTATGAACCGTGGGAGAGAGCGGTGGAATCATAATGAGCGGAAAGAGTTATGTATTCTTCACGCTTACCGGGGATCTCGGCAATTACGTTATGAGATTCGCCTTCATATTCCGTCTGCCTGATAGAGATGGTTATCTCCTTGACCTTGTTCCTGACAAGTTCGACTGCGGTCGCGGAATTGAGCATGGCGCAGAGCAGTTTCTTTTCTTCGCCTACGACGTGCTTTCTGAGGTCGCGCTCGTCAATATCCCTGTTGGGGAAATACATATTGCCGTACTGGAACAGGATCCCTTTAGCGCCGGCTTCGACAAGATCCTTATATGTGAACGCTCCGACTCCGAGTGTATCCATAAGCACGATCTTATCCTTTGCGCGGGAAATGGAAAGCTTGTCCGCCGAAGGCATATAATAAAGCTCGGCGGTAACTTCGCCGCTTCCGCAGCAGAAGAGCGCTTTAGCAGGGATCTCAATGCCGTCAGCCCAAACGTGAGCTTCTTCTATTGTTGCCATCTGTACCGGGAAGCTCTCGATACGAGCGTTCACGCCCAGCTCCGAACACCTGTTTTTCAAGTATTCTGCGGCCTTCAGTTCAGCCTCGGTACCGCTTGAATGGACGTAATTCGTGTCGTCAAAGATCTTCATAATGCTTTTGATATCCATAATAAACCTCCGTTTTGTTATTCTTTTCTTATCAACTTGCGGATATGATCCTGATCCGGTGAAACATAAACAGTATGCTGATGAGTATAGATGACCATACCGGGCTTTGCGCCGCTCGGTTTTTTTACGTACTTGACGTTGGTATAATCAACAGGCACGCTGCCGGATCCGCGGGCTTTGGAATAATAAGCGGCAAGCACCGCGGCGTCATAAAGCGTTGTATCGGGGATATTGCTGCCTTTTTTGATAATAACGTGCGAACCGTGGATATCCTTGACGTGCAGCCAGGTATCTTCCGGCGCAGCGGTACTCATTGTAAGCTTATCGTTTTGACGGTTGTTTTTACCCACGAAAATAGGTATCCCGTCTCGCGAAACAAAGCAGTACGGCCTGGATGGAGGAAGCTTCTGCTTTGAAACGGCCGTTCCGCTGCGATTTCTTTTCACGGGATCGTCCTTAAAGTATCCCTCCGCAATAAGCTCCTGCCTTATCTCGTTGAGCTCGTTCTCGCTGTCACAGCATGAGAGCGTGTATAAAAGCTCCTCAAGATACGAAAGTTCATCAGCGGTCTCACGCTGCATTTTAAGCGCATGTTCCCTTGCAAGCTTTGCCTTTCGGTATTTAACGAAATATCGCTGAGCGTTATCGGCGGCGGTCAGAGTCGGATCGAGCGGGATAGTGATAGTTTCGGGCGGATCGTTATAGTAATTCAATACGGCTGCTTTATCCGTTCTTGACGGGATCGAATACATATTCGCAGTCAGCAGTTCGCCGTAAAGCCTCAACTTTTCATTATCCTCTTCGCTCGAAATGGCTTCATTAAATATGACCATCTTTTTTTCGAGCTTCGCGATAGCGTTCTTTATGCCGTGCTCGTAAGCGGAAGTGCGGCGTTTGATGCTTTCGGCGGCAGCCTTTTCGGTATAGAACTCCGAAAGCGCTTCCGACATGGAGCCGAATCTACGGTATTCATCGCCGCCCTTGGGTTCAAACGGCAGGGTGCACAACGGCTTATCGCCTGCATACACTATGCAGGGAATGAACCTGCCCGCAAGCAGATCTGAATAGTACTCCGCAAGCCTGACGGAAGCTTCGTGCGCACCTGAAGCGGGGAACCCAACATAGGTCAAAAGCCTGCCGGAAACGGAGGGGGAGAGCCCGTAAACAGCGTCTGAAAGCGCTCCGGACGGTTCGACTGATTTGGATAGGATCTCTTCGAAAGCTTCCGCTGTCATACCCGCCGGATGCTTTTTCTGTTTGGAAGGGGGATAGGTATAATCGAGCTTCGGAAGTATCAGCCTCGCGGATGACATGGAGGGCGGAACGCGGCGTATAGCGTCGATAACAGTATAAGGCTTATCGGGGTTTTCGGGATCTGCTTCAGCAAGAATTATATTTGAATGTCTTCCCATCAATTCGCAGATAAGCACGAAATGCTTTTCATCACGCAGCTCCGAATAATTGATAAGCTCGAATTCAGCTATCCTGTCGCCGAAAGGCTGCTCTATCGCTTCTATTCTCGCTCCCGTAAGATGCTTTCTCAAAAGCATAAGGAACGCAGGCGCATCAACAGGGGAAGGCTTTTTCTCGTCTGTGATCATCATGCGGCCGTTATCCGGCGAAGCAGAAATAAGCAGGCGGTATGAGCCGCCTGCCGCATGAATGGAAATAATAAGCTCGTCCTTTTCGGGCTGCTGGATCTTTTCGATCCTGCCGCCTGTAAGCTTTAACAGCTCGGTATATACGGCGGTAAAAGTAAGCCCGTCCATCAGACGATCCTGTTGTGGAGCACTCCGATGCCCTCTATCTCGACTTCGACGATATCGCCGCGCTGCATGGAGCCGATACCTTCGGGAGTTCCGGTGGCGATAATATCGCCGGGAAGCAAAGTCATGCACTCGGTAATGTAGCATACGAGCTTATCGATATCATGAGTCATGCAGTCTATTGTAGAATGCTGACGCACCGCGCCGTTGACGCGGGTCTCGATAGACGCATGAGAGGGATCCAAATCGTTCTCGATATGCGGCCCGATCGGGCAGAAGGTATCAAAGCCCTTGCCCCTCGTCCATTGTGAGACCGCCTTCTGGATATCCCTAGCGGTGATATCGTTAAGGCAGGTGTAACCGAATATCACCTCGCCGGAATGGCCAGGCTTAACGGCATGGCACTTTTTGCCGATCACGACTCCGAGCTCGCCTTCATAATCAAGGCGATGGCTGACAGCCGGGTAAACAACGTCGTCGCCGTCGCCGACGATGGAAGTGCTGGGCTTTAAAAAGAGCAGGGGTTCTTCGGGCTGCCCTTCGCCCATCTCATCTGCGTGAGCGCGGTAGTTTTTACCGACGGCGACGATCTTTGAAGGCTCGGCAGGGGGGAGGAGCTTGACTTCTTTAAGAGTGTAAACTCTTCCGTCCTCTTCAACGCTTTCATACGGGGCGCAGGAAAGCCTCCTTACATACAGGCCGTCAAGTATCGCGTAAAAGCTTTCGCCGTTTATTTCTGCTCTGATAAACTTCATAAACTACTCCTTAAAGTGATCAGTTGGCGGAAGTACCGGTCTCCGGAAGAGCGTTATCCTTTAAAACGTAAACCGGGGCGTTTTCCTTCCGGATAGCTTCCTTGGTGATAACGACCTTTTCAACGTCGCTGCGGGAGGGCAGTTCGTACATTACGGGAAGCAAAACATCTTCGAGGATCGCGCGGAGACCTCTCGCGCCGGTGTTCCTTGCGATGGAGATCCTTGCAACTTCGATCAGCGCGTCGCGTTCGATCTCAAGCTCAACACCGTCCATATCGAAGAGCTTCCTGTACTGCTTGGAAAGCGCGTTCTTGGGTTCGGTAAGGATTCGGAGCATCGCTTCCTCGTCAAGCTGTTCGAGCGTGACGATTATGGGAACGCGGCCGATAAATTCCGGGATAAGGCCGAACTTAAGCAGATCCTCGGGGAGAATCTGTTTGAGTATCTCGCCGATATCCATATCGACGTTCGAAACAACGTCCGCGCCGAAGCCCATGGTCTTTTTGCCGATGCGCTTTTTGATTATCTCCTCGATGCCTGCAAAAGCGCCGCCGCAGATAAAGAGCACGTTGGTAGTATCGAACTGGATGAATTCCTGATGAGGATGCTTCCTGCCGCCCTGAGGGGGAACGGAAGCGACGGTTCCTTCAAGAATCTTAAGAAGCGCCTGCTGAACGCCTTCTCCGGAAACGTCTCGGGTGATGGAGGGATTCTCGGACTTTCTTGCTATCTTATCGATCTCATCGATATAGATTATTCCCTTCTGCGCGCGTTCAACATCATAGTCAGCGGCCTGCAGAAGCTTTAAGAGTATGTTCTCGACGTCTTCGCCGACGTAACCGGCTTCGGTGAGGCTGGTGGCGTCCGCAACTGCAAAGGGCACGTTAAGGATTTTTGCAAGTGTTTCCGCAAGCAGCGTCTTGCCGCATCCGGTCGGCCCGAGCATGACGATATTGCTCTTTGAGAGCTCAACGTCGTCGTTCTTCTTGTCAGAGAAGATCCGCTTATAATGGTTGTAAACAGCAACGGCAAGAGCTTTCTTTGCATGATCCTGACCGATAACGTAATCGTTGAGGATCTTGACTATATCAACGGGCTTGGGAAGCTCTTTGACCTCGGTCTCCTCGACTTCGTCGTCGTTATCGATTATCTCCTGACAAAGCTCGATGCAATCGCTGCAAATGAAAACGCCCGGCCCGGCGACGATGCGCTTGACCTGATCCTGCGATTTACCGCAGAACGAGCATTTTACAGTAGTATTTTCATCGTATTTCGGCATTTGTTTCTCCAAATCAAAAATTATCTGCGGGGAGCGACGATCTCGTCGATGAGACCGAATTTAAGCGCTTCCTCGGCTGAGAGGAAATTATCCCTCTCGGTAGCCTCTTCTATTACGGAAAGAGGCTGACCCGTCCTCTCCGAGAGGATCTCGTTGAGTTTATTCCTGATCTTGATGATGTGCTCCGCGTGGATCTTGACGTCGCTTGCCTGACCCTGCGCTCCGCCGGAAGGCTGATGGATCATGATCTCGCTGTTGGGAAGCGCTTTGCGCTTGCCCTTTGCTCCAGCGGAAAGCAGCAGAGCGCCCATGGAGGCGGCGAGACCGACGCATATCGTGCAGACTTCACATTTGAGATAGCGGATGGTGTCGTAGATCGCAAGACCTGCGGAAACAGACCCGCCGGGACTATTGATATAGAGGAAGATATCCTTATCGGGATCGTCCGCTTCAAGGAAAAGAAGCTGAGCGATAATAAGGTTGGCTTCTTCATCGGTTATTTCAGACCCGAGGAACAGGATGCGATCCTTTAAAAGGCGGGAATAGATATCATAAGAGCGTTCGCCCTTATTGGTCTGCTCGATTACAAAGGGGATCAAACTCATTCTTCTACCTTTTCCTTTTTAACGATAGTGGAATTGCTCTTTATCATGCGTACGACCGCCTCGTAAAGAGCGGACTGAGCGTACTTTTTACGGTTTTCGGGAAGAAGCTCCTCGGCGATCTTCTCGGGAGTCCAGCCCTTAGCGCGATCGGCGTACGAGTTGACGGCGGCCTCGTAATCGACGTCTTCGGGTTCGATCTTTTCGGCGTCGATGATAGCCTGGATAACGGTGCGGGCCTTGATCTGATCCTCAGCCATCTTATGATAACGCTCGTGAAGATCCTCGACGGTGGTGCCCATATAGTTAGCGTAATCCTCGAACTTCAAACCGATATCGGCAAGCTGATGCTCGAGATTGTGAAGCTCCGCGTGAGCTTCGGCATGAACGAGCTCGGGATTGATCTGAACGTTGGCGTTGTCGATGACCTTCTGCATAGCTGCGGACTCGAAAGCGACCTCACGATCCTTTTCGGCCTGCTCGCCGAGTTCGCGGCGGATATCGGCCTTGAGCTCGTCAAGAGTCTCGAATTCGCTGGTTTCGGAAGCAAACTCATCGTTCAGCTCGGGAAGCTCCTCATAGGAGATCTCGTGGACCTTTACTTTGAACACGGCGAGCTTGCCGGCAAGATGAGCCGCATTGTAATCCTCGGGGAAGGTAACGTTTACGTCGCGCTCTTCATCGATCTTCATGCCGACCATCTGCTCCTCAAAACCGGGGATGAACTGATGCGAACCGATAACCATGGAGTAGTTTTCGGCGGTGCCGCCCTCAAACTGCTCGCCGTCGCAGAAACCCGCGAAATCGAATACGGCGGTATCGCCAAGCTCAAGAGGACGATCCACGGATACCATACGGGACTGCTCGTGACGGCGCTTGTCAAGCTCCTTCTCGATCATTTCATCCGTAACATTATACTCCTGCATGGGGATTTCTATACCCTTGTACTGACCGAGCTCGCAAGTGGGCTCGAGGACGATCGTGGCCTCGATATCGCAGCCTTCGGTCTCGGAGTAGCTGAGTACGCTGTATTCGGGAGCGAGGGCGGGCAGGATCTTCTGCTCGGCTACCGCGTCAGCGCAGGCCCTTTCAACAGCCATATCAAGTTCTTTATCCCAAAATGCGGCGTCGCCGTACTGCTTTTCGATCATCTTGCGTGGAGCCTTGCCGTTGCGGAAGCCGGGCATGGCGTACCTTGAACCGATGCGGTGATATGCAGCGTTCAAAGCTTTAACGTATTCCTCTGCGGGGAGCTTGAAGGTCAGCTTGACCTTGCCGTTTTCGATAGTGGTGATTTCAGACATATATTCCTCCGTAATTGGGTAAATACCCTTTTTTTAACAAATCATTGAAGCTTACGCATAGCTCCATAGCATATTATTATAACAGATTTTTCAGATATTGTAAACAGCAAATATACGTTTTAAACAATATATGTCTGTTTTCACCCGCCTTTTAAGAGTAAAAAATGTTGTTCACAAATCAACAAAAACATGATAAAATAATAATGATATGTGGAAAGGAGAGAATTCGCAAATTTTATGATTGTTACCGAGATCATTGAAAAAAAGCGCGACGGATTAGAATTGAGCCCTGAAGAGATAGCGTTTATGGTCAACGGGCTTGTAAACGGCGAAGTGCAGGATCCTCAGATGTCCGCTTTTATGATGGCTGTTTGCTGCCGCGGAATGACCGAAAAGGAAACGGCCGCGTTGACTTTGACCATGATGGATTCCGGCGAGACTGCGGATCTTTCCGATCTGCCCGGAATAAAGGTCGATAAACATTCCACAGGAGGAGTCGGCGATACGACGACGCTCGTTGTTGCGCCTCTCGTCGCTGCGTGCGGCGGCACCGTAGCAAAGATGAGCGGCCGCGGTCTTGCGCACTCGGGCGGAACTCTCGATAAGCTCGAATCCGTTCCCGGCGTTTGCGTTGAACAGACCATGGAAAGATTCAAGGAGATAGTCCGCAGGATAGGCGTCGCAGTCATAGGGCAATCGGCAAATCTTGTTCCCGCGGATAAAAAAATGTACGCTCTTCGCGACGTGACCGGTACTGTTCAAAGCATACCCCTGATAGCTTCGAGCATAATGAGCAAGAAGCTGGCAGCAGGCGCGGACGCGATAGTGCTTGACGTCAAGACGGGCAACGGCGCGTTTATGAACACGCTTGAAGACTCCCGTATGCTTGCCCGTGAAATGGTAAAGCTCGGCCGCAACCTCGGAAGAAGTACGATAGCTATTATAACCGATATGAACCGCCCGCTCGGCATGGCCATCGGCAACGGGCTTGAAATGAAAGAGGCTGTCGAAGTATTAACTGGCAAGGTGCCGGTAAGCGATCCTCTTGTTGAGGTATGCATGATACTCGGATCGCATATGCTTATGCTTTCGGGGCTTGCAAATAACGACGCCGAAGCGAGAGAAAAGCTTTTGTGCGCGCTTCGATCCGGCGCAGGATACGATAAGCTGCGTGAAATGCTTATCGCTTTGGGCGGCGATCCCTTATATGCGGACGAACCGGAAAGGCTCGTTAAGGTAGACAGGCTGATACCCGTCTATCCCGATTCGGAAGGGTATTTCGGTTTTATCGACGCCAAAAAGCTCGGCATAGCCGCTGCATTGTTGGGTGCGGGCCGTTTCAAAAAATCCGATCCGATCGATCCTGCTGTCGGCATACTGATGAAGAAGCGTTACGGCGACGCAGCGGGCTTCAACGAGCCGTACGCATATATATACGTTAATAACGAAGATCGCCTGGAGGAGGCTTTAAGCCTCGTAAAAGAAGCCGTAGTCGTAACGGCCGAACCTCCCGAGAAGCTGCCTCTCGTTTATGATATTATCAAATAGAGGAAATTGATTTGAAAACTTCTGATTTTTATTATGACCTGCCGCAGGAGCTGATCGCACAGTCCCCCGCAGAAAAGCGGGATATGTCTAGACTGCTCGTTTATAACAGGAAGACCAAAACCATCGAGGATCGTGTATTTCACGATATCATCGATTATTTGAACCCGGGCGACGTGCTCGTCAGGAACGTCACAAAAGTCATCCCCGCAAGGCTTTACGCCACGCGTGAGGAAACGTGCGGTGCCATGGAGTTTCTGCTTCTGCGCAGGATAAACGATACCGATTGGGAATGTCTTGTAAAGCCCGGAAGAAGAGCAAGGCAGGGCAGGACTTTCAAAGTCAACGACGAGCTCACCGTTACCGTGCTCGAACAGCTTGACGACGGGAACCGTATCGTCAGGCTCAATTACGACGGTATTTTCGAGGAGGTGCTCGACCGCGCCGGCGATATGCCGCTTCCTCCTTATATCACAAAAAAGCTTGAAGACAGATCGCGTTATCAGACCGTTTACGCTAAAGACAACGGTTCGGCTGCCGCGCCTACCGCCGGGCTGCATTTTACGGACGAGCTGCTTGAAAAGATCAGGAGCAAAGGCGTTTTGATCGCAGACGTGCTCCTGCACGTAGGTCTCGGCACTTTCCGTCCCGTTTCTGTTGAAAACGTGGAGGATCATCATATGCATTCCGAGTATTGGCAGGTAACGGAAGAGGCGGCCGATATCATCAACAAGGCAAGGAGCGAAGGCGGAAGGATCATATCCGTCGGGACCACGGGATGCCGCACGCTTGAAAGCTCCGCCGATGAAAACGGAGTAGTTCACGCGGGCAGCGGATGGACGGATATTTTTATCACCCCCGGCTATCGGTTCAAAGCCGTAGACGCGCTGATCACCAATTTCCATCTGCCGGAATCCACTCTGCTCATGCTGATAAGCGCATTTTCTTCAAGAGAGGAAGTAATGCGCATTTACGAGCATGCCGTCAAAGAGCGCTACCGTTTCTTCTCGTTCGGCGACGCTACATTCTTTATTTGATCTGTGAGGCTATATGGAAGAATTATTCTGTGGAACTGAGCCTGTAACATATGAATTGAAAAAAAACTGCGCTCAAACCGGAGCAAGGCTCGGCGTGCTACATACTCCGCACGGCGATATCGAAACTCCGACCTATATGTGCGTCGGCACTCAGGCGACCGTCAAAGCGATCCTGCCGCGCGATCTTGAAGAGATAGGCGCCGGCGTAGTACTTTCAAACACTTATCACCTGTATCTTCGTCCCGGTCACGAGCTTGTCAAAAAAGCCGGAGGACTTCATCAATTCTCCCAGTGGCACGGCCCGATGCTTACCGACAGCGGCGGCTTTCAGGTTTTCAGCCTTGCTTCAATGAACAAGATAAAGGAGGACGGAGTCGAATTCCGATCTCATATCGACGGAAGCAGGCATTTCTTCACGCCGGAAAAGGTGATGGAGATAGAAGAAGCTCTCGGGGCCGATATTGCAATGGCGTTCGATGAATGCGCTCCTGCGGGCTGTTCATACGATTATACCGCGGCCGCAATGGAAAGGACTCATCGATGGGCGCAAAGATGCAAAAATTCGCACACGAGGAAGGATCAGGCGCTTTTCGGCATTATTCAGGGCGGAATGTTTGCCGATCTGAGGATAGAAAGCACTAAAGCGCTGATAGACATGGATTTCCCCGGTTACGGAATTGGCGGCCTTTCGGTAGGTGAACCCAAGCCCGTGATGTACGAAATGCTCGATACCATCAGGCCGTATCTTCCCGAAAACAAGCCTCATTATCTGATGGGCGTGGGAAGCCCCGACTGTCTTGTCGAAGGAGCGATGCGAGGCGTCGATATGTTCGATTGCGTGATGCAGACGAGAACGGCGAGAAATGCGCTCGCTATGACCTTCGAAGGTAAAAAAAGCCTGAAGCAGGAGCAGTATTGTGAAGATTTCCATCCTATTGAGGAGGGCTGCGATTGTTACGCCTGCAGGCATTTTACCAGAGCGTACATCCGTCATCTTATAAAAGCAAACGAGATACTTGCCGCTCAGCTCATCACAATCCACAACCTTCGTTTTACGTACAGGCTTATGGAGGGTATCAGGAAAGCCATCAGCGAAGACAGGCTGCTGGATTACAGAAACGAGCTTATGCTCAGAGGGACTTTTAATTGATCAGCAATAACAGTAAAACGTTTATTATCGATACAGAAGAAGAGATGTTCGAGCTCGGCCGAAGGGTGGGGGAGAGATTGTTTCCGCGCGCCTTCATAGCCTTTTTCGGAGGTCTCGGCGCAGGCAAAACAACGATGACAAAGGGTATTGCAAACGCGCTCGGGATCGAAGGGATAATGAGCCCCACTTTTACGATCGTCAGACATCACGAGGGAAGCTTACCGCTGTATCACTTTGACGCCTACAGGATAGAGGAAACCGACGAGCTTTACGCTGTCGGATATGAAGACTATCTCGCGGCGGACGGAGTCGTAGTCATGGAATGGTGTGAGAACGTTCCGGAAGCGCTTCCTGCCGAAAGGCTTGAGATAAGCATTTCCGGCAGCGGCAAGGATCCCCGCACAGTAGTATTCAATGCGGCAGGCGAAAGGTATTTAAAGCTTTTGGAGGAACTATAACGATGCCCGTTCTGGGAATATCAACTTCATCAAGGATCGCATCCGCCGCGGTAATGAAAGACGGCATCGTCGTTTCATGCGTTTTCGAGGACGGAAAGATCACGCGCAGATCTCACTCCGAATGTCTTATGGAGCTTATCTCGAAAGCTCTTGAATTCGCCGGGATATCGGTATCCGATATCGATTCGATAGCCGTCGACGTCGGGCCCGGCTCCTTTACCGGAGTTCGTATAGGAGTCAACTGTGCAAACGCGTTGGCTTTTGCTTTAAACGTTCCCGTTGTTTCTGTTTGTTCGCTTACTGCGTTGAGCCTCGGTTCCGGCGATAAGACCGGCACGCGCGCTGCGATCATCGACTGCAGGAACGGCAACTGCTATGCCGCGGTCTATAAAGACGGAGAGGAATCCGTCGCTCCCTGCGCTGCGGTTACCGAAGACATTACTTCTTCGCTCCCCGAAGACGCCGTGATATCCGGCGATGTTTTCACTTCCGACGAGCCCGCGTATCCCAAAGCAGATATGATACTTCGCGTATCCGACCTTTACGGGATCAGGACGGATCACGCTGCGCCGATGTACCTTCGTCCATCTCAGGCTGAAAGGATGCACAAGACCGAATGAATCAGGCCTTCATTGCATGATACTTCAGATACGTCGCATACCCTCCGCGGATGTGGCGTTCTTCTTTATTGGTCTCAAGAACCGCCGCGACTTCGTTTGCCATGGATCTGTTGATATGCTTCAATCGTTGTGTCATATCCTTGTGGACGGTGGATTTAGATACTCCGAATTCTCCGGCGGCTTTTCTGACCGTTGCTCCGGTGTCGATAATATAGGCGGCTACTTCAAGCACCCGGTTCTCTATGTAAGAGTCCATGATCTTAACAACCCTTTCCGTTTTGTTGTTAAGAGCATATGCCGATCCGCCCCGAACTATACAGAAGATACAGTTAAAGCAAGCTTAACGATTTTTAAGCACATAATAAAAGCATGCTGCGGGTATCTCCCCAAACATCATGCTTTTTATTATTCAGCCTTAAACTGCAGCCGTTTATTTACCGACCGGCGTTCTTCATACGGTCGAAAGATCAAACGTCCTTGTTAACAACAAGCGGGGGAGCTTCAAGCGGACGCGGATCCTTCAGATACTCGCTCAGCCTTCTGAAGGCCAATGCGTAATAGCTTCCGGAGCAGATCCTTTCATCCATAACGAGGCCGAACGGCATGCATTTCTCAAAAACAATCTCGCCCTTAACTCTTTTGGGGATCTCACGGTTGTTGCCCATGGTGAGTATCATGCTGGTCGTACCGAAATCGTAGATGTGATGGAAGATATGATTCGTTCTTATGCTGGCAAGATTCGAGATAACAAAGCTCGTGTGGAAAGGACTCGCTTTGATGATGGAGCGGGGGAGGAGGCCCCATTTATCAAGAAGCTTGAAAAGGCAGACGCCTATCCTGCAAAGGCCGGGTATCTTCAGCAAAACGGAGATAAGCTTATCGGTCGAGTTGGTATCGCCCGAAGCGCGGTTATCATCGACGTACTTATCAACTTTCTCCTGTACTTTAAAGATATCGTCGTCCATTTCAAAGTACATTTTATTCATGGTGCCGTCAAGCTGGCCGGGCTTTAACACCACCATTCCGACCGCAAACTCGTTTCTTGCATAAATGGTCTTGTTTACAACGAACCTATTAAGAAAAGGGTACTCTGCCGTCACTCTCAAAAAAGCGGCTATGATCAGCGCAAGATGGCTAATATTATGGCCTCTGCTCCTAACGTCCCTGAGATACTCCTGTATGGGATCCAGAGGGATATTCAATTCAATGGAATTGCATGCATCGGACCTTTTTGCCATTATATGCGCCGCAACGGCATACATCGGCGGTATGTTTTTTACTTTCTTTCCATCGGCTCTCATGATCAAGCGGATTCCTTTCTTCCGTGATGCGTTTAACGCTTTAGAGCATTATATCATCTAACGTCCGCCAAGTAAAGAAAAGACGGAATAAATAGCGAACGTATTTTTATAAAACAAAAATTATATTGTGCTGCGTATGTTGCCTTTATAAATGATTTGCAGTATAATGAGATTTGGATATTAATGCACGGAGGAAACCCGTTTTGCAGCACAGCGCAGAGTACAACCGCATAATGAAAGAACGCAAAAAGAAGGAACGCAAGCGCAGGCAGAAAGTCGGCTACATCATGTTCGGCGGCGGCGTTCTTATAGTTGCGCTCGCGCTTACTCTGCTTATTATGAGCATCGTTTTAAAGAGCGATCACAAAAAAGCCGTTAAAAACTATAAAGAGAACAACTGGGTATCCATCGAGAACATACCCGGAGGAAGATCCATCCACGGAAAATCCGGCGGCAATGAATTCAGCTATAACGATAACGGCACTTATTTCGACGGAATTTACGTCGACGGTGTGCATATCGGCGGAATGACCTATGATGAAGCCCGTCTTGCTTTGATCGACGTTGTCGAGGACAGGCTGAACGATATCAGCATCGTGGTTAAAGTCGGTGATGCGAGCCTTGCTTTGAGTTCAAGGGATTTCAATATCTCCGTCGACGTTAACGAGGTGCTTGACGCCGCTTATAAACTCGGCCGTGAAAGTATAAACGATTATTACGCCAACTATCAGAAACAACAGGCTATTTCCGCCGATCACGTTGAATTCCATATCAATTACACCTGCGACAGGGAAAGGATAGGGGAGCGCGTTTCGAGCATAGCCGAGTTCGTCGATACCGTTCCTGTTGAACCTTATATCACCGTAAGTCAGCGTCCTTCCGCAAACGACGATAGCGAAGTCTCCGGCGACGATCCCGTCATAAGGGACAGCGATACGATCGTCGAGACCGTTTATGCGGACAACGGCAAAGCGATCGCTTATATCTACTATAACCCGGGCAAGAACGGATTCGTCCTCAACCAGGAGGATCTGATCGACAGGATCATAGATGCTTTCGATACGCAGGATTATGACTGCATAATCAGCGCAGAACTCGAAGAGACCGCGCCCTCTCAAACCCCGAGCGACCTCAAGGGCACCATTAAGCTGATATCCCGCTACACTTCCGAATTCAACCATGACGAGAAGGATAAGAATCGCTGCCGCAACATTCAGAAGGCGGCGGGTATCCTCAACGGATGCACCGTAAAGCCCGGGCAGGAGATCAGTTTCAACAAATACGTCGGCCCCAGGACCGAAGCGGGCGGCTGGCTGCGCGCTCACGGCATCGTAAACGGCCGCGAATACGAAGACAGTCCCGGCGGCGGCATCTGCCAGGTTTCCGGTACTCTTTATAACGCTCTGCTTCAATGCGGCCCCAATAAGATCAAGATCACCCAGAGGCAGCATCACAGCTGGCCGAGCACGTACGTTCCTATCGGCCTTGATGCGACGGTCGATACTAACGGGCCCGATCTCAAATGGCGCAACATTTCTTCCGATACGCTTTACATCTTCACCTATGCGGACGTAAAGAAGGGAAAGATGTACGTATACATTTACGGCGTTCCCGAGGAAGACGGCTCGTATTACGAAACGTTCGCTGAAGTTACCGAAGAGATCCAGCCCGAAGAACCCGTCATAAAGAAGGATCCTCTTTGGCCTACCGGATATCAGCGCACGACCATTACCGAGAGGATAGGTTATACCGCAAAGGCTTACCTCCTTCATTATGATAAGGATGGGAACCTGATCGAAAAGATGTACCGCTATACCGACACCTATTTCCCCGTTCGCGGAGAGATAACCATAGGAACCGGCCCCTCCACGCTGCCGAGGCCGGGCAGATAAAACAAGCACAATACGGGCTTTCCCCGTTTGGATATGCAATAATATGAAAGGGATGTAAATTCAAAAATGGATTACACAAAACTCATCGTTAAAGCTGTTCAGGATGTACCGCCTTCCGGTATCCGCAAGTACTTCGATATTCTTACCGACAAGACCATCAGCCTCGGCGTTGGCGAGCCCGATTTCCCCACTCCCGAAGCTATCAGGCGCGAAGCTCTTGAACGCCTTTCCCACGGACGCATCCCGTATTCTTCCAACAGCGGTATGCCCGAACTTCGCGATCTTATCAGCAAGTATCTTGATGATCGTTACGGCGTTCATTATGAAGCAAACGGTGAGATCCTTGTTACCGTCGGCGCAAGTCAGGCTATCGACCTTGCGATCCGCGCTCTCATTACAACCGGTGATGAAGTTATCATTCCCGAGCCTACCTACGTTGCATACAATCCCGGCGTCATCTTCGCCGGAGGCGTACCCGTCAACGTTATTACCACTCAGGAGAATAAGTTCAAGCTCACCGCCGAAGCTCTGAAGGCCGCTATCACTCCCAAGACCAAGGCGCTCCTGCTTCCGTTCCCCAACAACCCCACCGGCGGTATCATGGAGAAGGAAGACCTTGAGGCTATCGCCGACGTTCTTCGCGGAACCGATATACTCGTTCTTGCCGACGAGATCTATTCCGAGCTCACCTATGGCGGCAAAAAGCATTTCTCCATCTGCATGCTTCCCGGTATGCGCGAGCGCACCGTCGTTTTGAACGGCTTCTCCAAGGCGTTCTCCATGACCGGTTGGCGTCTCGGCTATGCGGCCGCTCCCAAGCCCATCATCGCCGCTATGACCAAGATCAACCAGCTCACCATGCTTTCCGCTCCCACGCCCGCTCAGTACGCCGGTATTGCTGCTCTGCGTCAGGGCTTTGAGACCGATTGGCGTGATATGAAGGCCATGATGAACGAGTACGATCGCCGCCGCCGCGTTATCATCGACGGTTTTAACGAGCTCGGCATGACCTGCAACGAGCCGGAAGGCGCCTTCTACGTATTCCCCTCCATCAAGGTTTCCGGCCTCACCTCCGAGGAGTTCTGCGACCGTCTGCTTGCCGAGCAGGACGTCTGCATGGTACCCGGCACCGCTTTCGGTCCCAGCGGCGAAGGTTACGTACGCTGCTGCTACGCAACCGATATCGAGGATATCCGCGAAGCTCTCAGAAGGACAAGGGTATTCCTCGAGTCTCTCAAGAAATGATCTGACATAAAACGACCCCATATTTGCCGAGTAAGTTTTTCTTGACAAATATGGGGGAGTTATATAAAATTAGCAGGTATATTTATTCCAAAAGGAGAACCCAAATGAACTTTAAAAAGGTCATAGTCAGGATCGTCGCCATCCTCATGCTTGCCGCGCTTGCATTGAGCTCTGTGGGATGCGTCAATTCTTACAACACCAACCCCGTTGTAGCCAAGGTCGGCAAGACCAAGCTTCGTCTTAACGAATTCCTTAATTACTATCAGAATTCGAGCAATCCCTATTATCAGTATTTCCAGTACGGGATCATCGATCGTCAGCAGTACGGCAATATGATACTTGACGAGCTCATCAATTACGGTGTTCAGCTCGAGCAAGCCCGTATCCTCGGCCTCAAGCTTACCGATGAAGAGGAAGCAGAGATACAGTCCAAGGTCGATAATGATATCAAGCAGACCGTTATTCAGCAGTATAGTTCCAAGGTCGATTCCAATATTACCGACGCCGACGCCAGATATGCGGCTTGCCTTAAGCTCTTCAAGAAGGATCTTCGGACCAACGGAAGGACGTCCTTCAACAAGTATCGTTCCGAGCTCGTTCAGAATTACCGCAACTCCGCTCTTATTGATAAGCTCCGCAGCAATACCGTCGGCGATATCAAGGCCAATAATAACGATCTCAAGGCTTACTATAAAGAAACCGTTAACACCCGCGTAACAGTTTCCGATTTCAACACGGGCTTCAAAAACTTCATCACCGGTTCTACTCTCAGCCTGCCTCTTTACATGCCGCATCCCGAGAGGGGCGTTAAAGACGATCCCGAGACCGAAGAGAACGAGGCTACCGCTTCCAACGATTACGCCAAGATCTTCTCCGTTAAGCACATCCTCTTCAAGTACAAGGATGAGGCGCCCTCCACTATGTCCGATTACGAAGCCTATGCTGCCGAGGATCCCGATTTCGTAAAGAAGATGAATAGCTTCGAAACCGAGCTTCCCAAGCTTACGCTCGAACAGTTCCTTGAAAAGTGCTATGACAGCGAATTCAACGAGGATCCCGGTATGAGCCAGCCATGCTTCAAGTATTTCGGCTATATGATGCAGGAAGGCCTTCTCGATTCCTATTACCCCGGTTTCGGTTATGCCGCGATGAAGCTCTACTTCGGCGAAGGATGGGAGCCCAAGGCAAAGACCACGGAGACCACGGACGAAAGCTCCGAATCCTCCGATACCGAATCCAAGGATGAAGTTACCCAGGTTTATTCCATCAGGAAGTTCAGGCTTGCGGATGGCAACGCCGTTATGAAGGTTTACACCGGCTCCGGTGCTCATTACATCATTATCAATGAGAATAACGATGAGTGCTTCAGCATGTATGATAACGACGGTTATCTTATCGTTCCTCTCTTTGACGGCGACGAGCCCGTAAAAGAAGGCAGGATGATCGCTACGGCCAACGGTACGATGTCTTCCACTCGTCTTGCCTCCCTCGACGAAGTTTACTCTCACATCGGCACTTCCGGCTCTGACGGCGAGAAGAGCAAGACCGTCACCTCTAAGGATATTTTCGAGTACTTCCTCGGGCAGAAGACCGATTCGCTTCAGTCTGCCGCATACGCCGAAGTATTTACCGGTTGGAAAAATTCCTTCAAGGTCACCGTAAATAACAGCATCCTTTCTCCCTATATAAAGAACTGACGATCGCAGATCTTAAGCCCCGCAAAAGCGGGGCTTTTTACTATTCGACCGTTGACATTTCCGGATACCTGTGTTAATATTATTAATACAGTTGGAACGTAAGGAGGATATCAAATGTTTTCAATAGATAAGATGTCCCGTGTGCCCATCTACGAACAGCTGATCAGTATCTTTGAAACGGGTATAATCAGCGGAGAGTTTGCTGCGGATGAGCCTCTTCCTTCAGTAAGAGCGCTATCGCAGCAGTTAAGCATTAATCCGAATACGCTTCAGAGGGCATATCAGGAGATCGAACACAGGGGGCTTTGTTATACGGTCCCCGGAAGCGGAAGGTATCTGTCTACGGACGCGCTTGACAGGATACGTTCTGCCGCGTTCGAAAGAATGGACGATCTCGGCTCCATGCTTACAGAGCTTAAAAGCAAGGGCGTGAGCAAAGACGAGATCCAGCGCGTGATCGATTCCGTATATGAACGGCAAGTATAACAGAAAGGCGGTGCGTTAAGTGATAACGGCGAAAGAATTAACTAAAATATTCGATAGTTTTACCGCGCTCAACTCATTGAGCTGCAAAATACCCGAAGGATGTATTTACGGTCTTGTCGGTTCCAACGGCGCGGGAAAATCGACTCTGCTTCGTTTGATAAGCGGCGTTTATAAGCCCGACGGCGGATCCGTTGAGATAGACGGTCGACCGGTTTACGATAATCCCGAAGTCAAGAACAAGCTCATTTACATTCCGGACGACCTGTATTTCCTGCCAAGATCCAATCTGAAACGCATGGCAAAGCTGTATTCATCGGTTTACAGCAGTTTTTCGTTCGATAGGTTCAATGAGCTTGTCAGCCTTTTCAGGCTCGATCCCGACGCCAACCTCAACACGTTTTCGAAAGGCATGCGCAGACAGGCGGCAACGATACTCGCTCTTTCCACAAAAGCGGAGTACATACTGTTTGACGAAACCTTCGACGGGCTCGATCCTGTAATCAGGAATCTGTTGAAGAATCTGCTTTATAACGACGTTATGGAGCGCAAAGCCACAGCGGTCATAACAAGTCATTCGCTCAGGGAGCTCGAGGATACCTGCGATCAGCTCGCCTTGCTTCACAAGGGCGGAATTATCTTTGAAAGCGATATCGGGAATCTGAAGACTTCTCTCTTCAAGATCCAGGTAGCGTTCAAGGATCCTTATGATCGCAGCAAGTTTGACGGCGTCGATATGCTTTCCTTCAATAAGCACGGAAGCGTATCCACTCTTATCGTAAGAGGGGACAGGGAAGAGACCTCGGCAAAGATCAAACAGATGGATCCCATTCTTTACGAGATCCTGCCGCTCACGCTTGAAGAAGTTTTTGTCTACGAAATGGATGCGTTGGGATACGCCTTTTCCGACGTATTGAAGCAGGAGGTGTGAACCGATGAATAAACTGATACACAGAGGTTATTTCAAAGAGATATTCCGCCAGCTGCGCGTAGCCGGCTTCGTTTCGGGCGGAATACTTATTCTCAGCAGATTCACTTCCGTTCTGAATATCATTATGGGCCTGAATATGCCGTACATTCCTTCCGGTTCCGCTATGGCTTCGCAGATGCGGGAATACATCTACATCATGGGTTTGATATTCCCCTTTGTCGCTTTCGGTTGGATGAACAAACGTTCAAGCAGCGATTTTTATCACGCGATACCGCTCACGAGAACACAGATCTATTTCAGCACGGTCCTTGCCGTACTCAGCTGGATGTTCATTTCTTTGACGGCATATGCCTTGATCAACGTGGGTTTCTATCTGCTTATAGGGCTGCCTTATAATTACCTGCTGTTCCTGTTTGTTTATATCAATATGATGATCGCTGCGGCGGAGGTCGTAGGGGCTGTTTCATTGGCGTGCGCTATTTCCGGCACAAGGTTCGTAAACTTCTTTGCCGCGGCCGTGATCCTTTTCATGCCGAGGCTGATGTTCACTATACTTGCCGGATTCGTTCAGGCTTACAGCGACGGAACCTTTATGGCAGGAACGATCTCGTTCCTGTTCGATCCCTCGTATAACATAATCGCTGCTCCTTATGCTGATCTTGCGAGTTCTCTTATACGCGGGATGTACGTTGATTACGCAAAAGCAGGCGCCATGATCTACACTTTCGTGTATTCGGTATTGCTGCTGATACTCGGTTGGATCGCGTTCAAAAAGCGCAAATCGGAAGCGGCAGGTATACCCACAACGAGCAAAGTTTTCCAAAGCATTATCAGGATCTGCTTCGGTTTGCCGCTTATTCTCATACTTGACCTTATCATAATCGAAAGCGGTTTCGGTTCGGTGATCATTGCCGCACCGATAATGATATTCTTTGCTTTCGTCTTCTACTGCCTGTATGAGCTCATCTCAACAAAGAGCGCAAAGAAGATGGCAAGATCAATGCCGCTCTTCCTGGTCTGCATCGGCATAGGCGTGATCTATCTAGTCCTTCCCGGATTGATCTCAAACCACGAAAGCTCGATAAAGGCGGAGGAGAAAAACATCAGATCCTTCACCTTCTGGCAGAATCAGGCGGAAGGAAACCTTCTGTTGCTCGAATACTCCGATAACGACGGCTCTTTTGCGGATCTTATCGGTGACAAAACAGTTTATAACGATCCGGAAAGCATTAAGATAATTGCAAGAGGGCTTGAAAGAGACTATGCAGAGAACGGGATCTGGGTGACCGTCAATCGGAAATTCGGGAAAACCATCACAAGGTTGGCACATCTGACCCCCGGTGAGTTAAATAAGCTTGAGGAGATCAAATCCCGGAACGAGACATATACGAGGGCTTTGAACGAATTCCCGTTTGGGCATAATTACTTCTACTGTGAAGGCCTGAAGCTGAAGGAAGCCAAGGAGCTCGGAAGGATATTCATGGAGGAATACAATTCTCTCCCGCAGGAGAAGAAGCTTATCGTTCAGAACTCCTTCTATAACGAGGCGCTTGCCAACAGCGATCTTACCATACTTCTTAACGTATGCGGCACTTACGGAGTCGACAGCTATCTTAACAGTTATTATCTGTCTGAGGTCACTCCGAATTCTCTCAGGTATTACATCAGTACCGTCAACAGTCATACCGGAGAGGATACCGTAACGATGCTCGACTCGATCTATGAGCGTTCACGCTCGGAAAAGATAGAGGATATCGACAGCTTCTATTCAATACAGATCGATGGCGACGTCAGCTTTATGATCGACAGATACTCCGTGCAGTATTACAACGGAAACAGCGAATTCGATCTTTCCGAGGAGTATAAAGAAGCGATAGAGATACTCTCCCGCGCGGAACTCTCCAATGACGTCGATTTCAATATCAAAGTTATGATCCTTCCCGAAAACTCTCTCGGCCTGTTTAAAAAGGATCCGGAAGCGTTCATGAAGCTTTCGGAGGAAGACATGACAAGGCTTACTCAGCTTGCCGAGATCATCAATAATTCATACGACCATTATGACGAGTATGATGATGGATTCACAGACGTTGAGCCGACGGAATGATGCATAAATGAAAGACAGCTCCGGCAGTTATTGCCGGAGCTGTTTTTATTGAACGATCATTCTATTCCTACCGCTTCACCAAGCACCTTTCCGATCGAATCGTTGATCACGAGATTCGCGTATCTGTCGTAAGGGGTTTTGGATTTATTAATCAGCACGAGCCTGTCACCGCGATAATAATCGATCAGCCCGGCGGCGGGGTAGACCTGGAGCGAAGTTCCGCCTACTATAAGCATATCAGCGCGCATAATATGCGTAACGGCGCCGTTGAGCGTATCGTAATCGAGACCTTCTTCATAAAGCACTACGTCGGGTTTTACGATGCCGCCGCAGGAGCAGCGAGGAACTCCGTCGCTCTCGGAAATGAATTTATCGTCATAAAACTTATGGCATTTCATACAGTAATTCCGTTTAATGGAACCGTGCAGCTCGAATACGGTCTTGCTGCCGGCGTCGGTATGCAGACCGTCGATATTCTGCGTAGCCACCGCGGTGAGCTTACCCCTTCTTTCAAGCTCTGCAAGCGCTAAATGAGCGCGGTTGGGCTTTGCGTCGCCGTTCATCAATAAACCGCGGTAATACTTGAAAAAAATATCGGGGTGCCTGTCGAAGAACGACCTTGAAAGAAGCGTTTCGGGAGGATAACCGTATTCGCTGATAGCCTTGAAAATACCGTTTTCGCTTCTGAAATCGGGGATGCCGCTTTCGGTCGATACGCCTGCTCCGCCCAGGAAAACGATCCTGCCGCTTTTTTCTATCAAATCCTTTAAGGTATCAATTTCAGACATTCGAATCCCTCCTTGCTTTTATATATCAATTATAATACGAATTGATGTTTTGTCAATCGCATCAATATAATTACGGTAATATGTTGAAATAATCGCAGCAATATGGTATTCTAATCAAAACAAACAAGGAGGATCAACAATGTCTCAGTATGATTATGATATAGTTGTTCTCGGCGGCGGTCCCGGCGGATACGTAGCAGCGATCAGGTCGGCGCAGCTTGGGAAAAAGGTCGCGCTCATAGAGGCGCGCGAGCTTGGCGGTACCTGCCTCAACCGCGGCTGTATTCCGACCAAAGCGCTTCTGCACGGAGCCGAGGTCTATGAGCAGACCCTTAACGCAGCGAACTTTGGCGTATGCGCTTCCGAAGTCGGTTTTGATTACGGTAAAATGGCGGAGTATAAAACCGCTACCGTCGAAAAGCTCGTATCCGGCATAGGCATGCTTGAAAAAGCCCACGGCGTTAACGTGATCAAAGGATTCGGCCGTTTGACCGACGCTCATACCATCGACGTCGTACGGACGGACGATGAGCATATAATCGTTTCTTTTGACAAGCTTATACTTGCAACAGGTTCTTCGCCCGCCCGTCCTCCCATTGAAGGCATTGACGGAAAGAACATCGTGACTTCCGACGATATCCTTTCCATGACCGACCTGCCCGAAAGCTTCGTTATCATCGGCGGAGGCGTTATCGGCATAGAGTTTGCTACGCTCTTTGCAACTCTCGGCAAGCCTGTCACGGTTATCGAAATGATGCCTTCGATTCTTCCCGGCGCAGACGCGGATATCATCCGCACCTGTATGCGCGTCCTTAAAAAGAAGAAGGTCGCCATCGTCAATAACGCAAAAGTCACAAAGCTTGAAGGCGGCGATACCGTAACCGTCAGCTATGAGCTCAACGGAAACGTCAAAACCGCTCAGGGCGCATGCTGCGTCGTAAGCGTAGGCAGAAAAGCCGAGACCCGCGGAATAGGTCTTGAGGAGATCGGCGTCGAATTCAATCGCAATTTCGTCGTTATCGACGATCATTGCCGTACAAACGTCGATAACATCTATGCTATCGGCGATATTACCGGAAAGATCCAGCTTGCGCACGTCGCTTCAGCACAGGCGCTTACTGCTGCCGCCAACGCCGCAGGAGAAGATGAAACGATCGATTACAATGTTGTGCCCTCATGCATTTATACAAGCCCCGAGATCGCGTTTGTAGGCGTTTCGGAGGATAAGGCCAAGGCTATGGGCATTGAATACAAGATCGGCACTTTCAACGTTGCAGGCAACGGCAGGGCAATGGTCATGGGCGAGAACCTCGGCCTTGTCAAGCTGATCTCCGATATGGACGGCAAGCTTATAGGCGCTCAGATGATGTGCCCGAGAGCGACCGATATGATAGCCGAACTCGCAGCCGTTATGAAGCTCGGCGGTTCGGTCAAGGATATTGCCGATACAATTCATCCTCATCCTACGGTCTCCGAATGTGTAATGGAAGCCGCTCATGATTGGGAAGGCCTCTGCTGCCACGCAATACCCAAAAAGAAGTAATAAGAAAAGCAGCCGTTAACGCGGCTGCTTTCATCGTTTTTAACTTGATGATCAAATATTGACCGGCTCGTCGTTATTCAATTTATCGACGAGCTTTTTTGCGGTGCAGAGGTCGAATACGAAATCGTTCGTGAGCTCCTGCTTTCTTAACAGAGCCGCAGGATGGTACGTCGGAATAACGTAGAAAGCTCCGCGTTTTTTGACCTGACCGCGCTGACGGGAAATCTGGATATCCCTGTCATAAACGTATCTTGCCGCGATCCTTCCGAGGCACACGATGACTCTCGGTCTTACCAGGGCGATCTGCGCGCGAAGATAGGGGAGGCACGCTTCCGCCTCATCGGGAAAGGGGTCGCGATTCTGCGGAGGTCTGCATTTTACTATGTTGCAGATATAGATCTTTTCCCTTTCAAGGCCGGCCTCTTCAAGAAGATAATTAAACAATCTTCCCGCCGCCCCTACGAAGGGGACTCCCTGCTCGTCTTCCTCGCGCCCGGGACCTTCGCCGATAAACATGATATCAGCATGGGGATCTCCGTCTGCAATAACGATATTGGTGCGCTTTTCACAAAGCCTGCATTTGGCGCAGTCTTTGAGTTCGGAATATAAACTGTTCCAGTCGAACCTTAATACCGCCATTTTACCTGTTGAGATAGAAAGTGTGCGCGCGCCTTGAAATATCGCAGGTCACCTCGTAGTTGATGGTGTTTACCATGATCGAAACTTCCTCTGCGCTGATACCGCCGTTACCGAATATTATGACTTCATCACCGCGCTTGACGTCAGAACCGGTCACGTCGCACATACACATATCCATACATACGCGGCCGATCTGGGGGAAGCGCTGCCCGTTTATGGTCATTATAGCCTGATTCGTGAGCCTCCTGGGGAAACCATCGGCATAACCGATGGAAATTACGGCGACTTTCATATCATGCTCGGCCTTAAACAACCTTCCGTAACTGATGGTAGAACCTGCAGGTATATCACGAACAAGCGCGACGCGGGATTTTAAAGTCATAACCGGCTTAAGCGGGCCTTCCTGCGGCTGACTGTTGGGGTACATGCCGTAAAGAATGATACCTTCACGAACGTAATCAAAATGCAGATCGGGGTATTCCATGATCGCCGCCGAGTTGGAAACGTGGCACTTTTCGATATTGATGCCTCGGGCGATAAGACCGTTCCTGACGTCGCAGTAGTTTTTGAACTGAGCCTTGGTATAGTCGTACTGTTCGGGGATATCCGCAACGGCGAAGTGAGTGTAAAGGCCGATCGCGTTAAGATGAGGCAGATTATAGATATGCTCCGCGTCGTCAATGGCTTTCTCGATCACCTTGCGGCCTCCGATATGACCGTGCGCGTAAAGACCGATACGGCCCATGCCGGTATCGATCTTGATATGCACCTTGATCCTGACGTGCGCCTCTTCCGCCGCGGCGTTGAGCTCATCAGCATGAGAAACGTCAACAACGGTCTGCTCAAGATCATAATAAGAGAGCTCTTTGACAAAGAGAGCGGGCGTGTATCCGAGTATCAGAATGGGGATCGTTATGCCGTTCTCGCGAAGCTCGAGCGCTTCTTCGATACAGGCTACCGCAAACATATCCGCACCGTTCTCCTGAAGGTACTTGCCGCATTCGACGGCTCCGTGACCGTAGGCGTCGCCCTTGATAACGCAGATAACGGGTTTACCGGAAACCTTTTTTGCATATTCAAGGTTTGATTTCATGGCGGCAAGATCGATCTCCGCCCATGTACGGTACCTGAGATTGTTCTGGAAAGTTACATTGTGGACAAACATTTTTCTGCCTTTCTTATTTCAGGTCGATATAGTGCCTATCGACATATTTGCTTGTAAAGAGATGGAGCAGCGCTCCGTAATCGGGGATAAAACGAATAACATCGCCGACCTTATAATCCTTATCGCATCCGGTAAGGTTTATTATGAGGTGGTCGGAGCTTGCGCCGATTATCTCAACGTCCGGATCGACGGGCGTCAATCCGTCTATCGAAACATCCTGCCTGCCGACCGCAAGTATCGCACGCTTCATCATGCCGCGGTCTGGATACTCAAGGTATTCTCCGAAGGCGTTGGGGCCGGATCTGCCTATGGGCTTGGAAGGCTTCGTCTGCAGCTCTACGATCTCCGCTTCAAGCACGAAGCAATCGGTGTACAGACCGCGAACGGGCCTGCCGACGGCGGTATCGTTGCCGAGTACAAAGCTTTCGCCAAGGCGAAGATGATTGATCCCCTCCGGGACAGAATGATCCATGAGCAATCCCATTGTTGAAGAGTTGCCGCCGGAAACGACGGGGATGGGGGAGGAAAGCTCCTCACGCAGCCATTTTGCAATATCGACGAGCCCTCCGAGATTGTTTTCATCGGGAAGTATGCCGCCGTAACAGGTTAGATTGACTCCGATTCCGTAAAGCTCAAGATCGGAAGCTTCGTCGATAGCCTTGGCGGTCTTTTTAATCTTCTCGCGCTCGGTGTTGAAAATGCCCTCCCTGAGATCGCCCATATCGATCATAAGAATAACCTTGTGAGTTTTGCCCGCAGTATGAGCGGCTTCATTCAGCTTTAAAACGGTCTCAAGCTCGCTCTGCATGGATATTTCGGCGCAGTCGACTATTTTATCGACCTCAGACTGCATGCCTATCCTGAGAAGCAGACGCGGCTTTGTGACCTTCATGCCGGAAAGGTTCTGCGTTCGCGAATCCGCAAGCATATCTGCTTCGCTTGCATTGATGAGAGCTACGATGCGCTCATCAGCACAGAAGACCTTTGTAACTATCGCCGCTTTGATACCCTGCTCGTGACACAGTTCGAGCAAGAAATCAAGGTTGCTTTTAAGCTTATTCAGATCGATCGAAATCCTCGGATACATTTACCGCTCCTTTTCTCTTAATCGACGCCGAGGCTCTGCTTCATCAAAAGAAGCGCGGCTTCGGGATATTGTTTTGAAAGCACGCCGAGGGACGCCATTATGTAATGATCGTCGTACAGCAGCTTTAGAATATTGGGCTTGGGATAGAGCATCATTCCGTTATCGTTGCAGTCTGCGATCCTGCGCATTATCTCAGCCCTCTCAGGAAGCCTTGTGAGCGCTCCGCCCGTGGCGACAAGGTATTTCAGCTTGGTAAGATCCTTGCCCTCAGCGATCGTCTGGCGGCCTCTGGGAGTGTATATGTAGCGAAGCGCGCCCGCGTGCCTGCTGACGGAAGTAACGCCTGCTGCAAGGCATAATCTCTGCGTAAGTCTGAACTGCTCCGGAGTATCCGGTATGGGCTTATAGTTTTCCATTATTTTATCGATATCCAGGCCAAGCTCCTTTTCAAGCTTTTCGCGGCCTATCATATCTATTACGTTATGAGCGTTGACGTACATGCCAAGATCGCCCTCAACGGTACGCTTGGCGAAGGGCTCCGGAGTAGTCTGAATGGAAGCGATCTCATCCGATCCCTGGGTGACGGAATGAACGTCCGTAGTTGCACCGCCGATATCGATAACGGCAAGATCGCCGAGATATCCGTAAAGCAGTTGAGCGGCTTCCATTACGGCGCCAGGAGTGGGGATGATATTTCCCTCGACCATATCGCGCACGTGCTCCATTCCGGCGGCTTTAACTATATGCTCTTCGAAAACCTTATGAATGATCTTCCTCGCGGGTTCGATATTAAGCAGATCGAGCTTCGGATAAACGTTTTCCGTGATATAGAGAGGGATACCCGTTCCTTCAAAAAGGGCTTTGATAATGTGATGGTTTTGAATGTTTCCGCCGTAAATAACAGGGACCTTCAAACCGGAAGCTATGATCTTCTTGGCGTTTTCTATTGCAGTTTCCCGCTCGCCGTAATCGGTGCCGCCTGCGATAAGTATCAGATTGGGATTAATGGCTTTTACGTCCTCGATATCATAATCCGACATTATTCCGGCGGTAGCATGCTTGATTATCGCGCCTGCTCCGAGAGCGGCAGCTCTTGCGGCTTTGACCGTCATATCGTAAACAAGGCCGTGAACGGTCATCCTGAGCCCGCCCGCCGCGCTTGAAGTGGCAAAAGCGATGCCGTAATCGATCCCGTCCACGCCGAGATTATTTGCAAGGTCGTCAATAGCCGCCCTTAAACCGATGCGGACGTCGCCTTCCAAAACAGAAGTCGGCGCCTGCCCCTGGCCGATAAAGCGCGGCTGATCGGTATCAATGCCGTTAAAAGCATTGACGAGAGTTGTTGTTGAACCTATTTCGTATACAAGTACGTCTACATTCATAATTTGGAATAATAACTCCGCAAACGGGGAACCGCCGATTCTTCGACGGCTCCCCATCGTTGTTTATTCGGATCGGAGGGGATTACATCTTACCCTCTTTTTCCATCTCCCACCTTTTCTTGATGAGGAAGGTGGCGTCATGCACGCCGTGACTGCCGCGGCCGAAGCCTTCGTCGGCGCCGGCCTTGCGGGCGAGCTCGGGAGTGACCTGCGTGCCGCCGGCAATGAATATGATCTTATCGCGGATACCCATCTCGCGGCAGATCTGGTCTATCTTGGCGATATTCTTATAGTGGATATCGTCGTGGCTGATGATGGTGGAAGCCATTATAGCGTCGGCATGAGTTTCGATAGCGGCATTGACGAGCTTTTCGGGAGAGCAGGAGGTACCGAGATATATGACCTCCATACCGTATTTCTCGATACCGCCGTGCTTGATATCGATTATCTCGCGAAGACCGACGGAATGTTCATCCTCGCCGACGGTCGCGGCGACGATCTTCATGGGCCTGCGCTCGATATCGGCGCGGATCTCAGCATCGGAAAGAACGTCGGGCTCTTTGGGAATGACGAGCGAATCAACGTCGATCTCAAAGGGGACCTTGCCCTTGACTTCAATACGGGTGCCGTCCTGCGGATGCATGATCTCCTTGGAGATGACTTCACATTCAACAAGATTCATGCGCTTTGCACATTCAAGCGCGGCGGCCTCGGCGATCTGCTTCGGGGCGGGGAAGAACATGGTAAGCATAACGGTGCCGTCGGCAAGCCACTCCATCTCCGGACGGATCTTCTTGCCGCCGGGTGTGAACTCCTTGGTCTCGGCCATACGGACGTTGACGTTATCGTTATCGTCAAGCTCGTCGATGTAGATGATCTTATCGGGATCTTCAAGCGTGCATCCGCCGATAAGCGCCGCGGGATCAGCGGGATCGCCGCCGTACTGCTCGACGTTATTATAGCCGTAATGCGCGGTAACGGGCGCCATGTACTGCTTATCGCGCTTTACGATCGTGCCGGCGCCAATGCCGCCGTTGATCTTCCTTGCGATGCCGTCGCCGTTACGCTCGGGATAAATGCCCGAATCAACGAAGAAGCCTTCCTCGACAGCGGCGAAATAACCGCCCAGCTCGAGCATCTCCTCCATGAACATGACTGCCCTCTCCTTAAGCTCGCGGGCCTTTTCACGGAGATAACCGTCCTTCTTCAGCTCGACCATCTCCATGAGTCCGTCCATGCCGATGAGCGCCTGCTTCGCGGTGTCGCATGCTTCGATATTATAGATGTGCCAGGGCACGTTACGGCCTTCATCGGGGGTAATGGTGGACTGGATATCCGCGCTGGTGAGCTTCGAAATGACCATGTTGAGAACATGGGTGACGGTCGCTTCACGGGTGGAGGACTCGATGTACTTGGTGTTCATCTGCGCCCTCATGCGGTACTCGTGGAAGAGATCGCGAAGCGCAACCGCATAGGGAAGATCCATATGGATGCAGGGAGCGGGAGTCGCCGTCGGGGGAACGGTGGAGAGACAGATGTTCTTTTTGGGAACGCCGACCCTTGCGGAGAAGATAGCGTTGATGCCGTGCTGCACCATGAGCTCGGGCATTACCTTCCACGCTTCACGCGCGGTGGCGTTAGCGTTGTGCGCGCCGTCGATCTGCGCCATGCCTGCCCAGGCGATGAGCTTCTTGGATTCGCATGCGTCAACAAAGGAACGCATCATATTGATGTTGCGGTAAATGACGTTGTA
>JAEEGL010583674.1_pt1 | contig 31127 bp, 12 predicted proteins | sample 9134231 | NCBI WGS metagenome assembly JAEEGL01 (sample SAMN16246548, study PRJNA631951) | gut metagenome | biome: gut microbiome; feature: rumen; material: fiber-attached | host: Bos | place: Iran: Karaj | collected 2018-10
AATAGATTCAAAATTATATCCAAAAATATTAGAAAAAATTTTTATATCATGTGCTAAAATTCAAAATTTAATGTTAAGATTTGATCAAGACGGAGCACCGAATTGTAGAAAATATTCAGGAAGTACAATTGAAGGTTATTCATATATTTATGTAGAAAATTTAGAAGAAGATGCAAAATTAATTGAAGATGTTAAATATACTAAATTTGAAGGATTACAATTATTACCTCCTTTTCATGGTACTTCATATCATATTGAAGTTGGTCCTGGTCAAAGTCAATTAATATTAATTAAACATATTGAAGTTAATGAATATAATTTAATTTTTTCTTATCAAAGTTCTATTCAATTTGGTGAAAAAACTTTAAAGAAATTAGCAAAAGAAAAAGGAAATAAAAAGAAAAGAAAAGATACTAAAGAAAATAAAGATTTAGATATAGATGTTTATATATATAAACATACTTTTGGTTTATGTTATTATTATGAAAATAATACGAAAAATAAAAGATTGAAAGAACAAATTAATATAGTTACAAATACTAATGTTGATTTTGTAGGTGAAAAAGAAGGAACTAATGAAATTATTTTTGTTGTTGAACCTGGAGAGACTCATTTTGTTGAATTAAGAGGAAAAAATAATTTATGGAAAGTTCAACCTAAAATTACTTATGCTATTGAAACATTAAATGATGATAATGATAATGAAAAAGATAATAATAATAATTTTAATAATGATGAAGATAAAAAAAGTGACAATGAAAAAAAAGATGATAATAAAGATGATGATAGTAATAATACAACTGATAAAAATAAAAAGAAACAATCTAAAAAGATTATTTCAGAAAAAAGTTTAATGGAATAATATTATATCATAAATTTGTCTTTTTTATATAATTTTTTTAGATAATTATTTGTTTCAAAATAAAGTATATTATTTAATGATAATTTGTATGTATTATATTTAGAAACCTTATTTTTCATTAAATTATTAAAATTAAATAGAAATAAAAGATAATTAAAAAAAGAAATAAATAATAAATGACATATTTAAATATGATTAATACTAAAAAATTTTAATTTTATTAATTTACATTAAGTTATATATATTTTTAATTCAAAAATTATTTTAACTATTTTTCTTTTCATTTATACAACAAATTAACAATATAGAAATAATTTCATTTTTTATTATTTTTAGTTTTAAAAAATTTATTAAACATAATATGGAAAATATTCAATTAATAACATTCTTTTTTTCAAATTAAATGAAAAACAAAAAGGTATAAAAATAAAATAAATAAATAAAAATTAAAAAAAGTTTAAGATATAAAAACTTCATTTATTGAGAAACAACTCAAATATCTAAATCCAGAAATAATAATAAAGAACTTTTGTGATGTCAAAAAAAATAAAAATAATTAAAATCAAAAAAAGGATTATTAATTAATAGCCTCCATTTCCATAGATTATTTTATCCATATAATAATAGTATAAATAAAATAAAAATATAATAAAAAAATAAAAAACCAAAAAAAAATTTACTTTTCAATGATAGAAAATTGTTTTTCTCCTAGATTAAAATCCATTTCACCATGTAATTGTAAAGTTTTCCCTTCATTTAAAAGTAATTGAGTACCATTTGTGCTTCCATTATCAATTAAAAAAAAAATTTTATTCATTTTATCACAATTAATAGTAATATGAGTTTTACTAATTAAATCACTTTTAATTTCAATAGTACAATTACTTCTTCCAATAGTTATCGGAATTTTATTTTCTTCTAAAATATAATTTTCTTCTATTTCAATTCCTCCTCCTTTTTTAATATTAATATGAATTTTTTCTTCTTCTAAATTAATTAAAATTGATAATATAATATTTCCTATTTTAATATAATTTTTATGTTGAGTGTCTAAAACAATTTGAGTATAAGGATTAACACAAAGAGAAAAATAAATTCCTTTTGCTAAAGATCTTAAAATATAATGAGATATTTTTTGTTCAAAATAAATATAAAATAAAGCAATTGTTTTATTTATATTTGGATTAGTTATTTCCTCACTTATTATAATATCATTTACATGAGAAATAGATTTATTTTCATTACAATTTAAATCAATACCAAAAAATGTTAATTTTCCTTTATATGAATTAGGTGAACCTTGAAGGCCAAATTCATCTATAACAATATTTTTTCTATTTAAAAATAAATTTGGAAAAGTTAATGGAGGATAAATATGTAAAATTTTTTCTGAGTTATTTATTCTATTTTCTTCTATTATTGGCAATTCTGACAATTTCACTTTATTTTGAGGATGATTTAATAAATTTGAAGGATATTTTTTATCATTTGTTGAATCTGTTATAATATTTACATTATTTTTGTCATAATCTACATCAATTTCATATCTTTTTCTATCATACTTATTTTCTCCTGGTTTACAACATAACTAAAAACTAATATAAATAATTATTATACAAGGAATGAACATATGTCCATTTGATAAATTTTAATTTTTATTTTTTATTGTTTTTTGTGTTATTAAAAATTTATATAAATTTTATTTTTTTTTATTAAAAGTTCTTTTTCAAAAATATTTAAAAAATTATTTTTTATATTTTTTTTTCATGGGGAAATTGTTTTTGGCTTCCTCTGTTATTTTATGAGATTACATATATTTTTTCCATTTGTTTTATTTTAAGTTTATTATAACTTTCATTAATTTTAATTTAATCTATTTTCAATTTATGACTTTTTTGACAATATCTTTATAATTAATTTCCATTTTATTTTCTTTTATTTTTTAGTAAACATTTATTTTTGAGTAATATTTCATCATATTTTCTTTATAGTTGAAATTGATTTGGAAGGGGATTTAATTTATTTCTTTGTTTTGTTATCATTATTATTAAATTTTATAATAATTTAATTTGTTCAGTTTATTCTTCTAAATTTAAATAATATATATTTTGAATGTTTATGAAATATATAAATCATTTATTACATTTTTTAAATCTGAATGAAATTTTGATTGTTAAAAATTGCTTCTAATTTTTTATTATTTCTTCAAAAATAATACTTGAAAAAGAAAAATTAAATTTATTATATCTTTTATATATTCCCATTTATCATTGAATTTGATAAATTATAAATTCAAAGTGAATTATTTGGTTAATTTATTTATTTACATACAATTATTATTATTATTTTTATTTAAATTCAAATTAAATCATTAAATGTTATTTTTTTTAAGGATTGATTAATTTAAATTTTTTTTAATTTTTTATTTTAAAATATGAACCAAGAGAAAAATAATATTTTATTAACAACTCAAGAATTGTTAAATTCAAATAGTTCTGGGTTTAAATTTTATAATAATGATTTAAATAATGATTTTCAAGGAGGCAATAATAATAATACAATGCCAAATTTTAATTATACTTATGATTTTAATCCTACTTATAAGAATTATAATAATTTAAACAATAATAATAATTATAATCAAAATAATTATTATCAAGATACTCAAAATTCATATGGAAGTCATTTTGACGAAATTTCTTATTATAAAAATATGTTAAATAAAATGAATAATGAAATAGGGCAAATTACTAATAAATTATCTGATTTTGATTCTCCTAGTTTAAGTAATATATACAGTGAAAGAAATGATGATGTTAATTTTCATAAAAATAATAATATGAATTATAATAAAATCCCAAATAATGATATTCATAATATATTAAAAGGAGGAAATAATAATTCAAAGAGTAAAAAAAAAAATAATAAATTAGATGAATTAGAAGAAAATAGAAAGTATCTTTTATCAAAGAATAAAGAAATTGACAATCAAATAAATGAATTAGAAAAGTATAATAATTTTAGTAATAATAATAATTATAATAAATATAACAACAATACAATTAAAGTTGAAAAAAATCATAAAGTTTTAACACCTAATTTAAAAAAAAGTAAAAAATCAATTTCAAGAAAAGTTTCAAAAGAAAAAGATTCAAAAAATTTAAATAATAGTTATTCTTTAAATTCAAATAGAACTTTTTCAAAAGATAATTATTCTACAACAGAAAAAGAAAAAAAAATTACTAACTTAATTCCAATTAATGATAAACAAAATAATACCCAAATTTTTACTCAATTTGAATTATTAAAACAAATGTTAAATAATCCAAATAATGAAAAAAGTGAAAATGATAGAAAATTTTTTTTAGATAAAATTAATAGTATTTCTAATATTTTTAAAAAACAACTTGAACAAATTCAAAGACAATACCAAATTAATTTAGATAAAAAAGAAAAAAAAATTCAAAAATTAGAAAAAGAAAATGAAGAATTAAAAAAGAAAGTAAATAAAATAAAGGAAATAATGAAATAAATACTAAACTTTATTTTAATATAATAAAAAACAATTATTTTTATCAATTTAAAAAAATTTAAAATAAAAGATATAATCATTAGAAAAATATTTTTCGGAATATTTTTTTAATTGTTGACTAATGATAGATAAACTTTTTTTTTTAAATAATATTATTATCCCATAATTCATTTTATTTAAATTCAATTTTTTTTTATATAAAGTAGAAGTCTCAATTTTTTGAAGACAAATATTATTTACTTGTTATTTATTGAAGATTATTCTAAAAATGTTTTGTTAAAAAGAAAATGTTTTAAAGATATATTTAAAATTTCTTTATCTTTTAAGTGATTATCAATTTCAATTATATATTCATTATATTCTAAATCTCTTCCTTATACAATAAATAAATAACTCATATTTTTAACATTATAAGTATTAAATTAGATTAATTATAAAAGTTGAAAATGAATATTCAGAAAAAAGTCTTTTTGTTTCTATATTTTCTGAATGATTAAAATTGAAAAAAATAAATTTATAATAAATGCCTTCCCTCTAAAAAATATTTTAATTCAACTGAATTATTTATTGAATATTATATTTATTGGAAAGATATTTTTTCAAATGAAACTTCTGTAATTCATTGAAATATATACTCATTAAATAATTTTTGATTAAAATCAAAATTTATTATTTATGAAAAAGAAAATATTTTGGGTGATAATATTTCAGTATAAATTTTTTTTAAAAATAAATAAAGGCGTTTTTATTGAAAATATAATTATAATTTAATTAAAAGATATAAGAATAATAAACTATATCAATTTATTTCTATAATAATTAAAACATATTAAATATAAATAAAATTTAATAAAAAAAATGAAACAAATATCAGTTTCACAATATAATACATCTTATTTAAAGGCTTTCCAACCAAATGATGAAATATATGAAGTATATAATTATGATAAAAATATAAAATCAAAATTAAGAAAAAACACAAGATATTATTTTAGTTCAGAAGCATCAGTAGATAAAGATTTACAAAAACCAAATCCAACTCAATATTTAAGTATTCAATCTAGTATAAAAAAAACAAATAAAACATTAAATACTTTTTCATATCAAACCAATCCAGTGATAAAAAAATATTTTAATAATTATAAACATTTGAATCATTTAAATAGACATACTTTTCGTCAAGTAAATTATTTATTGGTTCCAGGAAATTTAACTTTCGATAATAATTATTCTTCTAGTTTAACAACAACATATGATGATAAATTAGTAACAAAAAATATTTCTCAACAAACAGAAGAAAATTTCAAATTAAATGATTCTTTTGATGAAGAATTATATAATAAATTAAGATATTTTGATAATCTTTCTAATTTTAAAAATAATAATGTTTATGATGCAGCAGAATATCTTGTTAAAAAAATTAATAATAAAGATAAAAAAACTGAAATTGAAAAACCTGATTTTATTATTCATAATGTTTTTTTAAGATTTGTTTTAAAGGAAATTAAAAGAAAAATAGAAATAAGAAATATTAATAATGAATTAGTTTCAGTTGAATATGTTTATAATTTATTACAAAGTGAAATAGAAAAATTAAAAGGTGGAATTCAAAATTCAATTAAAAGATTAAAGCAAATAAATATATATAATAAAAAAAATAATATTCAAAATAAAATAGGAAAAGAGAAAAAAAATAAAGTTACAGTAGTTGAAATAAATAAATATTTAAATACAGATTTCATATCATATTTTCATTTTGGAGTTTCAAAACAAAAAAACCAAAATAAAGAAACTTCTGGTCATTATACTTCAGAAACAAAAAATTCTAGTAATATAAATGGATATAGTGATGAAGATGATGGGTCCTCAGAAAGATATATTAATTTTAATAATCCATATAATGATGATTATAATAATAAATATAGAAAAATTACTATTAGACATCATAATGAGAATGATAGTGATAAAGCAAATTATAGTAATTTAATTGATAAAAGTAGTTTTGAAAAAAGTAATATTGAAACAAGTAGAAAAAATATAAAAGACAATTATAATGATAATAATAGTAATATTCAAAATAAAAATAGAAAAAATTATCATATTAAAAAAAATAAATCTGGATATGCTATTCCAAATATAATTAATAAAGGAGTTTTTGTAAACAATAATAACATAGAAGTAATCGATACATCAACAGGAAAACCAATATTTAATAATGATGGTTCTTTTAATATAAGTTTTTATGATAATAAAGGAAATCCAATAAAAAATCCAGATATAAATGATAAAAATATAAAATATTATGATAAAAATGGAAAAGAAATAATAATAGAGAAAAAGTCTAAAATACAATTATATGATAAAAAAGGTAATTTAATAGAAAATCCAAATTTAGATGATTCAAATATAACATTTTATGATGAAAATGGTAAAATAATTAATACTGAAACTAGAATACCAATTCAAGTATATGATAAGAATGGTAATTTAGTTGAAGATATTGATAATAATACTGATTATTATGATATTAATGGTAATTTAATTGAAAAACCAAAAGATGGTTTTTCTATTTATATTCCAGAAGAAGAAATTATTATTCCTAAAGGACATAAAATTTTAAATGATAAAGAAGGTAATCAAGTTATTGTTCCTAATGAATATAAATTTATTGAAAATAATAAAGGAGAATTAATTTTAGTAGATGACAAAGGAAAAGAAATTAAAAAAGAAGACTTTTTAGCTGAAAAAATCATTGAAAATAATAAAATTGAAAATATTAAGAAAAAAAAAGAAAAAAAAAAAAAATATAAGAAAAAAATAATTAAAAATGAAAAAGGGGAAGAAATGGAATTTTATGAAAGTTTTTATGAAGAAGAAAGTGAAGAAGAAAATGAGCATGAAGAAATTAAAAAAGGTAAAAAAAATAAAAAAAAGAAAAAAAAGAAAAAAAATAATGAGATTGAAGAATTATATGAAAATGATTTAGAAGAAATTGAAATTGAAGATGAAATTGAAGTTAAAGATGAAAATGGAAATGTAAAGAAAGAAATAGTTAAAAAAATAATAAAAGTTAAAGTAGAAAAACCGAATGATGAAAATACAAATGATGGAAAAACAAATGATGAAAATACAAATGATAAAAATATAAATGATAAAAATATAAATGATAAAAATAAAGAAAAACAAAAATTTTCACAAAAAATACAGGAAAGAAAAAAGTTAAATTTCAAAGATTTATCACATGAAGAAAATAATAATAATGATGATGATTTAAGTTCACAAAGAAATAATTTAAGTTCTCAAAGAAATAATTTAAATTCTCAAAGAAGAAAAAAAAATGTAAATATCAAAAATACAAATGAAGATAATAATGATAATGACATTTCAGATAGTGATGATTCATATATTCCTAATTTTAATTTAGATAAAAAAGATCCTAATTATAATGAATTAGATGAAGAAAAATATAGAAAATATAAAGAAGATAAATTAAAACATTTAAAAGAAAAAAAAGAAAATGTAATAAGAAATCAAAAAGCTTATTTAACACATAATCCAAAAAATTCTATTAAATCAGATCCAGAAATACTTCAACTTTTATTGGAAGAAGCAAGATTAAAAAAATTACATTTAGATAATAAAAATTCTATCTCAGATGAAGATATTTATAAAAATTTCAATAAAAATTCTCCTTTGTTTCTTGAATGGATAAAATTAAGAAATAAATATGATAATGAAAAAGAAAAAGAAAAAGAAAAAGAAAATAATTCATATAATAAATTTACTCATCAATTTAATTATAGATTAGTTGGCCAAGGAGAATTTTTAGTATATAAAGGAAAAAATTATTTTGAAAAAAAAGAAGAAAAAGAAGATAAAATTCCTCAAGAATTTGTTAATTGGATTAAAAGAGAAATTCAAAAAATTGAAGATGAAAAATATTCTAAAAGTTCTTTAATTAAAGAACAAAATAAAGATAAAAATATTACAGCTTTACCTCAAGTTGATAACCCAATTAAAATTACTCAAAAAAAAAAATTTGTAAAACCAAAAAGAGAAAAATCTAAAAAAAAATTAAATATGAAAGGTTTAAAATCAATAACTTATTTTGAAGATGAAATGAAAGAAGAGGAAATGCCTAATATAATAAAAAGAGAAAGTTCTTCTGATTCTTCTGAAGAAATTGATAAAACTAAATCTTTAAAATATTTATTTGAACAAATACAAAAATTAAAAAATTTACCTCCTGATGAATATGCTAAACAAATTAATTCTTTAGTTGATTTTCAATTAGATAATACTGATATTATGTTAAATAGAAAACATGCTGATAGAATTAATAGATTTGTTCAAAATTTAAATGAAAATAGAAAAAGTAAAATAAATTATCAAAAACTTATAAGTAATAAATTAATGTATTTACCTCCTATTACTATTAAAAGTATTGATACAATTAATAGAAAAGAGTTCAATAGCTATTTAGATAAATTTAGAGCTAGTGAAAATATTGATGTTAATAGAAGTCAAGTCACAGGAGTTATTGAAAATATTAAATATTAAATTTTATTACATATATTAATTTTATATTCTTAAAAATAAATATTTCCTAACACCTAATAATCATATTAAAAAACATATTTTGAATATATAAATAAAATAAACTTCAACTTCTTTAATTGAATAAAAGTCAGATAATTCATTTAAATAAAAAAAATAAAATCCCTATAAATCAAAAAATTTAACTCATATTTAATTGTTTTCTATACTTTTCATATACAGGAAAATATTATATCTTTCTATCATAATAAATTTTCACTATAATATAAGTATTATTTATCTTTTTTAAACTAACTTCTCTTTGTATCAATAGGACATCTTCTACACTAAAAACTATTATATAAGCTAGTTACTAAAGTTTTATTTTAAAATAATCATTAAAAAAATTGAAATATGTTTAGAAGAATTAAAAATTAAATAATACTTAATGTTGATAATAAAATTAATAAAGATAATTTCAAAGTAATAGGAGATAATCTAATAATGTTCATTATGAAAAAAATATTTTATATGAAATAGTTCATTATTCAAAATGTGAAACCTATAGTAGTAAAGAATATATAAGTTATTATTTTAAAAAAATAAAAAAAACATATTTAAATGTAAAGAACCTCAATTGAAATCAAATAGATTTATAAATCAAATAATATCTATATTAAAATTTAAATTCCAAAATGGATGAGATAAATTATTATATGATAATTTATCAAACATTATTATTTTGATTGTTCTAAATTAAAAAATATTATGAAAAGAAAAGAAAATATAATGAATTATTTTTCAAAACCCAATTGAAGAGTTTAGGGATGAATCATATTCATCAAATAATTTCTACAAATTTAGAGCTTTATTCCAACTATAAAATGTGATATTTGTCATAAATTTTTCAAATTATGAACATGGTTTTTGATATAATGAATATAAATTTATTATTTATGATAAATGTTCTTGCTAAATACAATTTTGAAAAATAAAGATAATAATTATCTTACATGTATAAAAAAGAAAATCATTTTTGTTCAATTTGTAAAATGATTCTATTTTATATTTTTATTGCGAAATTAGCATAATCAGAATATGTTTTTATTATTTTGAAAAGGATTGTATATTAATTTTATTTATATAATAATAATAATAATTTTTAATTTTTAAAACTTTTTTTTTATTTAATTTAATATTTTTTCTTCAACTTTAATAACAGTTGAATTTGGATTATTATCAAATAAAATCTCACTATTTGAATTTTCTTGAATATTGACTAATCTTTTTGAATTTTGAATCATACTTACAAAAGCTAAATGAAGCTCTTCTATTGTTTCCATATTTTTTCCTGTTCTTGAAATATTACTATTATTATAATAATTTGAATTATCTTCATATGTGTTTGTTGTGTAAGTATTATTACTATTTGTATGATTTGTTGAAGATTCTTTATTTCTTAAAAAATTTAATTTATTTGAGTAATTTGCTGTTGAATTACAAAATAATTTTTCATTTGATTCATCAAAAAAATTATTTTGGTTTAAATTTATATTATTATTATTTACTCTTCTATATATTGGTATGTTATTCATTGTTGTATTTGAATTTAAATTAATGTTATTGTTTGAATAATTATAATTTATTTTATAGTTATTTTGATTTTTATCATATAAATTTTTATTGGAAATACTTTTATTATAAATTTCATTTATTTCTGTATTTATATCATCTAAAAGTCTATTTTTATTTTTATATTTATTATTAATATAATTATTATAGTTTGATTGAGAATAAGAAAAATTACTATAATCATTTGTTGAAGTAAAATTTTTATTTTTATTTATTTTTGGAGTATCATTTGAACAATTAGATATATTACTATGATTTAAATATTTTGAATTACTTGTTTTTAATTGTTTATTCTTTGAATTTAACATATTATTAGTTTTCCTTATTGGACTTGGAGTTTTATTATGAAAATCTGGACTTTTACTTTTTTGATTTCTTTGAACATTACTATAACTTTGTCTATTATTACTATTACTTAAATAGGAATGATTATTTTTATTTATTCTTGAATATGAATTATCTAATTTTCTTTCATCAGATAAATTTCTTTTATTTAAATTTTTATTATTTGAATTATTTCTATTAATATTTGTGCCATATTTTGAATAAATTCTATTATTTGAATATTTATTATTAACATTTAAATTAATATTACTTTTATTATTTAAATTATTTAAATTCCTATAATTATTTCTATATTGATTTCTTTCATTTTCTCTTTCAGGAGTTTTATTTCTTTTTAAATTTTCTCTTTTAGCTTTAAAATATTTATTTGAATTTAAATGATTATTATTTCTTATATTTGCATTATTTGTTTTATCAAAAGAATTATTTGATGAAGGATTACTTAAATTTGAATCTTTAATTGGAGATTTAGATTTTGATTTTGATTTTGAAATATTTGAATATCTATTTATTTTTGAAATATTTTGTTGTTTTTGATTATTATTTTGGAAATTTCCAATTGAGTTTAATCTCTTATTTTGTATTTGATGTTTTTCTATTTCGTTTATGTTTGATGATGATATTTTATAATTTCTATAATTGTTTCTTATATTTGTTTTTTGAGTTATTATATATTCATTTGGAACAAATTTATTGTTCATTTTTGTTTTTTTATTTTTTAATTTAAAAGAAAATTTAATTTATTTTTTCGATTTTTATTTTTTTAAATTTGATTTTTAATAATATTAAAAATTTGTTAATAATTATTAAAAAAAAAATAATAAAAAAAAGAGAGACCTTTTTTAAAAAAGGAAAAATAGGCAAATAATAAAAAATATCAAAAAAAAAGGTTAAAAATTTTTTATATAAATAAATCAATTCAAAATAAGTAAATAAAAAATAAAAAACAAATTAAGCAAAAAATATTCTTTTCTTCAAAAATAATTAAATAAAAAATCCTAAAAATCAAGCTTTATTATTAATATTATTATCATTCATATTAGGATTTTGATTATTAATATTATTTTCAATTTTAATTTCTAAATCTTTGAAATTTCTGAATTCTTCCCACATAGCATCTTGTTCATTTAATTCTTTTTTACTTTGTTCATAAAAATGTGCAAAAACATTAACAACATTATCTTGCATTTGAAATCTAATTCTATTAAATTCATTTTCAAAAAAATTACCAAAATAACAAGCAAATTTCATAAGAGAATCTAATTCATTACTTTCTTTAGGTAACATTTTTTCAATACATAATTCTTTATTATTTGAATCTATATTTGCATCTTCAGGAGGTAAATCCCATTTTTTTTTATCTCCTTTTTTATATAACTCTTCTTTTTTTTTAGTTAATTTATCTCGATAATTTATATATTCATTTTTTCTTTTTTCATAATTTGTATATAATTCTTTTATTGATTCATATTCTCTTTCTAAATATCTAAAATATTGCCTAATATGCAAATCAAAAATTGTTGCTTGTCTTCTTTGAGAATAAGCCCAATTATTCATTAAATTTTTCGCCGATAAATAACTTTTAATTAATAAATCATTTTGAGGAAACATTTGACTTTGTAATAATAAATCACCAAATAAATCTGAAATTGTAGTTATTTTATTTGTAATATTAGTAATATCTTTAACCAAAGTTTTAAGTTCTTTATTTAATTTATTTAAAATTTGAATATTCGAATTCATATTAGTTTTACATTTATCAAATCTATTTCCCTGAATAAATATACTCCCATCTAAATTTATTTTTCCTTCTCTAGTAGATAAATCATTAATATTTTTAGGAGGTTCCATTTTTTCATAAGCTTGTCTTTTAATTTTAAATTCTTTTTCATTTTTAGTAGTAATAAAATCATAAAATATTTTAGAACTTCTTAACAAATCATCTTTAACAATTTCATTAACAAAATGTTCGCATTGAGTCATTATTTTAGTAACTTTAATTTCTTCAGTTGATTCTGAAATATCTTTATTTTTTATAGGAGGAATAAAAATTCCAGGGTATAATTTTTGTAAATTTTTTCTTAACCAATAAAAATCTTTATGAATTCTTCTGACAGAAAATTTAATTGGTGAAGTTTCTATTAAAAAAGTACATACAAATTTCTTATCATACATTTCATTTCCTTTTGATTTTTCAGGAAATAATAATTTAATAGATAAATCTTGTATATCAGATAAATCTGTTTTATCAGGAGAATTACAATTTATTTCTTCTTCCATTTGAACAAAATTAGTATTTAATCTTTGAGATTGTAAAACTGAACTTTCTGTTTGTAAAATTTGACGATTTATTTCTTGAGATTGTAAATTTGGATTATTTTGTAAAAATTCATTTATTGCATTTTGTAATTCTTCATATGACCATATTGATAAATCTGTTCCTTGAGGCCCTTTTTTTGCTTTTAAAAAAACATTAAACATTTCTTGTTGATATCCTTTTTGAATTATTTCTTCATCAATAAGTTGCTCTTTGTTTTGAGGCTCCATTTTTATATAATTTGTTTATGCTTTTTTTTATTTTGGATTATTTTATTATGATGTCAAAAAAATTCATTATTTTTGAATATCTTAACAGAATTTAGAATAATATATATTTTTTAATTTAAAATAGTTATTTTGAATTAATATGTTTATTTTTTTATAAATGTCAAAACTTTTTGAATTAGTTTATAAAATTTCTTTATCAATGAGAAATAAAGATGACAAATCTCTATATTATATTGATAAAGAATGGTATAATAATTGGTGTAAATATTCAAATTTAGAATATGTTCAACAATTTATTGAATCATATTTTTATGTTTACAAACAAGAATTTAATGATATGATTAAACAACTTGAAAAAGAATATTTTCCTAAAACAAATTATTCAGAACCTAAAGGACCCTTTAACCGAGAAATAAAATTTATTTCTAAAGATAAAATTTTGAATGAAAATGAAGAATTTACTGAATTATATAAGAATAATATTCCGATTGATGAATCTTTTTATGAAAAAATATCTCATAAAACTTTTGAATTGTTGAAAAAAGAGTATGATTGTAAAAATATAATTAAGATAAATGAAAGAATTTGTGTTTTAATATATGATAAAAAAAAAAATAATTGTGAATTAAAATATTATTTTCCAATTCAAAATGACGAAGAAATAATAATTAAAATAATAATGAAAGCCAGTTCATTATCTGAAAAATATGATTTATATTATTTTAATAAATCACAAAAAGAAATTCACGAAATGGAAAATTTATTAATTAAATATATAGAAGATAATTTAAATAATTTTGAAAAATGCAGTGATGAATTAAAAAAAGAAAAGGTTCTTTTATTAATTTTAGACAATAAAGACAACAATAAAATAAAATTTAATAATTTCTTCTTTCAAGAAGGAAACTATGAACAAATGGAAAATGAAAATAATAAAAAAGATAATAATGATAATCAAATAGAATCAAATATTCTAAATAATCAAAAAAATAAAAATGAAGAAAAAAACTTTTTTGACGATGAAGATGATGATTATAAAAAATATTTCGAAGAAGATGGAGAAATTAAAAAAAACATAATTGAAGAAAGAGAATATAACAATATAATTGAAAATGATAAAATGGAAGAAGGAATTAGAAGGAGTATTTCAAACAATAGTTTATTTTTGAAAAAGACTTCTTCTTCTTCAATTAATTTTTCTTGGAAAACAAATGAAATCAATCAATCAAATTTATCAGGAACAATGGGAATAATAAATTTAGGTAATAATTGTTTTATGAATTCAGTGTTTCAATGTTTAAGTAATATTTTCCCTTTGACTGAATATTTAATATCTGAAAATTATAAAAATGAAATAAATTATAGTAATCCATCTAATTCAAATGGAAATATAGTAATTGCTTTTGCAGAATTATTAAAAATAATTTGGAAATCAAATATACCTTTAACTCAAATTGAAGGTAAATCTTGTTATTATTATGAACCAAAACTAAATGAAAGTGATTCAATATATCAAAAAATGATTGATGTTTTTTCAAATTTAAAAAATGAGATTGGTAAAAATAATAAATTATATTATAATTATGAACAACAAGATGCAATTTTATTTTTTACGTATTTTCTTAATATTATCCATGAAGATTTAAAAAGAAACAATTCTAATGAAGAAAATATAATTTGTGTTGACAATTCAAAAGAAAAGGATATAAATAAGTTATTCCAAAATAAATGGAAAATATTTAAACAAATGAATAATTCTATAATAACAGATATATTTTTCGGAATGACTCATACTTCAAATTTATGTAATAATTGTTTAAAAACTTATCATATTTTTGAACCTTATGATATTATACATTTAACTTTAAATGAAAGTGATTATAAGGCAGATAAATCTGATGTTGAAGAATCTAAAAAAAAAGAATTTATAAAAGATAATATATCTTTTCTTCCAGGGAGAGATAATTTTTATTTTTGTCAATGTATAATTATTCCTTATAATTTATCAGAAAAAAAAAATATAGTAATATATCCTATTAAAAAATGTGATTATGATAATTTTAAAATTAAAGATATTATATATATCTTTTCATATATTTATAATTTAAAAGATGATGATTTAATTGCTTGTATACTTTCAGATGATTTTAATAAATATAAAATAATTTGTTCAGGTGAAGAATATTTATATGAAATATTTTTGAAACCTATTAGTATTAAAATTTTTTTAATTGAACAAAAAGATATAAAAATTAAACTAAGAAAAGAATTAGAGGAACCAAAAAAATTATTTGATTTCTTTTTGAATCCCCAAAAAATAATTACTAATTTTTTGAATAAAAAAGATGATAGCAAATTTATTGTAGGAGAAGAAGAATTAAATATTTCTGAACATACCATTGATTCTTCTAAAAAAGATAAAAATGTAAATTTTAATGAAAATAAAATATTGTTTTTTAAAGTCTTATCATTTTTATTAAACACAAAAACAAAGAATTTAGAATGTTTAAGTATACCAAAAATATTTAAATATGATGTAAAAAATTCATTAGAAAAATTACATTCTGAAATCAAAAAAGCATTCAACATATCTGAAGATATATCTTATTATAATTTTTCTTATTTTGAAAAATTTAAATATAATAATCAAAACCAAAAAAATATTTTTAATTTTGACATTAGAAATTTAATAGATGATGAAATAGAAAATAATAAAAGATTGTATTTTATATTATGTATAAAAGTACAACCAAATACAGATTATAATAGAAATTATAAAAAAAATGAAGAATATTATGTTCCAATTCCTTATATTAATCAATCTTTGGAAGATTATTTGAAATTTTTAAATAAAAAATTCAGTTTTGATAATCAATATAAAATAAAAAATTTAATAATAAATGTCATTTGGTTACATCAGTATGAAAAGAATATAAAAGAAATTGAAAAAAAAAGTGAATTAAATAATATTTCTGAATTAAATCCTTATGAAGAAATAATTGATGAAATAAATGAAAAAAGTGAAAAAATTACTGTCAACAATTTATTTAATTCAATAAATTATTCTAAAGATCAAAACGAATTAAACCTTACACTCTTATTGAAATATTATACTGATTATGAAAAATATGATGAAAATAATGTATATCATTGTCATTTTTGTAATAAACAAGTTATTGGATTTAAACAAACATTGTTTTATTCTTTACCTGATGTGATAATTTTTCATTTCCAGAGAAAAGTTTTAGGCCGATATAATGATATTAAAATTACTTTTCCAATTAATAATTATTTAGATTTATCTAAATTTTCAGAAGATGAAAAAACAAAAAATAAAGTATATGAATTAATTGGAATTATCAATTATGAAGGAAATAATTTAACAGGACATTATAATTCTTTTTGTAAAAACCCTATTAAACATAAATGGTATAAATTTAATGATACTGCTTGCTTTATTGTTGATGATATTGAAAAAGAAATTAATTATCAACAAGTCTATGCTGTTGTTTATAAAAATATAAAGTTTAAAGAGTATAAAATAATTGATTAAAAAATAATTTCTAAAAAAATCACAAAAATTTATAAATATATAAAATTAGAAACAAAAATTACCAGTTAAAAATAATATTAAATAAATAAGTTAATAATTAATTATTTAGGATAACCAAAATTTTTATTTTAAAAAAACCATTGACCCTAAAATTTAAAACTAAAAATTTATTATTTATTAATTAAAAAACCAAAAAATATAAATAAATAATTTAAAACAAAAATAAAAAAAAATGAATTCAAATGATAATTTAATGCCAACAAACATATCTCAAATAATAACAAATTTCTCAAATTTAGTAAGAAATTTTTCAATAAAAGACACAGAATGGCAAATACAAAAAGAAGAATATGAAAAAAGAATAAGTGAATTAGAAGGAGAAATTAAAGCTCATGAAAATATTAATATAGATCTTTTAAAAAGAATAAGAATGCTAGAATTTGCTTTAGCCCAAGAAAGAAAAAAAAATAATCCAAATGAATCAGATAATAATAATATTAATACAAATGAAGATTTAATTAAAGATTTGCCTCAACAAAATTTAATTAAAGAAGAAGATTTACAATTTTTAAGAGATCATTCAAATAGACCTTCCTTATTAAATGTTCTTCAATCTATTGGAATTGATGAGAATTTAGCAAAAAATTTATTTACTGATTTTGAATTAAATAGAAGTGAACTTGAAGCTATGATAAAAAAAAATTTAGATGAACAAATATCTAAAATAAATAAAGAAAATAATTTCGATGATTCTAAAACTCAAAACTCAAATATTATAAATAATGAGATAAATACAAATTCAAATTTAAACTTAAACAATAATATAATTAATAATAACATTATAAATAATAATAATTCATCACCATTAATTTCAAATCAAAATAATTCAAATAATAATAATTATGTATTTTCCTTAAATAAATGTATAGAATTAAAAAGTCATTTTGATGAAGTAAGAAAATTATGTTATATAAATGAATTAAATAGTTTAATTTCAGTAAGTGAAGATTGTTTAATTAAAGTATGGTCATTAAATAATATATTTTCTCTTTCTCAAAATGAAGACATAGAACCTTATTTAACTTTAAGAGGACATACAGGGCCTTTATATTGTGTAGAACATGGAAAAAAAAATTTATTATATACTGGAGGTAATGAAGGTTTAATTCAAATATGGAATATTTCAAATCAAGAAGAAATTCAATTATATGGTGAAAGTGATATTATATTTAATATGAATGTTGCTTTCTTTCAAAAAAATCAAAATGAAAATGAAATTATTTGGGATTTAAAACATCATCCAAAAGATAATTTATTAATTTCTTTAAGTTCTGATTCTACTATAAATTTCTGGGAAACCACTTCTTCAGAAGAATTTATGAATTCTTTTTCAAATGAAAATTATGAAAATTATAATAAATGGTTAAAAAATTCTAAAAGTAAAAAGTCTAATTATTTAGAAGAAAATGCTATTCCAACTAATTGTCAATTTTTAAAAAATGATGATAATAAATTAATTATTGGATTTAATGATGCTACTGTTTCTTTAATGGATATTAATAAATATAATTTTATTAATAATTATAATTGTTTAAGTGGGAATAATTCTTATCAAAAAGCAAATAAAGTTTTATATCAACCAAATTGTTTTGTTTGTTCAAATATTATTCCTTTAGTTTATTCTGGTTTTGAAGATGGAAGTATAAAAACTTTTGATTTAAGAAACAATAATAATAATGTTATAACAAATAATTTAAATGCTCATTCTGATGCTGTAATGAGTTTAAATTTATTTAAAGATATTTATTTATTTTCTATTTCTCATGATACTACTATTAAAATGTGGGATATTAGAAATATGAGAGAAGCTGTTGTTACTTCAATTGGAAGTCAAAAGAAGTGGGATGAAGCTATGTTTGATTCTTTATTAATAGAAAATCAATTAACTTTATGTGTAGCATGTGCTGATTGTACTATTAAATTATATAAGTTGTGATATTAACTATTATTTTTTATTATAATATTTTATTTTTTTTATACATATTTATTTTTCTGTTTATATTAAAATAAGATATTTCTTATTCTTTACTTTAGTTACTCTAATTTATTGTGGTATTATTGACTATAATAAATTCGTATTGAATAAAAGTGATTAGAAAAAATAAATGATTTTTTTCAAGTTATTGAAGATATTCAATTTAATAGAATTAATGAATTATATATGGTTTATTAAATTATATAATGATATGGTAACAATATATAAAGAATGTAAAGATATTTATTTTCAAATAATTAAAAAAAATTTCAAAAATTTTTAGAATGTTTTGTTTTTAAAATTTTATTCATTACTATAATCATTTATTTGACTTATTTAGAATTTATATTTATATATGATTTGATTGAATATTTTTTTTATTCCATAATTTTACATAAAATAAAATCAGATGATAAAGAAAATTATTCTCTACAATAACCAACAAAAAAAATGATGGATGATTGTAAAGAATGGAAATATGAAAGTTTTATTTCTGGATTTCTTTTTTAAAAGTGTTTATGAATTTTATGACAATTTTTTATACTTTTGTTTTGATAAAAATAAAGTCTTTGTTTTAGGATAAGAAATATAATATAGAAATTATTTTCAAAATTTAATAAAATTATATCAAGAATGAATACTTAAATTTATAATTTTATATCAACTTCTGTTTTATTATATTTTATTCTTTGTGTTTTATTGATTCTCCTATTCTTATTGTAATTTATATTTGATTAATTAATAAAACAGCAAATATATATTAACATTTTTTATATTAGAAAAAAAGATTCACCAAATTCTTTAATTGATTTATTTTATTAAATGATTAAAAATATATTATATAATACTAATACTCTATTTTATTATTTTCCTTAAAATTTGTCAAATTTATAAACTATATTTTTCCTTGTTTTTTCAAACAGAAAAAGCAATAATTAAAATGATTAAGATTATTAAAATAATCCATCCTAAATAAGTTTTAAATAATTGAATATTAGAAGCATATCTTCCTTCTTTCACAATTAACCAAAATATATCACATTTAGAATAATTTTTTTTTCCATTGTATTCAATTGCATTTAATATATTTGCAATATATTTATAAGAGTTACTTCCACAAATAGAAAAAGGTTTTTTTTTAAAATTTTTGTCAACTTTTTCAATAGAATCATCAAAAATATTTTTTTGACTTTCATTTAAATTTAAAACAACAATTTTAGTAAATGTTTTTTCTGTCTCTGGAAAAATTCTAATATAATGACTACTAAAATAATCATGAATAAAACCATAAGAATTAACAATACAAGAATGACAAACAAAAGGAATAAAATAAGTAATTAAAGGAATACTAGAGCATAAAATACAATATTTATATTTTGAATTATCATTACTTTTCGTAGTTTCTCTTCTATCATTAATCATTTGAATATTATCTCTTTCAGATTCATAATGTTCAGTCTTATAAATTTTTTCAGGAGTAATTTTATTTATATCATGATCAATACTTAATACAATATCTTTTTCCTCTACTGATATATTATCTGATATATTACTTTTATTATTTGTTAAATCTATTTTTGTTTTATCAATGTTATGTGGAGTTTTAACTATTGGTATATTTGTATTACTTAAAAATTTATCGTTTGATTCATGCTTTTGAAGAGGTTCTAAATTTAATTCGGATTTTTTTTTTTCCATCATTATTCCATCAAATGATAAATTTTTATTATCTTTTAAATGATGAGATTCAATAGTTTCTTGAAATAAGCTTTCTTTTTTCTTTTCATCATCAGACATTTTTTTAATTATATTATATTGTTTCTAAATGAATAACATTTTCTTAATTAAAAATTTATAAAAAGTTTAATGAAGAAGGAAATATATCGAAAATCTATTTATTTTTTTTTATATTTTTTGAAAAAAAAGAATTAAAATTAAAATTTTGGAAAAAATAAAAACTTTATATATATTAAATTTTTAAATAATTAAATTTACTTTAACTTTTCATTTATTTAAATTGCAAATCATCCAAAATATGATTTATTTTTTTTATTTTCCAAAACTTTAATTTTAGAATTTGTAATTGTAAAAATTTATTTTAAATTTTTCAATAGATCAAATAAAAATTTATCAGAGAAGGTAATGTATTTTTTTTATTGTAAATAAGAATTTGATTGAGCAATAATTATCAAAAAATATTCTTATTATTTTTATCTAATATTTTTATGAAATGTAGTAAACTTTATCTTCTAACATAAATTGATTTTTTTTATTAACTCAAATTCAAGTTTGATTATTTTCATGATTTCAATATTACATTGATTTTAAATCTGTGAAAATTAGATAACTTTTTTTCTAATTTTGATAATTATAAATAAAATAATTGTCTTATAATTTATTTGTGTTTTCTTACGTCATTTTCTTCTAAAACAGAATAGATATATTTTAATTTATATTTTTTTTTACTTTAGTCTGCTTTTTCTTGAAGAGTACTATCCAATTTTTATTTATACCTATTTATCTTAATTTTTTTGATTTATGTAATATTTTATATTAAGTTTTTGAATTCTTTCTTTCTCATTACTTTTTGAAAAGAGTCGATTTATTTATTGGAAATGTTGAGAAGATTTTTTCTTTGATGATATGAAGAAGATTATCTACAACATATCTTTATAAAAGATTAATAAAATTCTGTCTTTTTTGTTTGTATTTATTATTTTATTTAATAATTAACATTTTTTTGTCTTTTTTAATTTAGTTTTAATTTTGTTTTTATGTTGATTTTTGAAAAACTATAAAATATTTATATAAATTTAATAATAAATTAGTTAAATATATTGTCAATTGGATTTTTAAAATTAATTTTTTTCTGTTAATTTTTTTAAACCATTTTCAGCTGCTTTTTCTTTTGCTTCTTCAATATTTTTTCCATCACCTTCAGAAAAAATATTATCATTAATCTTAATTTTACATTTAAAATACTGATTTTCTATTTCTTCTTCTATAAAATTAGGAAATAATTTATTTTTACTACATTCTTCCATAAAGTCATTTACAATAGAATATTTAAATCCATTCGGATGATAAATACAATTGATAACAAAAGGAGAATAAATTTTATGTAAAAATTTAAAACTTTCATTTAAATTACTATCTAGATATATTGCTCCTACTATTGATTCAAATAAATCAGAAATTATTTTATTTTTTAAAATATTTGGATTATCATTTTCATTTAATTTTCTTTCTAAAATTAATTTTATGTTTTCATCTGAGAAAAATTTATCAAAATCTTCATAATAATGTCTATAATATAAAGGAAGAGAAAGACAATATGATATTTTATTCATAAAAACATTTGCACATAATAAACTTTTTATTTTAGTAATTAAGGAATTTTTAAAGTATTTTAATTGCTCATTTAATTTTAATTTATCTATTATTTTTTGATTATGACCAAATAAAATTGGACTAAAAATTTTAAATATAAATAATACAATATATAATTCGACAATACTATCTCCTAAAAATTCTAATTTTTCATAATTATTTTCTATATGAAATTTTTCAGGTGTCATAGCAGTTTGTAAAATTGTTTTGTCTTTAAAAGTATATTCTATAATTTTTTCTAAATTTTTATATCTTATATTTAAATCATCTTCTTTTTTATCATTAATATGTTCATTATAATAGTTTTGTATTTCTTCAATTGAATTTCCTGCTTTTAATTTTAAGCATTCAATAAAACTTTTATTTATTTCTGGAATCCCATTTTTTATTATTTCTTCATAGGAATAATTAAAATTTGATATGTTAATTCTTTCTTTTGTTTCATTTGAAAATTGTTTCCATATATTTATTTTTTCAAGAAAATAAATTACATTATTTAAATCATTTTTATTTAAATAAAATGCTCCAATTAAACTTTCAATAATATCAGCTTGCATTTTTTGATTAATTTCAAAATAATTTTCATTTTTTAAATCTAAGCAAAATTTAGGAAGAATAAATCTATATAATTGAATATTATTAGCTTTTTCAATTAAATTATTGTTTTTAATATAAATAACTCTTTTTTGTTCTAATTGACCCACTTTTTTATGAGTATCATCACAAAAAAAAATTTCTGAACTAATTAAAAACTTTAATATTGTATCACCTAAAGTTTCTAAAGATTCATAATTAAAAAACATATCACAACTTGAAGGAGTGAAAGCATAAATAAAATTCATATAATTTTCACTTTGTAGATTATTCAAAAAATCTTCTGTTACAATTTTTTTTAGAAAGTCATATGGATATAAAAATCTTTTAAAAAATTCAAATAAATTTGGAATTTGAGAATATTCATAAATTTCATTTGATGTAATATTAAATTTTAATAAATCTTCAATTGGGTATAATTTACAAAAATAAGGTTTTTTATTTTTAGGATTTTTTTTTGAATGTATTATTTGAATTGTAAAATCATTTGAAATTTTATTTATATCTTTAACATAAAATATTCTTGAAATTTCTTTAATTTTACTAATATTATCTAAATAATTTCTTAATGTATTTATTGGCATACAACAATGACTATAATTTCCTTTTATATAATCTATAAGTTTTCCTGGAATATTATTTAAATTATCATATGAATCTTCTAAATTAAATGAAAGTTTTAATTGTTCTTTCATAAATTTGTTGTCGTTAAAACACAATTTTTTTATAATTTCTTCAAATGAAGAATCTTCTTTTAATTCATCAATATATTCAAATATTTGGTTAATTTTTTTATTATAATATACTGTAGTTTCTTTTTCTTCATTTATATCATTATTAATATAATCAAAATCTATAATAAATTTATTTGTAAATGGGTCTGAAATTATAGGAACAATTATAAATTCTTTAAAGTTTTCAAAATTTTTCATTGGTAATCCAATTAAATTTACTAATCTTTTATTATATTCTTTTATTTTTTCAAAATTTTCTTCATTTAATTTTTCAATTTTGAAACAATAAATTGAGCAATTTTTTTCTGAATTACTTAATTTTGCATAAATTTTAAAATCTAGTTTAATATTAAAGGAAAAATTACAAATAAATCCAAATTTTAATTTTTCATTATTAATTTCAATAACATATAGAAATAAATTACTATTATAAGATAAATTATTTTCAAATAAAGAGAGTTCACTTAATTCATATGTAAATTTTTTATTTTCATTTGAACTTGAAGTACTTTCTTCATCCTCTTTTTGTCCTTTTCTTCCTAAAATACCATTTGAGAATTTTCTTAAAACAGATAAATTATTTTCGTTAATTATATCAATTAAATCTTTAAAAGGAACAAATATTTCTTTATTTTCTTTATGAATTTTAGGTATATTTAAAGAATGAATTAAAGATAAATTTAAATCTGATTCTGTGACAAATTTTGTTTCCATTTTTAAATATATTTTTGTCAAATTTTGGAATTATTATAAATGAATCAATTATTTTTTATAATTTTTCCTTTTAGAATAATTTTAAAAAAAAAGAAAGGAGAACATTAAATATTCAGATATTTATTTTTTTATTTTTCAAATTTTATCTTAATTACTGTTTCATTTTAAACAAATCATTTAATTTCTATTTATATTATTCTAATTATTTGTCAAAAAATTTTTTAAGGAAATTAGGAAAGTTGACCTTCAAATTTTCTATGTAAAATTTAATGTTTGATAGTTAAATTTAATTTTTTAAATTATTATATCCTTGAAACATACATTTTAGAATAACAATATTAGATTTAATAATTTGATTAATGAATTCTTGCTGAAATATAATAATTATTAATCGATTGAAATTAATTTAATTTGAATTATTTGACTACTTAAATTTAATGTTTTTATTATTGAAATATTATTCTTTTAAAAGAGATAAATTGATTTTTTTTTGAACATTAAAAATAAATAACATTATATTCTTATTTATCTAAAAATATTTTCTTATAAATTAATATATCAATTTTTCCTTATTATTCCTATCATATTTTATTTATTTTTTCTTATTATATATTTTTTTATGAAATAAAAGTAAAAACGTTATTCAATCGACCTTAAATTTTTTAATTATTAGTCAACATTACTTTATTTATTCTATCAATCAATCATTTTTGACTTATAAATTCTGGAAAAACAGATTTATGAAAAGAAAGAAAATCCACATAATTAGTACTTCCAAGTTATTCATCTATATAGTTTTGAACTCATAATCTCTAATATTAACAATGATTTTGTAACTAATTGAAATATATAGATAAAATAAAGATTTGGATTAGCCTCCTAACCATTGATTCACATTTAGTAAATGCTCTATTTCTAATGTAACGAGGGTTAGATAATATAATAAATTGATGTTAGATTTTTTTGATTAATATCAAATTAAAACTATACAAACAAAAAATAATATATTATAATATTTTGTTAATCAAAAATGTAAATATGTATTTAGATTAAATTAAAAATGAAATTGTTTTCATATACACTGTATAAATAATAATTAATTAGAAATGATTATATTAAAAACAAAAGATGGGATAATTTCAAAATTAAAAAAATTCTACCTATGAAACTTTTTAAATATATTAAGGAAAAGTAAAATAATATTAATATATAATTGAATTAATTGTTTATTAGGTTTCAAAATTAAAATCAATGCCATTAAATTTATCCAAACATAAAGAATCATTAAAAAACTAAAAAATGAAATTTAAATTGAAATAAAAATTAATATAAAGAATATAGAGAAATTAAATATATTATAATGAAAGTCTTTACTTAGTTTTTTAAAAAAATATTATATGATAAGAAGGATAAAGTGAATCTAGGAAAATCTTTAAATTGTAAGGAGTTGATTGATTTTATAATAGAAATATTTAAATTTTTTAAGATTATTATTTATATTTTTGGAATTATTATTATTTTAGTTTCTTATATAATTTATAATTAAATGAAAATAATGATTAATATAATCACAAGGAAATTAGGTGATAATTATTATAAAAAATGATGGAAAAAGAAAGTTTAGGTATTTAATATTGTTTATTCATTTATATTGTTTTTAAATATTTATTATTTTAAATTTTGATTTTTTTATGGATTAAAAATAGTTTAATTTTAAAAATTTAAATATGTTATTTGTTTTAGAGAATAAATTGAATAATATTAAAATTTTAAAATTTATCCTCACTTTTTTTAAAATATTCTAAAAAAGTTAAATGAGAAAGAATAATTTTACTATTTAATATACAAGAAAAATAATTTTAATAATAAAAATGATTCAAACATATAATCAAAATAAAAAAATATTATTAACTACTTATTCTTCCGATAATGAGTCAATTCAAGAATCAATAAAAGACATAAAAACTAAAATTCAAAATGAAAAAAAAGAATATAGAACAATTTCAACTCAAACAAATCCTATTGGAATAATACAAAAAATAGATTCAGAACATTCTTATTTAAATAAGAAAAGAAATATATTTAATACAAATATTCAAAATCTAAACAAAAATATTCTTGGAAGAAAAAAAAAAAATGATATAACAAAAAGTAAACATACAAAATATTCATATGATAATTGTATTTATAAAATTAAGAATAAAGTTATCAATTGTGTTGTTTATACTTTAAATAAATTATTAAAGAACATATCATCTCAAAATTATGAAATTAAAAAAATTGAATCTGTGATTTTTAAAGATGGTACAAAATGTTTTAATTTACTTTTATTAAAAAAGAAAATTAAAGAAATTCTCTTATTGAATATTTCTCCAAGATATTCTAATAAATTTAATAATAACAATAAATTTATAATTGAAACATTTTCTTCAAATAATTTATTCAATGAAATTTTAAATATGAGTTTTGAAGATTGTATTAATAATTTATTTATGATGTCTTCAAATGATTTTGAAACAAAATATTCATTTGAGAATAAACTCTTATTTGATGAAATTGAAATCAAAGATAATCAAGAAAAAAAGATTTTGAGAAAATTAATAGAGGATGGATTGACAAACTATTTTCAAACTATTAAAAGTAGGAAAATTAGGAAAGAAAAACCTTTTTAAAATATATCCAATTTTAAAGATCAATTTATATATAGTTAAAACTAAAAATATTATTATTATCTATTTTAAATAAATATTAAATTCATGTTTTTTGAATAATTGTTTTTTGAATTCTTCAATTTTTGACTTTTTTTATATTATTTGTTTAATTTTGTTCATTTTTAATTTATTCTTTAAAAAATTAATTGAATATATTTAATAAAAATTAAAATAAAGAATATTTAGTTTATTGTTTTTATTAATTTTTTTATATATATTAGATTCAAGAATTTTAAATATAATATTTTTTTCAGGTAACATAAATTAATAATAAGTTACAATCACCAATAATTAAAATCAATAAAATTCTATATTTTAAGAAATAAATTCAATTGAAATTTCTTTTAAATTACTATTGAATTATTAAAAGGAGCTTTCATAATAATTCTATTTTTTTGATTAAAAGAAATTCATTGAACTTAAAATAAATTGTCAATATCTTTTATATTCTTTTGTGTATGAAAATAAAATGTCAAAGTATGAATATTTAAAATAAAAAATTTAATGATTTATTTTTTTTGAAAAAATAAAGATATACGGTAAATTTTTGGACAAAAAATAAAAGATTGTTATATTTAACTGATTTAGAAAAAGATATTCTGAAAATTAATTTCATATATTCTATAGGAATTATAAAAAATGTGAAAAAAATAAAATTTAATTCATTAAATTTTATGATATATTTTAGTGTAATTTATTTAAAAAAAAAATTAAATTTTAAATATTGATTTATAGGGTATAATATATTAATTTAGTTATTACAATTAATGAATATGTTTTCTTTGGTTATTAGTTAAGAAATAGTATTTTATGATAATTCAAAATTATAATAAATTAATATATTCTATAATAAATACATGTGAAAATATATTAAAAAGAATTTAATTCTTTAATTGAAAATTAAAAGTAAAATAAAATTTTACAAAATTATTCAATTTTTAAAGGAAGGAGAGAAACAAAGATTTATCCAATTGAAAAATTGAATATAGAAGAATAAGGAGAAATTAAAGATTCTTATATTAATAAAATAATATATTTATCCAAATAAATAAAAAAAATTCTAGTAATGGCTATTCCTACATTAAACAAATTAATATTTTATAATAAAAAAATAATAATTTAATATGGAATAAATTTATTTATTGATAATATGTTAATATTAATTATACAATTTTAATAACTGTTAAATTAGATTTTCTAATTTTTTCTCTTATTTCTATTTCAACTCTATTTTCACCCCAATTTTGAAAAGTTAATTATTTTATGAGATTATTAATTAAACAATTAGAAGCAAAAATATAATTTATAAAATAACAAAAAAATATAATAAAGAAGGATGATTTAATGCAATATAAGAAAAAAAGGATTCATTGATTTTTCAATAATTATTATTTTCAATTAAATTTTTTTTTCAATTAAATATACATTTATTAAAATTTTATTTTAAAATTTAAATAATTATTTAATTAAAATTTTATCTAATTTAATAAACAATTGGCCTTTTTTTTTGTTTGACCTTAAGATTTGTATGTTAATTTTAAATTCATAAGATATTTTTTTAAAAAATCTTTTTGAATATTAAAAATATTATAAAAAAAGATGAGCAATCAAACACAACTCATTAATCAAAATGAAAAATATTTAATATGGATTGAAAAAAATATTAAAGTTACATTAAAAAAAAATGAAGACTATAATGAAAGATATGAAGACATAAAGAAATTAAATTCATTTGTGATTGAATTATTTGAAGATGTTGATGAAGGATTTAAAAAAATGATATCATTAAAATTTAAAGAAGTGAAAGTGATTGTAAGTGAAATGTTTTGTGAATCTTTATTTACAAAGTTATATAATAATATAAACGATTTATGTTTAATACCTACAATTATTATTTATAAAAAGGATAAAAATAAAAACCTAAAAAAACTTGATAATTTTCCTTTTTATAACAGTAAATTAATATATTCTGATTTAAATTCAGTTATATCCAATTTAGAGCCTGATTTAAAAAAATATTTTGAAAGTTTTGAACGTTTTGATTTTGAATATATAAGAAAAAAAGAAGATTTATATTTTCCTATGACTTGTACTCAATTAATAATTGAGCCTTCAAATGAAGAAATAAAAGAATTTAATGTTTTTCTCAATGATACATACAAAAACTCAGATGTTAATCTAAGATATTTATTAAATCAAAGTTTCAAACCAAACGTCCCTAAAATAATTATAATGAAATATTGGATAAGAGCTTATTCTTTTAAAGTTTTTTCTGATGAAATGAACAAAGATTTAAAAAATAATTTTATGAATAAATTTATAGTTTATGTTAGATTGTTATATATGGGATTAAAAAAAAAATATCTTCAATTCAAAATTGATCAACCATTGTACAGAGGAGGAATTGCTACTGAAAAAGAATTAAAATTAATACACAGTTATTTACAAAAAAAGAATAAAGACCTTCCTAATTGTATTTGTTATAGTAAAGTTTTTCTTAGTTTTACTACAGATAAAAAAATGGCTCTTCAATCATTGGAAAATAATAAAAACAATTTAAAAGAAAAAGAAAATTTAGTTTTTTATGAAATAGATAAAGGAAGTCCAAAAGATGATGAAAAAGATGCCTCAAATGTAAATTTAAAAGGTATTTCATATTTTGATAAAGATGAAGTTTTATTTTTTCCATTTTCTTGTTTTCAAGTTGATGATATTTCCCCAAAAAAAGAAAATAATTATTATATTATTAAATTGAAATATTTAGGAATTTTCAGAAAAAAAATACCAGAAATAAATAAAATAATTTTATCAGAAGAAAAAAATCTTCCAAAAACTCAATTTACTACTTCGTTCTTATTAAGTAACACAGGTGACAATAAAAAAGTTAGAAATATAATAAATAATAATCCAACAATAGTAGATCCTGAAGAAAAGAATAAAATTTTGGGTGCTCAAAAAAAACCTGAAGAAAAGAACGAAATTGCAAATGCTCCAAGAAATGAAATAAAAAATTATGATAATTATTTGTTAGCAAAATATAAAATCAAAGATTTAAACAAAGAAATTCAAATAATAAATTGTGATAAAGAAAATGAAAATGATATTAAAAATTCATGTATAATATTTTTAGATGAAAAAGAAAAACCATTTTCTTTTAAATATAAATTTGATAAAGAAGCAACTTATACATTTAAATTTGCTTTTAAGAAAAATATGAAAAATTTATATAAATTATTTTTTGATTGTGAAAATCTAATAGAAATAAATTTTGATAAATTTAATTTAACAGAAGTTGAAAATATGAGTCATATGTTTAAAAAATGTAAATCATTGTTGGAAATAAATTTATCTAACAAAAAGACAAAAGTTTCAAAGATGACTCAAATGTTTTGTGAATGTTCTAATATAAAAAAAATTAATTTATCTAATTTTGTTCATCAATCACATGATTGTACTTATATGTTTCAGGGATGTGATAATTTAATGGAATTAAATTTAGAAAATGTTTTAATATCAAAAAAAAATACTAATATAGGAGATATGTTTGATTTTAAAAGTAAAAAAAAATGCAATGCTATAATTACTGAAAATGAAACTAAAGAAATTTGGAACGAACAATAAATTCCGTTGATAAAATTAAATTAAAAAAAATATTTCATACAAATTAAAAATTTTTTTTTATTAAAAAAAATCAATTATAATTTAAAATTTATTTTATAACTATAACCTAAAATTTTGTATTACAAATATTGATTTTTATTATTATATAAATAAAAAAAATTTTTTGGTTAGTTTTTTTTGTGTTATCATATTATTTTTAGTAAAAAGTAAATCCCCATAAATTTAAATATAATTTTTAAATTAATTTAAGAATAAAAGGTTTACTCATATTAATTTCATAATAAATATTATTTTTGGGGATTGGGGATTGGGGATTGGGGA
>JAEEGL011960302.1_pt1 | contig 31127 bp, 20 predicted proteins | sample 9134231 | NCBI WGS metagenome assembly JAEEGL01 (sample SAMN16246548, study PRJNA631951) | gut metagenome | biome: gut microbiome; feature: rumen; material: fiber-attached | host: Bos | place: Iran: Karaj | collected 2018-10
AAACGGGGTGTCAAAATTCGATACGCTGTACCAGTTAATGATTGAGGATAACCCTGATAAAGATTTCATCGAAAGAATAACTTCTTAGGAGGTGCTGTTCCCACCTCCTAAGAAGTCATGGCATATGACTGAGTAGTTACGAGACAAAAGTAATTGTGTAAACAAATATTAAAATTCAAATAACTTAACATTTGTTAACGGGGGGGTAAAAAAGTGTTAATGGAATTGAGTATTTTTGCACAAAACAATCTATTTACCATTTATTATGAAGAAACTACTGACATTGTTGACATTACTGTCAGCGTCTTTCATGGCTCATGCACAAAAATATCATTTGGACGTGAACAATGATGGGAATATCGAATTAACAGATGCTTTGATGGTTATTGATGCAATTCTTGACAGGTTTGAATCTGGAAAATCCTATCTCACCTGTCCTGATGACCATCATCCACACCTGATAGACCTCGGCTTGCCCTCTGGCACGAAATGGTCGTGTTGCAATATTGGTTCCGCCGTCCCAGAGGGTTACGGTGGCTATTACGCCTGGGGTGAGACGGAGGGCAAAACCATGTATAACGATGTCTCTTATCTGTATAACACAGGAGAGGACACCGACGGAGATGGTTTTTATGATAACAACAAGCAATATCAGAGCCTCGGAAGTGACATCGCAGGCACAAAGTATGATGTGGCTCATGTGAAGTGGGGAGGTTCCTGGATGATGCCGACAGCGGATCAAGTTCAGGAGTTGCTTGATAACTGCACTTCCCAATGGACATCACTCAATGGCATCAACGGCCGTCAGTTCATCGGAGCAAACGGCGGTTCCATCTTTTTGCCAGCCACGGGATCACTTTGGGGGTCAGTATATGTCAGTCGTGGCTCTAGTGGTCATTACTGGACAACTGAGCAAAGTTTTTATGAAGACCAATATGCATACGCTCTTTTTTTTGACAGTGGCCGAACTCCCTGTTGGCCTTTTGGCCGTATATGTGGATTTTCTGTCCGTCCCGTTGAAAACAAAAAAAGAATTCATTTAGATGCAAATAATGATGGAGAAATAGAACTGACTGATGCCTTGATTATCATCGACTATATCCTTGGAAGGTTTAATCCTGAGGATAATCAACCTGAAGACAATCTCTCTTGTCCTGATGAGCACCATCCCCACATGATTGACCTTGGACTGCCCTCTGGCACCCTTTGGTCGTGCTGCAATGAAGAGGCAGGAAAGCCGGAGGATTTCGGTGATTACTATCAGTTTGGTGTGGTTCCTTCGGCTCCGACGCTGGAACAGATCAATGAGTTGGTGAACAAATGCTCTTACGAGTGGACGACACTCAATGGAGTTATGGGTGGCCTGTTCACTGGCCCAAACGGCAGTAAGATTTTCCTGCCCGCTGCCGGTCAAAAAGAAAGTAATGGTGATTTTTTAGGGGTCGGATCCTACGGAAAATATTGGTCATCTACACCATACGATGATTTCTGGTGCGTCAGTCTGGGTTTTTATTCGGGTCGCGTATTTATATACGACAAGGGGGCGCACTCTCTTTATTTCAGGTTCCCTGTGCGCTCTGTTTCAAAATACAAGCCCAATGTCCTCTCTGTATGGTCAAAAGAGGGTAAGGAAACTGTCATAGCCCTTGCTGATAAGCCTGAGGTTTATTTTACCGAGACAGATCTGGTCATAGCCGCCAACAACATCGAAGTTAGTTATCCTATTGATAATATGAGGAAACTTTCCTATGATTACCAAGAGATATTGGAAACGGTGGATTTACAGTCTAATCAAAGGACGGCAGGTTTTGAAAAGAACCAAGTTGTCCTCAACTCACTGCCAGCCAATAGCAAAATCAGCGTGAGCAATCCTGATGGTAGTGCCGTGTTGCAGAAAACCGTCACTCAATCGGATTCTTATTCTCTCTCTTTAAACAGTCTGAAGCCAGGCATATATGTAGTCAATGCCTATAATACAACCTATAAAATTCTTGTGCGATGAAAAAGATCATAGTCCTTTTCTTTCTTGTCACTTCTTTCAATGTCTTTGCTCAAAACAATGGGTTCATAACCATTCATACCAGCCCTGCAGACCTTCGTTTACCACGAGCCAAGATAGAGAAGATCTCGCATGATGAGAATGTCATCTACATCAAAAGCAGTGATGCCTCACTATCGTATGATGTAGGAGATATTGACAGCATTTCGCTGGATAATTCCGTATGTAGGTTTGCTATGATCGATCAGGATTATCTCAATGGATGGGATGAGGGATATCTTTTCAATGACAGTCTATATTTCGTCTCAAAGACTATCGTCGAAGCAGGCATGATTGAAGTATTAGGATGTGATACTATTATTAATACTGACAGTCTCAGGATTAATAGATTCGCCTGCATTAATAAAGTAGGAAGTGACACGTCAACTTCCATAGGAATCGGATACGATACATCAGATAACGTTACCTCCATAACAATGAAAGGCAAGTTCTATACATTTGATTATCACCCGTCAGGGGATAGTGTTGATGTGTTTTGCTATGATAAGGTCAACAATAAATACATTATTTCAACATATCCGATACAAGGTCCCTCCTATGTTCACAAAGATGGAAATCGAAAGCCAAAGAAAATGGCAAGGGCTATTTCAGCCGATGCCTTTGGCAATGCCTTGACGGTCATTACCTTGGCTGGCGATGTGTCTGACCGTAATTGGGCAAAGGCCATTGATGATGTTCTACAATCTGGCATAGAAGCAGTGGTGGCGAGAGTACTCGGCATACCTGCACCGGGTTTTTCTGCATTTATCTATTGGATGAATACCCCCAAGAGAGAGATGGAGAACTATATTTTTGGAAACAGTTCTATTGTTATCACGTCAATTGATGAGAAAAGTTCAGTCATTAGCGGGAATATATTGAATGTTGAGTCGATGCACGATGTTGATTGGGAATTTGGTAATGAATTTGCTCCGGAGCAAGACAGACAATATGGGGAAAAGATTGTTGTTAATTATGGTATTGAGGTAGGTAAAGGAACACCAGGCAAAGTGGATTATATTTTGGGTCCTGAAGCGGTCAACAATAAAACATCATGGTCATTTAATCTCCCCAAAATGTCTCATGGATTCTACTATTATCAATCTTTTTTGCAAAATGAAGGATATAAAAGATATGGTAATTATATAAAGTATTATTGTCTTGGAGACCCACCAAGTTATAAACATTCTAATGAGAAACTGGAGTATAATGGCTTTAATTATAGTACTTCTTTTCATGTTGAATTTACCCCTTTGTCATATATGGAGTTGTCAAACCAAGGTATTCAATTAGAAATTGGTAAGAGTGGACGCACCATATTATTAGACGAATATTCTCATTCAAAAGATATTTCCATAGATAATTTAGTCAAATCAGATCTTATAGATACTGGAAATAATCAATTGGCATTAGAAGTAAAAGTTAAATATTGGTATAACGGTGCTCGTATTCCAGGTGGTACAAAATATGTGGATTTGGATCCTTTTACCATTTATTTATTTGGATGTCCCGACGGCAACCACCCGCACATGATTGACCTCGGACTGCCGTCAGGAACGAAGTGGGCATGCTGCAACGTGGGAGCCAACACCCCTGAAGGTTACGGCGGCTACTATGCATGGGGCGAGACGGAGGAGAAGGGAACCTACAATTGGAACACATATAGATACTGGACAGATTATGATGGTGATGGAAATGTGGATAGCAATGAAGTAACTAATCTTGGCAGTGACATCGCCGGTACACAGTACGACGTGGCCCATGTCCAATGGGGCGGCTCTTGGGTGATGCCGTCGCTCGATCAAATAAAGGAGTTGCTTAATAACTGTTCCTCGAAATGGGTCACCCAGAACGGTGTCAATGGCAGACAGTTCATCGGTCCGAGCGGCGGTACCGTTTTCTTGCCTGCGGCGGGCGGCCGCTGGACTGATGACCTCGTCGACGCCGGCTCGTACGGCTACTACTGGTCGTCTTCGCAGTACCCGTCGTACTCGTACGACGCCTACGGCCTGCGCTTCTATTCGGGCCGCGCGGGCTGGGACGGCGGCGACTACCGCAGCGGCGGTCGCACGGTTCGCCCCGTCTCCAGATAGTGCATCCTTGCCCATGCCCACCCGACCCGAATTCCCGACTCGGCATGATTAGACCGCATGACGTGCGGTGGGGCGCAGGCCCTCCAGGCCTGCATCCCAGCCCCACTGCCGGCATGTGGGCAAATCATGCCGCCGCGCATATCTCAAAAATAACAGAATCATTATGTCGACAAAAGAAATCGTAGAGTTTGAGACAAGCGAACTGGCCGCCGGTCATCGTGATGTCCTGCATCTCCACCACGAAGGGTCTTTCCTTCGTGCCTACGAATGGAGTGCCTTTTTGGCGTGCCGCTACCTTCACGACTTTAAGGTGACGAAGCGGGTGTTCAAGGGAGTTGAGCAGCCGGTGGCTTTTATTGGTTTTCCAGAGACAAGCATCAACAAGTGGATGCCGGAGGGAGCGGAGCAGACTGCCGTCGGTGAGAAGCACTTGGCAGTCAGACTGCCCAAGGAACTTTTCGGAGAGGACACCCCGGAGGCCATAGATGCCGCCTTTACGGAATGGAAAGAAGCCGTTCCTCTCTCTGAGTCTCAGGCAAAGGGAGAGAAAAAGGTAAAAGTACAGACGGGAATTGACTTAGGTCTTGGAAAGGAGGCTGGTGTCACACTTACATCGGTGATGCAGCGCATCCTTGCTTTTCCCATCGAGAGCAAATCGCCACTTGAGAGTATGGCTTTTCTGGCGGATGTGAAGCGCCAACTGGCAACTATGATATAATACAATAACCATACAAGGATGCACGCCAACAAAACGGAGTTGGTCAGTTCAATAGGCAGCCGGCCTTGCCATTCATGTAAAAGGGCGAGGAAAAACCTTGGTATATGGGATGGCTTCAGCGAAGACCTCAATATGATTCTTTCCCTTATCCTTATCAGCAGACTGCCGCATCAGAAGTGCGTTTTCTTGCCTGCGGCGGGCAACCGCTGGAATGATGACCTCAACAACGCCGGCTCGAACGGCAACTACTGGTCATCTACGCAGAACCCGTCGAACTCGAACAACGCCTACAACCTGAACTTCAATTCGGGCAACGCGAACTGGAACAACAACAACCGCAACAACGGTCACACGGTTCGCCCCGTCTCCAGCACTTACCTTCTTTATATAGTGGAAGTGCATCCTTTTCTTTATTTTTTTGTGCGGCAGGAATGCCGCACCTCCTAATTCCTTGACTTGTAATGGCCTACAGCCTTACCTACGACCAGTTGCTGTTCGACCTGCATGTGGCTTATATAGATGCCCGCAGGGGAAAGCGGCAGAAACCATATCAGCAGCGTTTTGAGCAACACGCAGCAGAGAACCTCCGCTTGCTGTGCGACGAATTGTGGAACCGCCGTTATCGTCCCGGCCCGTCCACCTGCTTCATCATCACCGACCCAAAGATGCGTGAGGTGTTTGCCGCACAGTTCCGCGACCGCATCGTCCATCATCTGTATTTCAACTATACCCACGAGATGCTGGAGAGAACTTTCATCGAGGACAGTTATAGTTGCATCAAGCACCGAGGTACGCACTATGGCATCTGTCGCTTGGAACGCCACATCAGGCAGGAGAGTCAGAACTACATGGAGACGTGCTATGTGCTAAAAATGGACATACGGGGCTATTTCATGCACATCAGCCGCCCTCGGCTGCTCGATATCACCCTCCGGCAGTTGCGAAGAATGGCTACGCACAGGTTCAGTAAGTATGACACCAGGCAATGGGGTGACATAGTGGATTTGCCTTTTCTGGAATACCTCTCTCATGTCATCATCATGCAAGACCCCGTGGCGGACTGCCGCCGACGCGGCACCCTTGCTGACTGGCACCGTCTTCCGCCGGAAAAGAGCCTGTTTCACAGTGCGCCCGGCTGTGGACTGCCCATCGGCAACCTCACCAGTCAGTTGTTCAGCAATGTCTATCTCAATGAACTCGACCAGTATGCCAAGCGTGTGCTGCGCTGTCGCCACTATGGGCGGTATGTGGATGATTTCTATGTGGTGTCTGCCGACCGTGACCTGCTGCGAAAAGCGGCGAAATCACTGACGTTTTTTCTGAAAGAGCATCTTTCTCTTGAAGTCAACGAGAAAAAGACGGTCATCTGTGACGTGCGTCAGGGGGTGACGTTCCTTGGCGCATACCTGAAACCCCGCCGCCGCTATGTAAGCAATTCCACGTTGCACCGGATGAAGTCAAAAGTTGCCTGCCTTCATCAGACGAAAGACCCGAGGCTATTGCGCAGCACCGTCAATTCCTATCTCGGCCTCTTGTCGCACTACAGTTCTTACCACATTAGGAGGAATCTATTCTATGGATGGCCTTCTGTCCATCGTTATGGGTATTTCCTGAGGGGGATGAGCAAGTATGTCTTGCGGTGAAAAGTTTTGTTGGCACGATTACCGGAACGACATTCCAAAATGATGGTTTTGTTGTTAATTGTGATTGGATTTGAAAGAAAAAATGCGTTAAAAATTTGGAGAGTATAGGCTCTTTTTGTAATTTTGCAGAAATGAATAATCATACATACCAAGATTCTTTTATCAACTAAAAACGTATAGATATGAAGAAATTTTACCTCATTGCAGTGATGACGCTGATGGCGCTCACTGTCAGCGCACAGCAGAGACTTTCTCTCAGCACTTATGCCGGGAGCAATTTGGAGAAAGTGGACGGACAAGAGTGCAAAGTGACCGTCAATCGTTACCTTTTCCATGGATGGAACACCATCTCCCTGCCTTTTGATGTCAGTGAAAGCGAACTCACCGAGGCGCTGGGCGGCGACTTCCGTCTGGAGCGTCTGATCGGTGTGGAGAGTGCCGGCAATCATGTCGTGCTCAACTTCCAGGACTGCAAGGCTGGCGGCATCGAGGCCAATGTGCCATACATCCTCTATTTCACTGGTGGGAATGGCAACTGCCGCATTGCCAAGACAGCCATTATCTCCAACAATGCATCCAGTCTTACATTCAGCGATGGCAATGAGACCGTCACCATGGCTGGTGCTCAGATGCAGACCGATGGAATGGGATACTATGGCATCCTCGTCAAGGACAACAGCGAGGCAAAGTTCACTGCTGTCGGTGCTGACAACAAAGGTGGATTCTATGCTACCCGTTGCTATGTGAAACTTGCTTCAGGCAACGGCAAGACAATCAGCACCAACCATCTCGCTGCTGGTGAGACAACAGGCATCGCCGCTATCGCACAGACCGGCAAATTGATGGATGTATACACCATCTCTGGTCAGAAGGTGGCTTCCAAGGCCAATGCCTCACAACTCCGCAGCCTCAAGCCCGGTGTCTATGTAATCAATGGTCAGAAAGTGATTGTGAAATAAGCAAGGCATTTTTCTGAAACAAATCATCCGCAGTCCTGCAGAGGGTTGCGGATGATTTGTTTTTGGTTCCATCACTCCCTCCCCTCTGGGGAGGGTTGGGGAGGGGTATTACCCTTTCTTTTTCAGCGGATTCCATCCCTGGGCGACGAGGTCGAGTTCGCTGCCGTCGCGAGTGACGAGTTTGCTGCCCAACGACGCATCGGTGATGTGTCCGATGAGGCGCACACCCTCCATCTGTTCCACGCGCTCATAGTCGCCGATGCTCACGGTGAAGAGCAACTCATAGTCCTCGCCGCCGTTAAGCGCGCAGGTCGTCACGTTCATGTTGAGTTCCTCTGCCATCACAGCCGTTTGGTAGTCGATGGGGATGTTTTTCTCAAACACACGGCAGCCGCAGCCGCTGTTCTGGCAGATATGCAGCAGTTCGCTGCTCAGTCCGTCGCTGATATCCATCATCGAGGTGGGGCGGATATGCGCTTCACGCAACTGACGGATGATGTCGCCGCGGGCCTCCGGCATGATCTGCCGTTGGATGATGTATTCCTTTCCTGCAAAATCGGGCTGGAAGTCTGCCAGTTGTTGCAGTGCGTTCTGGTTGCCGGCCTTGCGGGCCTCCTCCACTTGCTGGTAGTAGATACGTTTTTCCCGTTCCAGCAGTTGCAGTCCCATGTAGGCAGCACCCAGGTCGCCACTCACGCAGATGAGGTCGGTATCACGTGCCCCCTTGCGGTATACGATGTCGCCCTCTGCTGCCTCGCCGATGCAGGTGATGCTGATGGCAAGGCCGGTGAGTGAGGAGGTGGTGTCACCTCCCACGATGTCAACACCCCATTTGTCGCAGGCCAGGCGCAGACCGGCATAGAATTCCTCCATGTCCTCCACCTTGAAACGACGGCTCAGGGCAATGCTCACCACCATCTGCCGGGGTGTGCCGTTCATGGCAAAAATGTCGCTGATATTGACCATGGCAGACTTGTAGCCTAAATGTTTCAGGTCGATATAGGTGAGGTCGAAGTGCACGCCTTCCATCAGCATGTCGGTGGTGATGAGAACATCGCTGTTGGGATAGCGCACGACAGCGCAGTCATCGCCCACGCCTTGGCGGGTCGACTCGTTGTGGGGCTTGATTCCCTCGGTGAGACGGCTGATGAGGCCAAACTCTCCCAGTTCGCTGATTTCCATGTCTTAGTCCTTTTCTGCTCTTTGGATCATCTCCTTCATCAGGGTCGTCATGATGGGCTGTGCCTTGTTGGCTGCCTCCTGCACTTCCTCGTGGCTCACCTCCACGGCTTCATCGAATCCGCCGAGGTCGGTGATGATGCTCACGCCGAAAGCCTTGATGCCGCAGTGGCGTGCCACGATGACCTCGGGTACGGTGCTCATGCCGATGGCATCACCGCCCATGATGTGGTACATGCGGTATTCCGAGGGGGTCTCGAAAGTAGGTCCCTGCACACCCACATAGACACCATGCTGCAGTTTGATGCCTCGCTCCTTGGCGATGGCGTCTGCCTCTGCCACAAGACCGAGGTCATAAGGCTCATGCATGTCGGGGAAACGCGGTCCTGTGGGGAAGTTCTTCCCGCGCAGAGGATGTTCGGGGAACAGGTTGATGTGGTCGGTGATGACCATGACATCGCCGATGCTGAAAGCGGGGTTCATGCCTCCTGCGGCATTGGATACGAAAAGGGTCTTGATGCCCAGTTCATACATGATGCGTACGGGGAAGGTCACTTCTTTCATCGAATAACCCTCGTAGTAGTGGAAACGGCCCTGCATCGCCATGATGTTGACGCCGCCGAGTTTTCCGAAAATGAGTTTGCCGGCATGACCCTCCACGGTGGAGACGGGAAAGTTGGGTATCTCAGAATAAGGGAACTCCACACGGTTGGTGATTTCCTTTGCCATTTCTCCAAGTCCGGAGCCGAGCACGATGCAGGTTTTCGGATTTGTGGTCATTCTTTCTTTCAGCCAGGTGGCTGTTTCTTTAATCTTGTCGTACATAGTCGTGTGATTTTAGGTTGATTGTGTCTTTTTGCTATTTTTGTTCAGATAGTCAGTGATGAGTTTGTCAAAACCTTCTTGGTCGTCGATGTCAACGCAGATGGGCAGTTGCCAGGTAGCCTGCCGCACCTCATCGGATAGTCCGCCCATGGAGTTGAGCCGCGCCGCATCCTTCTCAGTGGTGAGGAGCAGGCGTGGAGAGGGCAGGGCAGCGAAGGCGGAGTTGATCCTATTGATGTCCGCCGCGCTGAAGTCATGGTGGTCGGCGTAGGCGAGGTGTTTCACATGAGTGGTTCTCCGGCAGACCTCGGCGACAAGTGGTTGAGGATGTGCGATGCCTGTGACAATCAGGGCATGGGTGCTGGCCCCTATGCTGTCAATCAGACGGGAGTCGCCACAGAAGACGGGTTCCAGGTCTTGGTACACTATCCGTGAGAAGAACACAGGTTTTTCCGTGTGTCGCCTGATGGCATCCCTGGCAGTGGCCTTCTCTTCCTCGCTGAGGTTGTCGGGGCATTTGGTCACTACGATGATGTCGGCACGGCGGAGTCCGCTCATGGGCTCTCTCAGTCGTCCGGCGGGCAGCAGCATGTCGCCTTGCAGCCGTCCATACTCGATGAGCACAATACTCAGGCCGGGTTTTACATACCTATGCTGAAAGGCATCATCGAGAATGATGGCCTGTGTGGTTCTCGTGCGGCTGTCCTTCATGAGTTTGCGGATGCCGTGGCAGCGGTCGGCATCAACGGCGACGGTGAGGTTGCCGAACTTGCTCTTCAACTGTCGGGGTTCATCGCCGATGTCGGCTGCCGTGGATGTCGGCTCGGCGAGAACAAACCCTTTGGTGCGCCGCTTGTAGCCGCGGCTGAGCACGGCGACACGCCATTGGTCACGCAGAAGGCGCACCAGGTGCTCCACATGTGGGGTCTTCCCTGTGCCTCCAACGGCCAGGTTGCCCACGGCTATCACGGGGATACTGAATGACTGACTGCGCAACACGCCTTTGTCGAAGAGCATGTTGCGCAACCGTACGCCGGCTCCATAGAGCCAACTGAATGGAATCAGCCATCTATTGATCACTTGATAGTCTCAATTGTCGTGCAAATAGAATGCAGATGTAATTCTCCAACCTACCTGACGTTCATCACGATGGGCAGACGTGCCTGAATGGCATGTTGGTTGTTGATGTCACGGAGCAGCATCACCGGACCATAGAGTTCGCCGAGGGTTGCTTTCACGGTCTCATCAAGATAACTTCCCGTAGCCTTGTTCGTCCCTTCCATCAGTTGCTCAAAGAAACCGGGCATGCCGGGATAGGCCTCGGTATGATATTTGTCGAGTTTCGCCAGTTGGGCTGCCTTGGCCACAGCGTCGTCGAGGCTGCCAAGTTGGTCGACCAACTTGTGTTTGAAGGCATCCTGACCGAGCCACACACGTCCCTGGGCCACTTTCTCCACTTCCTCGACGGGAAGTTTGCGGCCATCTGCCACACGCTTCCGAAAGAGTTTGTAACCACGGTCAATGTAGGTGTTCAGATAACTCATCTCCTCATCGCTGATAGGACGTGACATGGTGCCAAAAGCACTGTTCTTGTTGGTCTTCACCTCATCAAACTTTACGCCGAGTTTGTCCTTGAGCAGACCGCTGGCATCGGGGAACATGCCGAAAATGCCGATGCTGCCAGTAAGGGTGACGGGTTCGGAAACAATCCATTGACTGCCGCAACTGATGTAGTAGCCGCCGGATGCTGCCATGCCGCCCATCGAAACCACCACGGGCTTTTTCTTCTTCAGCAGTTCCATAGAGCGCCAGATCTGCTCCGAGGCATAGGCACTGCCTCCGCCGCTGTTCACGCGGAGCACCACGGCTTTCACATTGTCATCGTTGGCCAACTTGTCTAGGTCTTTACACACCACCTGGGCGTCGATGACATGTCCCTGACTCATCATGCTCTGTCCGCTGCCGTCCACGATATCGCCGTAGGCATAGTAAACGGCAATCTCCTCGCCCTCGTCGCCATGCTCGTCTTTCACGGTGGTCATGTCAAAGAGGGTGAGTTGGTTGATGTTGTCATCTTCTTTGATGTTCAGTTGTTTCTTCACCACGCCCTTCACCTCGTCGGTGTAGAGGACGCCGTCTATCATTTTTTTCTGGAGCAGTGTCTTCGTGTCGGAGAAGGTGATGAGGTTGTCGGCGTATGCGTTGAGTGAGTCAATCGAGATCTTGCGGCTGGCGGACACATCCTTGAGAATGTTTTCCCAAATGCCGTTGATGTAGGCCGAAACCTGCTCGCGGTTGGCATCGCTCATGTGGTCCTCGGTGAACATTTCGGGAGCGCTCTTGTAGGTGCCTACCTTGGCAAGTTGCATCTTCACACCGAATTTAGCCATGAGGTCCTTGAAGAACATCGGTTCTGCTGCCAGTCCGTGCCAGTCCAACTGACCTTCGGGGTTGAGATACACCTTGTCTGCCACTGATGCCAGATAATAGGCACCCTGTGTGTATGTGTCAGCATAGGCAATGACCCACTTGCCACTCTTGCGGAAGTCCTCCAATGCGCGGCGGATGGCTTTCAGAGAGGCATAGGAATCGGAGGCAAACATGCCGGCTTCGATGTAAATGCCCTTGATGTCTTCGTTATCCTTTGCTTTCTTGATGGAACTGAGCACGTCATCAAGACCTATTTGGGAACCGCCTCCCATACCCCATAGTTGATTGAAGACATTGTCCTCGGCACGCTCCTCGAGTGATCCGGAGAGGTTGAGCACCATGACACTATTCTTGTCAACGGATTTCACGCTGCTGCCAGATGCCACAATGCCCATGAGGCACATCATGCCGATAAGGCCCATGATGATGCCGAATAACAGAATGCCCACCACAGTGGCGAACACCATTTTGAAAAACTCTTTCATATTTTATAAATGTTTTATAATGAATTGCTGTCCGTTTGTCGAACTGAGGATGTGTTTTGCTACATTTAAATGCATCTAAATTTCTGCAAAAATAGATAAAAATATCGACAACACATGGATTGCATGGAAAATATTTGCCTTTTTGTTACTCAATGTGTTTCTTTTGCTGTATTTTTGCAGAAAAGATAAACTATTAGGTATGATGAAAAAACTGTTATGGATTGTTCTGGTGTGCGCTGTTGCGGTGTGCGCCGAGGCGAAGAAGAAAGTGAAGACTTCCGTGTTTCCTGACGGGACCCCGATTCCCGCATGGTTCTCTGATACGTCACGGGTGGATGTGGCCTCATTGGGGCGGCAGTATGTGGTGACCGACTATGGCGTGACCAACGACAGCAATGTGGTGCAGACGAAGGCTCTGCAGGCGGTCATCGACAGGGCTGCCCAGGAGGGTGGCGGAGTGGTGGTCATACCACGCGGAACCTTCCTTAGCGGTGCGCTTTTCTTCAAGCAGGGAACTCACTTGCATCTGGCTGAAGGGGGACGGCTGAAAGGCTCCGACCGCATCCGCAACTTCCCTGTGGTAGACACCCGCATGGAGGGACAGTCTCTCAAGTATTTCGCTGCATTGGTGAATGCCGACGGGTTGGACGGATTCACCATCACCGGACCAGGTACCATCGACGGCAACGGATATAATTATTGGGAGGAGTTCTGGATTCGAAGGGAGTACAACCGCCAGTGCACCAATCTCGAGGCGCTTCGGCCAAGACTTGTCTATATCTCCAATTGCAAGAATGTCACCGTGCAGGATGCCAGGCTCATCAACAGTCCGTTCTGGACCAACCATATATACCGTAGCGACCACGTGCGCTACCTCGGATGCTACATCTTCTCACCCACGTCGGGGGTGAAGGCGCCCAGCAGTGATGCCATCGACCTGGATGTGTGCCACGACGTGCTCATTCATGGATGTTACATGAGTGTGAATGACGATGCCGTGGTGCTCAAGGGCGGAAAAGGCACCTGGGCAGACCAGGACCCCACCAATGGCCCCAACAGCAATATCATCATCGAGGACTGCACCTACGGACGTGTGCACGGATGTCTCACCCTGGGAAGCGAGTCGCTCTACGATAAGAATGTCATTTTGCGCCGGTGCAACATAACAGATGCCAGCCGTGTACTGTGGCTCAAGATGAGGCCTGACACACCGCAGCATTATGAGTATGTCACAGTGGAAGATCTCAAGGGGCAATGTGCCAGTTTCCTGGTGGTAAGGCCGTGGACTCAGTTCTTCAAACCGGAAGAAAGAGAGGACATGCCACTCTCGACTTGCAACAATATTGTCATGCGCAACATCAACATGGACTGCAAGAATTTCTTCGACGTAGGCAGTTCGGACAAATACCAACTGAAGGACTTCACGTTTGAGAACATCATGGTGCGTGACGAGAAAAAGGCATTCGATCCCTCGCTCATCGACAACTGTATGGTGAAAAATGTGAAAATTGAATAATAGGTGATAGAAATCATATAGGCAGGAAATCTTTTCTTCAAGGGGTTGACTATGGCTGGCAAAAATCAACTGAAGGTTGGGTCGTCAGAATCTCCAACTCCTTGAACTATCGAAAAGAATGAAGTGATGCAAAAGAAAACGATTGCTGGTTTTGCCTTGTTGCTGACGATTGCGGCATTGCTCGTTTTTGTCTATATCTCTTTCATGGGCACGGAATATCTGATGGAGGGCAACCACTTGGTGGCGATTCTCCTTGTGCTCATGGGGGCAGCATTCCTGTCTTATTCTATCTGGGTGATGTGCACGAGCAAGGCATCACGCGACAAGCGCAAAGGACTGCCCAAAGAGGTGGCTTCTTTTGCTGTGGCCATCATAGTCCTTCTGGTGGGAAGCGTCGCTTTTACACAGTTTCTGTATGTGCACGACCATCAGCAACAACTGAGAGAGACCTTGTTTTCCACAGCCGACGAGGTATCAAGGATCGACTCCGTTTACAAGGATTATGCTCAGCACCGTGTCAGGGCCTACAACAAACTGCTGAAAAAGGAAAAGTATCCATCGGCGAAACAGTCGTTGCTGACAAAGAGCCTGAGAAGGAGACTGATGCCGGAGGAGTATGATACGATATGTGCTGAAAGGCAGCGCTGGCTCATGGCTCTTCATGATGCCAGTGTGTGGAATATCTCGACACCACGCAATCTCCATTACATTGTGACGGCAGGACAAGACTGGACTGAGCAATACCGTCAGGTGTCCTCTATCATCTATAAGGGTGAGAAGGCGGAGCCTTTTGGTTCCGGGGAAACTTTGTTCATACCCGGTGAGGAGTATAAACAGTTCAGCCAACCTCACCGGCCTGACCTCCGTAGTTTGGCAGCGACCATCGTCTGCTGTCTGTTGATTCTCACCACTTACCTGCATGTAAGGCGGCCCAGGAGCCGCTATGCGGGCAGTCATCGATAACCATTCACAAGATGCAGGAAACGATCAAGAAAATAGTTTTCAATCCCTGTGCTTACAGCATGGAAGACATCCGGGGGATGTTGGATAAGGGAGAGGTGTCGCGTGAAGGCATCCTACGCGTTCTGGGCAGCGAGGCGGTCGGCAGAATCCTTGAATTGCCTGAAAAAGATTTGCCTGCGGGGGATGTCTGGGAAGTAGGTAATGGCAAGATGGATGATGCCACGCAGGTGGTGATTTGGGGAATCCCCGACTCGGGAAAGACGATGGTGATTGCATCGTTGCTCTCATTACCCGGTATGCAGGTGACCTATCCTGATGCCCCGTCGCTGAGAGAGAGAATAGGTAGGATGATCGACTTGTTCGCTAAGGAGGGCGTATTGCATCCCATACCCCGGGACAGAGGGGCACAGAAGGAAATGTATCACGCGGTGTACAGGAAAAACTGGCGGGGAAAAGCCTATCCCATCACTTTCGTTGAGGCGACCATTCCCACCAATATTCCTGTTGATGTCACCACCTACGCGAGAAAAGACTGTTCTCAGATTCATGTGTTCTGTATCGACTGCCGGCAGGATGTGCAGATGCAGGTCAGACAACTGCTCAGCGTGACAGACGGACTGAAACAGTTGGGGTATCTCGCTCAGACTGACGGGGCTTATGCATTGGTCACCAAGACCGACCTGATGAATGTGCCAGAGGCTTTTGTCGACAACGCAGCACAGACATTGGTGACCAAGGGAATGCCGGATCTCTGGCGCAACATCCAGGATATTTGCTATGACAATCAGATATACAATGCCCTGCCCATTCCTTTCAGCGTAGGGCGGTTTGTCTTGCGTGACCTGGCTTATCTCCATGCAGGGGGTGCTGAGACTTTCCTGCATGAGGCATTGTTGCCCAAATGTCAGCCAAGGCGAGGCTTGATAGGGAAAATGCTGTCGATAGGCAGATGGTGGCAGGCTGCTATTATTGGCGTGTTGCTGGCATGCGCCATCGGCTGGGGTGGTTACAAGGCATTTGAGATGCTCACGGCACCGCCTACGGCACCCATGCTGCCTTATGATTACAAGACTGCGTTCAAGGAAGAGGAGTATGGATTGGCAAAGATGAGTTATAAGGAGGCCTGCCAACTCTACGGCCAATTGCGGAAGGATCTTGAGGCGGAGAGTTCGCTGCATACCGTGACAGGAGAGAACGTCCTTTCCGAGGAAGACATCCGTTACTGTGATTCCACACTGACCAACGACTTCGCAAGGGTGCTGAATGCCAAATGCAACAGACTATTGGAATCAAGCCATTGGAGTGAGGACACCGAGACGCTTCATCAACTGAGCAGCAAGTTAGGTGACCTGTTGGGGCATGATGACGTCTTGGAGGATAGGGATATACGGTCATACAAGAACTATATCGATGATTATTTTGAGTACGTGAGACCTCTGATCAAAAAGAGTAAGGTATGCAAGAAAATCAGGGATGTGGACTATGTGGAGAACAACTGGCTCCAGTGGCGGAAATATCCGTATACCAACGACTTGGATGTGAGGATAGGCATCAGGGATGCTGAGCAAAATGCATACGAGAGTTGTGCACGGTTCTACAGCGAAAAGGTGGACAGCATCATCAGGCTATATCCTGAGGACATGACTTTCAGCCTGAGCGAATTCTCATACAGGGACAGGAATGAGGAAATCCGTGATGAAAAGTTGGAACCCTATGCCCATAGCGTCGACTCGATGATGAAACGTCTCAATGGCAAGAGTGACGCTTTCAGCACGGCAAGGAAAATCCTAAGGGAAACACAGGATGCCATTTACGATTTTTAATTGATTCTTATGAAGTTGCTATTCAAATTACTCAATAAACTGAGCCTGTTCAATTACAGGGACTCAAGCAGTCATCTGGCGAATGCGGTGGCTTTCATACTCTTGGCAGTCGTCATGTCGCTCTGCTGGATCATGTCTGCCAAGGTGGAACGCAAGTTGGTCTTTACCATTGATGAATTCACGATGGGGGATACGCGGACGGTGACATTTGGTGAGAATAGTGACTTCTGCATCAAAAATGTACCGCATGATTATCTGCGCATCAGTTATGTGCCGGAATCTTCCGCTTTCAGATGGATAGTGGATCGGTCTTTCCGTGACACTTTGCAATATTTCAAGATCAACGGCGAGAATCCCAACAAGCACATCATCCGCAACGATGCTTCACAGCAAATCAATCTCAGACTGCCTGTCAGTGATGGCGATACTCTCAAGGTGGGGATGTCTGGAGCAGATGTGTGGAAGGCTTGGAAGAATTTTAAAGACCAGAAGGACGTGATGGCACGCCATCTGGCGGCCTATGTCAGTTTGGCTGACGGCAAGACGAGCCATGAGGACAGTCTGCGGTATCTCTCACAGATGAACCGTGGCAAGGTGAGGTCCTTTTTTGAGCGCACCAGCGACAATATTGTTTTGGTGATACTCGATGAACTGACCACCCTGACAGCGGATGGCACAACCCAGCGCTATTGCAGGGAAGGAATGATTCCGGCGGATGCCCGGTCGGGCCGTGTCAAAGTGCAGTTCTTTGGACTGGCTGATTGGTGCTACATGGATGGCAATGCCAGTGACGGGTACTTCAGGGTTGACGGGGTCAATTATGTGATGAAGCCTTCCGTGAAACTGACAGATTGGGGGGCTGGACATGCTACTGTCATCCTCTCTGACGAGGGACTGAGGCTGACTTTCCCCAAACCGATCACTTATGTGGAGTCGGTGGACTCGCTGAGAAAGAGAGCCCTTTCTTCAAGCCACATTCTTACCATCAAACAGCGCAACAATGCCTATCCCACCAAGAGCGACCTTTATCTGCCGGCTTTCTCCAGTGCCATCAATTTTGATGTGTGCAACCTGGAGTTCTTCCATCAAAAGGATTCCGTTTGCGTGAGAGGCAACAACGACCAGGCTCAGTTGGTGGAAAACCCCTTCAGCATCGTTCCTGCGCTGGGGAAGATGACGTTGCATTCGGGAAAGGATACCTTGAAATGCCGAGTGGGATATGTCAACGGACGGTTTGTCCTCAGTTACCTGTGGCTGCCTCTGGTTGTATTCCTGGTCCTGCTGGCCATGATTTGGCTCAGGAGCGGTCCTTTCTATGTGCGCGACACCACCTCGCTCTACAATCCCAGACATATCGACAACTACAGGCCTTATCTCACTTCACTGGTGATCATCTGCCTGACTTATTGTGTCTGCAAGTCACTGATTGCGCTCAAACTGAGTTATTCCTATCCCTATTTTGAGAAGATCACGGGCATCACTCCGGTGGCAACGGCGCTGCTGATGCTGCTCTTCTTCAGTCTGACCATGCTGATCAATACCCCGTTGCGCCATTATGCTACAAGGAAAGTCCACCTACGCAGGGTGTGGCATTGGCTGGTGTGTCTCCTGCTTTGGGTAGGATTGGGATACGTATTTTTCAGGGTGGCCGACCGACAGGTGAGCCAGAGTGTCATCAATTCTTATTTCCATGAGGAGGTATTCAATATCAAACCCTGGAAATGGCTGGCAGAGTATGGCATCAACGATACCCATCGCTCAGTGGTCTATGCGTTGCTTTTCATTGAGGGATTGGTGCTCGTCTTGTGGCTGACGGCCGATATGTTTTGGTCGCCTAAAGGCATCAACTCCGGAAACTACAGGAAATCAGGTCTTTCAGGATGGTGCGAGACGGCGGAGAAGGCATGGCAGGAGAAATGTGAGGATGCCAACCAGGCAATAGCCAGGGTTTGGGAGAAGATGACCAAAGGTTTTCCCACGAGAAAAATCTTGGCTGCCATCGTTTTGCTTCTTGCTGCTTTTGTTCAGATAAAGATGGGATTCAACTTGCTTCTGCTGGTGATTTCCCTGGTGATGGTTGCCATCATCTACTTCGCCCAGTTTGTGTGTGATGCCTTTATAGAAGCATTGAAATCGCTGTTCCCTGGCCATTTGCTGTTGTTTGTCCTGCTCTATGCCATTGGCAAGGTCTCAGGCAACTTCGGTACCGCTTTCATCACACTGATTGTCATCTTGGGCATGACACGTGCCCTCTCCAGTGTGAGGATGTATGAGGGTGACTTGCCGCGACATACCGTTTTTTGCCAAATGCTGTTCATCTCCGTGGCTTATATCGCGGCTGCCATGGTGGGCGACCACGGTTACATGACCAATTACCTGGGTTTCGTGATGTGCCTGGTATGTTTCTTCTTCCTCATGGAGCGGAAAGCGGCTTATAGGGGAAGAGACTTCAATATGGCAAAAAATGAGAAAAAGTGGGTGAACGGTTCCTTGCTGGTTCTGGTCATTCTCTTGATAGGCATGCCTTTCATCTGCAGCCAGTTGTTCCGGCCTGAGAAAGTCAACTACGACCGTTTCGCGCGCCGTGTGATGCTGTATTCCAATTTTGAGGAGTTGGAGCGCAGCGGTTACCGCTATAGTGAGAGCGATGCAGAGTTCATGGTCATCATGAGCCATTATATGAGACCGGCTGAGGGGCACGACCCGCTGTCCAACGACAACCACTTCCTGCATGCATCTGTCAGTTCGGGACAGTCGCCTGTCGTGCTCAACGATATGAGCATGCCGGCAGCCTTCTTCGGATCGTATGGTGTCTATCTCACCTCGGCAGTGTTCTTCCTGCTGCTTTTCGTGGTGATGTGGCAGGTGATGCAGTTCAGTCTTACCTATTTTGACAATGATGCGCGGCTCACCAGGGCGATGCAGTGGCGCTTGCTGGCCATGATGATGTGGGTGGGTACCAGTTTCTACATATATCTCTCCTATGTGGGGCGTCTGCCTTTCACGGGACGACTGGTGCCGGGGTTTGGCGTAGATGCTGTAGGCGAGGCTTTGGAGACAGCCATCCTGTTGGCTTTCATGGCGGCAGTCACCTGCCGTGAAAAGAGTCGTGGAAAGGAATGGTATTGATACTTTGAAAGAACAGATATCGAAATAAAGAAATAATGTTATGAGTGTTTTCGACAAATTGGCTTATCATTTCTCTGCTGTGCATCTCAGGCATGTGTGCCGGAAGATGGGCTATTTCTGGAGATATAGTGTGAGAAATAAAAAACATATCCGTCTGGCGGTGGTGGGTACCACTTCAAGCGGAAAGAGTTTCCTGTTGCAGGACATCCTGACATCGCTGAGGAGCATGGCGGGCATTTTCAATCCCTTGGAAACGACGCTCCAGCATTACAAGGATTTTGGCAACTACTCACCAGATGAGGGAGGAGGAGAAGGCGGTACACCTCTGTATGCCTGCCGACAGGGCAACCATTACGGTTCTTCCGTGAAGCACAACAACAATGTGGGCGACCGATACGACATGGATTTCCTCAACATCCCCGGCGAAATCTTCGCCACTCCGAGAACGGGTATGTCGCGTCTGAAGGCATATACCAACCTGAGAGACAAACTCAGAAAGACGGGGAGGTCGTTCACTGCCACATTGTGGATGGCCGACACTGGCGAGCAGGTGTGGATCGTGGAACCAGTGTCGGGTTCGGCTCCTACCAACGCAGACCGTGTGGCTGTTTCACCCACCAACCCCAAGACATTGGTCACCTCATTCAAGTCTTGGGAACAGATTTTTTCAGATCTCAATATCAGGCATTTCAAACCGGTCAAGGGCTCTTCCAAAAGAATCAGCGGAACGACGCTCCTCAGACATTTCTTTGAATATGACACCGACTCCCTCATCAGAAGCATTCAGGAATGGATCCGCTCCAGTTCGGTGGCAGACTTGGGGTTTGACGCACAGGATTTTGAGGCAAACGCCTACGACAGAGGTTTTGTCTTCTTCCAATATTGCTCGATGGCCACCGATATTGTGATATGCGACCGCATTTTCACCAGTGACCAACCTTCTGACGAGATGTCTTTCGGTGATCTGACCAAGGGTCTTGACTCATTCATCGACGATTGCAGCGAGAGCGAGCAGTTGCATGTCTACCTCGCTTTCCGCAATGTTGATTTCATCATGTATCCCCGTGAGGAAAACTATCAGTTGCTCAACAAACAGACACTGAGGGATATGTCACCGGATAAACGCCGCAATGCCATCTACTCGCTCTTTGCTTATGCCATCCAGCATTATCTGGATGGAAACCTGGCTGTAGGACGGGAGGAACTGTCGGATTTCATCGGTATGCCGCCGGAGAAAATCGCGGCATCAGAAACTACTGCGGCTGTCTCCCCAGAGAATGTCTCGTTTGATGTGGCACAACTCGCTGAGGCGCTGCTCGATGTGACAGGAGGAAGCGGTTACCTCAAGAAGGACACGCCCGATCTTCGTGCGCATATCAACAGCCGACTGGGTGGCGATGACGGCCATGCTTTCCGCATGTTGTTGAAAAGGACGAAGATGAAGATGGGAAAAGACAACAACGCGGTGGAAAAAATCGTTCCGCATGTGTATTTCTCTTGCACACCCATCACGAGTGAGTATGACATCTACCAAAACTTCAATCTTGAGGATGGCCGGCCGGCACCTGATTTTGAGAAGGTCATCAACGGAAAGAAATACCGGTTCCATCTCCAGAACTCCAATGTTTGCTTTGGCAGTTATCAATTGGCTATGGATATCTTGTCACAGCATCAGTTGGGAAATTTCATGGTGGGCGACCTGCTGAGAATCATGCAGGGAAATGTGTAGTCAAATCAAGTAATAATGGCAGGAATCAGTAATCGTCTTCGCATCGCTGTCGTCGGTGAGCGGGCAAGTGGCAAGAGTTACTTGCTCTACGACCTCATCCATGCCTTCGGATTGCTCGGATATGTACCCGAGGAACTGCCCCTGAGTTATCCTTACAGCAGTTTCGGCACCTATTTCTATGATACGTTCAACAGCGAGACGGGAGGCATGAGAGGAACGGAGCGCTATGCGTGCAGGCCTGACAACCATTACGGCGCATGGCTGTCACGTAGCACGTTGGGCAGGAGACTGGAGGTAGATTTTCTCAATATCCCTGGTGAGATGTTCGACCTGAGCCACAACAGGATGAGCATGTTCTTCAACCTGAGGCAAATCATTGAGCGGAGGTCCAAGGGACTCTTCATCTTGTCGGTGTGGAGAAATCCTGCCGGGCATGAGGAGCGGCTGATTGTCCACAGCGGTGTCGACCTGATGAACGGTGTCAGTGTCAGACCCAGCAGTCAGCAGCGCTTTGGCAATTACCTGAACTGGAATCATCTGCGCTGTTTCCTTCATGAGGGACGTTATAAGGAGGTGAGTCGTAAGCCGGTAAGCGGTCGCTACCTGCTTCAGCATCTCACCACATTGCAAACAGATTCTGTGTTGCTCACCATAGAGGATTGTTGGGAAAACCTCACATCCTTGCAGAACATGTCGTTGGAGGACTATCAAGCAGGACAGGTGCTTTTCTACTTCTATCCGCTCGTCTATTGCCAGCAGGCCACAGACTTGATCATATGCGACAACTTGATGCAGGAAAACAATGTGGGCAATCTGGCTGAGTCGGTTGCAGAATTTATGAAGGAAAGTTCCCATCGGAGGCCGCATGCCTATCTGGCTTTCAGAGGTGCCGACGGACTGCTGAGCAAATTAGCGCCTGCCACAGTGAAGAATGCCTCTGAACAGAAAAAGGCAGAGAATGCTGCCTCACGCAACTCGCTCTACGAATGGATGATGCAGGAGGTGATGCGACAGATGAAAGACAGTGATGGCGCTGCGGAAACCTCCCTTCCTGATGGTTGGCCTCTTCACATCCGTCAGAGTCTTGGTGATGGGGTGGGGCAGGCGTTCTGGCATTTGCTCAACGCTTCGATGGCGGATGGATGGCTCGCGCGGCTGCGCTCCAAATTCACCAATCGGACAAATGTATATGAACTGACACAGTTGCCGGGGTGGCGGTTGCCGCCGCATGTGTATTTCACGGCAACACCCATTGATGCTTCCTGTCGTATCTACAAGAACGATCCTGACGATATCACTCGTTTCTATCATGATGACGAGGGAATGGTCAGGTCGTTCACGACAGAGGTCAACAGCGGGCGCAGCGGACATCTGTGCCTGGGTGCTTATCAGTTGCTCACCGATATCCTCCTTCAAAACGGCATACGCTCAGAAGGAATGGACAACCGGGGTGAGCATCTGCTATATATACAAAGTAAACTGTAAATGAAATGATAACTCAATATGGTCAGAAATATCAACATAGCAAAGTTTGCCTCAGGCTCATGGCCTGATAACATTGGCGATACCACGCTCTTCTACTCTGCGGGATATACACGACATGCCAGTGATGTGAGCGGACTGTTCCTCGACAACCCGCCTGTGCTGTCACCCAAACATGCCAGTTTGGTATGGCGATACAATGCGGATGTCGACAAGTATATCCTCATCCATGTGCAGGGCTCTCATGTGGTGAGCAAGGCACTGGGGCGCATCTATCCTTTCCGCGCTGGCTATGAGGTGAGCCGTGATGACATGAACCTGATAGGATTCTGCCTCACCTCACTCTTCCAGGTCATGCCGCGCATACAGAAGATGCCGGAGGGAAGGGTGGCGTCTGACACCGCCGTCAATGTGAGTCGCCCGATGCCGACAAATGCGGCACAGGTTTTGGCAGACCACATCATGCTTGCTCTGATTCATGGTTCACCTTTGTATATCGCGCTTGACATCATAGGAGAACGGTTTTTCGGAGACGGTGTGTTCGAGGGTGAATTGCAGACGTTGACAGCCGCCATCGAGTGCTTGCCCATGACTTTGCGCAGATATGCCTCTTTCGGTTACTGTGTGGATGAACATTTCTGTGATGTGCTTGACGGCGTTCCCATCGTGGTCTATGACAAGGCAAGCAAAATGGCTGTCCCTCAGAATGCTGTCAAGATGACATGGGAGGAGGCTACGGAAAAGTGTGCCCAAGTTGGCAAAAACGAGGAGGACTTGCTGCAGCGCATCCAACTGCCGGGTGAGCAGGGACCACTGCTGGTAGGTGACAGCGTGCAACGGGCTTTCAAGGTGAACGTCATGACTCCGGAAAAGTTGCAAGGCGGCGACTGGACCATCTGGCGGATGCTGGGAAACAACTTTGCTCAACTTGGTACGAAAGGTTGGAGAGAGTTTAAAAACTTTTACGGCAGGATGGACGAGGAGTCACGGAAGGCATATATAGAGTCTGTGCGTGAGGCTTCGCTCGGATGGACGATGGAGGGCTTCCATGAGGATGTGTTCGATTTGATGCATTTTGATGGGCACAGCGTGTCGAAGTTGCAGGACAAGGCATTGCCTGGCTATCTTTACGAGGGTCGCCATTCATTCCTTTTCAAAAAAGGTCTCAGTGAGGAGCAGCGGGAACGGCTCGACGGACGCTTCCTGAGAGCATTGAAACTGGGCGATGCGCAGACAGTCATCAATTGGTATGGCATTTTCGAAAAACAGGGCTGCACCAAGAACAAGGGGGTGATGGCGGCTTTCGGAGAATTATTCGGCACATGGGTCGTTCCAGAACTGAAGTCGATGCGCAAGATCGTAGAGTGCATGAGGAAATACCCTTTCATACCAACCGAGTATTTTCAACCGCCCAGACAGGTGTCCATGCCTGAGGGAATCTCAAGTCTGAAACCCGCCTATCGGGAAATGATAGAATCATGGTTGCACGATGCGGCGTCTGCCTATACCTTCGGAGATGTCAGGGCAGTGACGGCGGCTTTCGGAAGGATGCTGGCATCCAAGGACAAGGACAGGTCGCCGGAAAGCATGGCACTGAAGCAGGTAAGGGAAGAGGAACTCTTTGAACTGTTGTCGAGAGGAAATGAAAACCAGAGATACGATGGCTGCGAGGAACTGCTGAGTGTCGTACGCGTCCTGCCCCGTGACTGGGATGATTTTGTGAGGGAAACGTTGCTCCCTGCTGTTCAGCACACCATATTTGGAGGCAAGAGGAACGAGGTCTACAGACCGTTGCTCAGCAAGGAGCAGTTGCTGGATGTGCATGAGTGGCCTCGCATCGCGGCTATCCGGAAAAACTATCCATTGGTGTATAAGGTAGTCTGTGAACGTCTCAAAACCTATTTCGGACAAACGGCAGCAAGGGGACTGGGCAGTGATATCAAGACTCATTTCATCAATGCTGCCTCGCTTAAGAAGGAGAAAAAAGCCCCTCAGGACAGCAGCACTACTGTCAGATACAAGAACAATGCGGAGGGGGCTTATCCCATCATCAGTTTATATATATCGACCATTAAGAAAAGCAATACGAAAATGTCAAAAGAGTTGGATCATTTGTTCCGTGACCTGAAAGGAACACACAATTGGAAGAGGATAAGGCTGGTGGCATGGATATGCACCGCCATCATTTGTGCCCTGGGTGGTCTGGCGGCAGGGAAATTCCTGTTCCCCAGCGAGAAACCATCACCAACAGGTGGCGTGTCCATCGTGTGGGAGGGCAACCAGCAGCACAACCTGATGCAACAATTGGCCTATGTGGCTGACTGGGACAGCGTCAGCAGGGTGAAGGTGGATTCCCTGGAGATGGCACACCTGGCCTTTGGCAAGACGGCAGACCTGCTGCCACTCAGCAAGGTGTACTATAAGATGAATGGTATCGAGAATGTAGATACGGCATTGGTGAGAGCCTTTACGCTGAATGAGAAGGGGGAACAGGGAAAAACCGACACGCTCGTCGTCACGCTCGAAAAGCCGCTGCTTGAGAGTGTGTACGACAAGAAGTACCGCATTCAGAATGTCAGTGTCAAGGACTGTTCCATCGACATTCCCAACACAGCATTGCTGGCTAATGACTCGGTAATGCAAAGCACACTTGATGCAAAGTATTACTTTGCTGTGGTGAGATACCTGACCAAAAAACTACCCACGAATCTGAGCATCGCTTATTGAAACAGAATTGTCTGCATTCAGAAACCAAGAATATGGAAGAACCAAGAATCGACCCACAACTCCACAAGGACAGGCAGGTCATGCTGAGACCGTTTCTGGTGGCAGGAATCCCGGTGCTCATCCTGCTGCTCGCCGTCTTCTTTTCCTTCCTTCAGGGACTTACTCCACTGGGCAAGGCAGGCAGCGAGAGCCTCTATGACCCCTCGTCAAAGGTAAATGAAGATGAGGGGTTTGTGGGTAAGGCCAACATGCTGCTGAGCGAACTGGTGGCAGATGTCAACAGTTCGGTGAATGCCACCTGCCTTGACAGTCTCAACAAACGTTATCCTGCTCTGGAGTTTGCCTTGCCTTACGGTGAGGCTCACAAGCCCTATATCGAGGCTTCCGACCTCCGCTTGGTGGCCATTCATCCGGAGCATATCAAGAGTGAGTCTCTTCGGCAGTTCTTTTACAACAGCCGCCTGCCTCAGTTGCTGAAACGGCAGGGGGAACAACTCGATGAGACATATTTCAGAATTATCTGCAGCGGTGCCAACACAAGAGTGAACCACGTCCGTCCCATTGAAGTGACGGCGGTCAAACTGCTGCCTTCCATGTTCAAGGTGGCATTGGCAAAGAATCCATGGACTGGCATTGTGACTGGTGCACCCAACTGCCTGTTCAATGACAGTGATGCCGTGTTCCTCACTTATGGAAACAGCGTGCTCCCACTGCATAATGAGGAAAGGCTCACCCGTGACAATCCCCTGCAGTTCCATGCCGTTATGGGAGAAGGCACTCTCAAGGGTGTGCGGGGCGATATCAATTACTATGATTACTATCTGAGGACATTCAAGGGCGGACAGCCTCACAGCATCAATATCGACCTCCGTGAACAGGAGAATTATGGTGGAAGGGCTGATTTCATGCTCAGTTATTCTCATGACTCGCTGCTCATCTCGCACAGTACCGATCTCATGGTCATTGGGGAGGGGAAGGCAAAAATGTATAAAAAACCAGAGACAGGGTCGCAGCGTCCTTCCATCGTCCCCTTTGTGGATGGCATGAAGTTGCTGGTGTATGACGATGATGCCAGAAAACTCGGTGAGTTTGTCATTCAGCGACAGGATCCTTCCCACATGCTGTCGTGTTTGGTGCAGTCGAATATGGGACAAAGCCGTTTCTTTATCGACCCCTCGCAGACTGACCTCTTCACCCAACAGATGCTAAGGGGACTCTCTCGCCATCTGTCCAACAGAGACAATGTGGCCAGGGTTGACTTGTCCATTGACCTGCTGCTCTCCAAGGAGTTTGAGCAGGAGGCGGAAAACTATGTGCATGAGTTGCAGCGAACCATAGGGAGAGGCAAACCGGCCCGACAGACCCGTGAGCAATATGACATGTCGGTGACGGTGATGGATATCTCTACCGGGCAGGTGCTGGCAACTCCTTTCTACACCTCCTTGTTTGATTTTGATGACTATCCGGAGAGCATGAAGATGACGGTGCGCAACACATCGCTGTCAAGACGGTCCGTGGGGTCTGTATTCAAGCCTCTCGTGGCTTTGCCGGCGGTACTCTCCAACCCCAACCTGTTGGATATGAACACGGCAAGTCCGCGCCGCTACCATTGGGACGGAACTTCGTCTGATGTGGATTTCTTTGGAAGGAGAACACATGTGTGGGCGAAGAAATCCTCCACCCACTGGAGTGGATGTGATTTCACAACCTTCCTGTCTCGTTCTGATGATGTCTATCCGGTGGCACTGGCTGCGCTGGCCATGACCAATGAGAGGTTGGATGCTGGCACGACGACATTGCCCGTGGATGGCAGCAACAACTTCTTCACGCTGAGCAATGACCGGAACCACTATCTCATGTTCAGAAGGGCGGAGGATGCGCAGAACATCAATCAGCGGAACAGATATTTTACCGACTGGCTGTCGTATGTCTACAACACCAATTACGACAAGGGCTATGTCAACGACCTCAATTTGTTTAAGGGATTGTTCGTCAATGACTCATTGGATAATGAGCAGAAACATTTCGGACTGGATGAGATAACGCCTGAATGTACGGACCTGAGGCTCGATCGCTTCTATGACGGAGATGAATTCCATCAGCGGTTGGTGCCATGGACACTGGGTCAGGGCGACAACATGTGGAACTGCATCAAGGTGGCTGAGGCATGGTGCCGCATGATAGGTAAGCGACAGGTTTGTGCCTCGTTCATCCAGCAGCGTGGCGACTCTCTGCCCTCGCTCATCCAGGCTGGTCCCAATTACCCCGGAAGTGTGTTCGGAGAAAGGTCTGTCAACCAGATCAACAGCACTTGGAACACATTCCTTGCAAAACTCCATGATGCACAGCAGAACGGCAGCCTGCTTTCGCCCATGCGCAACAGGGTGGTGGAACTCAACCAGAGCGAACATACACACCTGACATTGTTCTCCAAAACGGGAACACCTGATTCTTATATCAGGTATGAGTTCCCGATGCTAGGTGGCAACAACCGGTATGTGGACATCGGCATGTATACTTTTGCTCTGATGGACAATGAGCAATATGCAAACAATGTGGTGAACAACCGACCTGCCAAGGGCATCGTGTGCGTAGTGCGCATCACTCGGTCATATCAGTGCAACCATTGCAGACCGGGCAGACAGTGCGGAGCGTGCGAAGGTTACTCGGGTCTTCAGTCTTCGCATGCGCGCAACTTCTTCAGCAATTCCGCTGACCGCCTCAGAAAACTGTATGACATGACAAGAAATTATTACTGATACACAAAACCGCCCCTGCATCACGAGATGCAGGGGCGGTTTTGTGTATGCGTTCATCGAGACTAAAAGAGTGAGAATTTATAGCCGAGGGTGAACTGGAAAACGCTGTGCTATGCGTTAACAAAGAGGATTCTTTTCCGACTGATACCACTCAATGAATCGCTGGATGCCCTCGTGGAGGCGGACTTGTGGCTTGTAGCCAATCTCTGACTCCAAACGTGTGGTGTCGGCATTGGTCATGTAGACATCGCCAGGCTGCATGGGCTTCATGATCTTGACGGCCTCGGTGCCCAATGCTTGCTCTATCTCGCTGATGAAGTCCATCAGGCGTACAGGGTTGGAGCAACCGATGTTGTAAACCCTGAAAGGCACACCGTTGTCGCATCGCTCAGCCACAGGAGGCTTGTCAAGGCAGAGGATGGAACCGGCGGCAATGTCATCAATGTAGGTGAAGTCGCGGATCATGTCGCCGTTGTTGAACACGTTGATGGGCTTGCCCTGGGAGATGGCGCTGGCAAAGAGCATCGGTGCCATGTCGGGACGACCCCATGGACCATAGACGGTGAAGTAGCGCAGGCCGGTGGCTGGGATGCCATAAAGTTTGCTGTAACTGTGCGCCATCAGTTCGTTGGACTTCTTGCTCGCCGCATAAAGACTCACTGGCGCGTCCACCTTGTCTTCCTCAGAGAAGGGGGCCTTGGAGTTGAGGCCATAGACCGAACTCGAAGAGGCGAAGAGCAGATGCTGGACTGGGTTGTTGCGGCATGCTTCGAGGATGTTGAGAAAACCCACGAGGTTGCTGGTCAGATAGGCGTAGGGGTTGGTGATGGAATAGCGCACACCCGCTTGTGCGGCAAGGTTGACGACCTTGTCGAAATGCTCGGACGCAAAGAGGGCGTCAAGCGCCTCTTTCTCTTCGAGGCCCATGCGGATGAAACGGAAATTGCCATGCACTGCGCTCTTCATCATCGTATGCCAGGGCAGGTCACATGAATCATCGGCCGCTATGCCCAGTTCGCGCAGTCGGCCCGCTTTCAACCGCACATCATAATAGTCATTGATGTTGTCAAGTCCTACTACGTCGTCACCTCTGAGTGACAGCAGGTGGCAGATTTTGGAACCGATGAATCCTGCGGCTCCGGTTACCAGAATTTTCATATAGTTGGGTCAAGTTGTAAGAGAGCGGACCCTCAGGCCCGCTCTCTTGGGATGTTGGTCAGTGATTCTGATTACTTTTTCTTGAGCAAGTCACGGATCTCACCGAGCAGTTTCTCCTCTGCGGAGGGCTCTGGTGCAGGTGCGGGCTCCTCTTCCTTCTTGGCGGTCAACTTGTTCATCGCCTTGATCATGAGGAAAATACAGAATGCCACAATCAGGAAGTCTACGATGTTCTGGATGAACACGCCATACTTCAGGGTGGCTGCTGTCTCACCCTCGCCAAACTTGCAAACCAGACTGGTAAAGTCCACATTGCCGGTCACGACACCTACAAGAGGCATGAGGATGTCATCAACGAGCGAACTGACAATCTTACCAAAGGCACCGCCGATGATCACACCGACTGCCATGTCCATTACGTTGCCCTTCATGGCAAACTCTTTGAACTCTTTAATAAATCCCATAATGATTAAATTTTATAGTTAGTAAAAACGTGAAAAATATCCTATTTCTTGATGCAGAAAGTCTTTTTTGTCAACTGCATTTTGCAATCCTGCAACCCTAATGGAAAATTTAATTTTTTTTAAAACTACAACTCCAATTTTTCAATCAATTAATATCCTTATGTTGATGCAAAATTAGAAAAAAAATCGTAACTTTGCACACGAAAATGAAAAAAAATGGCTCATGATGTCAGTTTTTATGATATTTGATGCCGGAGAATGCTTTTCAAGACTGAATTAAAAGATATTTGTTATTTTTTCAACCCTATAAAAGTTACATTACAAAATGATTAAAATTGCTATTAATGGATTCGGCCGCATCGGTCGTCTCGCTTTCCGTCAGATGTTTGAGGCTGATGGTTATGAGGTGGTTGCTATCAATGACCTGACCAGCCCGAAAATGCTCGCTCACCTGCTTAAGTATGACACCTGCCAGGGTGGCTTCGCCGGTAGATTCGGTGAGAACAAGCACACTGTAGAGGCTACAGACAACTCTATCATCGTTGATGGTAAGGAGATCACCATCTATGCTAAGCCCAACGCTGCTGAACTGCCTTGGGGCGAACTCGGCGTTGACGTAGTCCTCGAGTGCACCGGTTTCTATACCTCTAAGGAGAAGTCGATGGCTCACATCCAGGCTGGTGCCAAGAAAGTGGTTATCTCCGCTCCCGCCGGCAACGACCTGCCCACCATCGTTTACAATGTGAACCATGACAAGCTGACACCTGCTGACACCGTCATCTCTGCAGCTTCCTGCACCACCAACTGCTTGGCTCCCATGACGAAGGCGTTGAACGACTACGCTCCGATCCAGAGCGGTATCATGACCACCGTACACGCTTACACTGGTGACCAGATGATCCTCGACGGTCCTCAGCGCAAGGGTGATGTGCAGCGTGCTCGCGCAGGTGCTCAGAACATCGTGCCCAACTCAACAGGTGCTGCCAAGGCTATCGGCCTCGTGATCC
>JAEEGL011765296.1_pt1 | contig 31126 bp, 22 predicted proteins | sample 9134231 | NCBI WGS metagenome assembly JAEEGL01 (sample SAMN16246548, study PRJNA631951) | gut metagenome | biome: gut microbiome; feature: rumen; material: fiber-attached | host: Bos | place: Iran: Karaj | collected 2018-10
AGTATGAAAAAAGCCGACGAAGACCCTGAAAAACAACTCGTTTATCAAAAACTTCTATTCAACAAAAATCCTCTTAATCAGACCAATACCATCAATCTTGCCCAAAATCTAATGGGTATGGATAGTCTCAATGTGGCAATGAATTGTTTGTCAAAATATTACGAAATTGATTCTACAAACATTAGTATCAATGAGTTGCTACAAGATGCTCAAAAACACTCAAAAAGAGATGGAATATCTCAGCCAATTTGTTGATCTCAGCGACGACAGCGTGGCACTCAATTACGCTCACAAACGTATCCGCCAAATCAAAGGCGACAAGTTTATGAATGGGGAATAATCACATTCCTCCTTCATACACCACTTTGGCAAGTTTTCCGTTGCTGTAAACTGCCTCGTATATGGTTTTGCCCGAACGGTCGTATTTTGCAAATTTGCCTTCGAGAACGCCGTTTTTGTTGTAGTTTTTCTCTGATTGAGGACGACCGTTTGGGTAATATTCTGTCCATGTGCCAAACGGACGACCGGCTTTGTATTCTTCGCGACGAAGCACTTTACCATCACCTTGACGATAAAACCATGCACCGTCTTTTTTGTCGTCAACATATTGACCTTCAATTACCGAAGTGCCTATCTCGTTAAATTCGATAAACTTGCCGTGATGAACACCCTCTTTGAATGATTCTATCATGGTCTTTTTGCCGGTTTCGTCGTAGTAGGTTACAACACCGTCTTTTAGATTGTTTTTATAATTGATGGTGTAACGGGGTACGCCGTTGTCGAACCAAGCATTCCAAGTGCTGTCCATCATACCATTGTGAAACGAGCCGTTCATTTCTTTTTTGCCGTTTTCGTAAAAACGCTCCCAAAAGCCTTCTTCTTTGTTGTTTACAAAGTTGCCACGGTAAAAAACTTTGCCGTTTTCATAATTCACAAGGTATGGACCGTTTTTCTCGCCATTGCGATAAACAGCAGTTTTCCAGATTGATTCGTCTTCGTAATACCATTTCCAAAGTCCGGTCATCTTGTTGTCGGCATAGTCGCCTTCGTTGCCTTTTTTGCCGGTGATTTGATAATAGATCCAATGTCCGGTTTGAACATCGTTGAGAAAATCGCCTTCAAAGTGCTTAACGATAGTTTTTTTGTCGGCAGCGGTGGTGTCGGTGCGATACCAAACGGCATGACCGTTCTTTTTGCCGGCTGAAAAATTAATTTCAGATTCTTTGCGACCGTCGGGGAAAAATCCTTTGTGCAAGCCCTCTTTCAATCCCTTGCGATAGAGACCCGACGATGTAACGGCTCCGTCTTCGTTCCAAAATGTCCAAATGCTGTCGCGGAGATTGTCTTTCATACGACCTTCGCTCTGTTTTTTGCCGTTCTGATACCAAAACGAAACAATGCCGTTTTCGATATTTTCTACACTGCGTTTTTTGCCATCTTCGTAAAAAGTGTAGGAAGTACCAGTGGGATTGCCCTTTACATATGTTTTTTTAGTGGCTACATTACCATTGTTGAAAAATGTTTTCCAAAGTCCCTCTTTGAGACCGTCTTTGTATTCGCCTTGTTCTTTTACAGTTTTTTCATCGGCATAATAGGTGATATATGTGCCGTTTCCGTTTTCAAACAGAGGTTTTCCGGTGTTGGTAAATGCACTTACAGCCAAGCAGCCCGACGGATTGCACTTTTCTACAAAAATAAGCGTGCCGTTGATATTGTAATAATTCCAAATAGAATCTTTTTTGCTGTCGAGATAGCGTCCCGAAACCTTTGGAGTGCCGTCGCTGTTGTATTCACGGTATTCGCCTTGAGCCTTGCTGTTATAAACAAAACCTTCGCTTTTGAGTTTTCCGTTTTCGTAGTAATACGCCATACGACCGTTGACAGCACCTACGTAATAGTCGATCTCCTTGGTTAGAACACCTTTGCGGTTGTAGTATTTCCAACGACCGTCGGGGTGTCCGTTTTTGAGTTGTCCTTCACTCTCTTTGATTTCGGTTTTTTCAAAGTATGTTACAACATATTCGTCTTGCGCCGACACCGATAATGCCGCAGAAGCCATCAGCGCCAGCAATAGAAAGTGTTTCATGATTTCCGGCTTTACTATATTATATATTAAGGTGTGAACCTAATTTTCTCTTGACTTGGTTTTCAGAAAATCGTTTTCGTTTTTGAGTTCGGCAATCTGACGTTCCAAATCTTTTACATGCATAATATTATCGGTAATATCTTTAGAAATTACCATAACGGATTTAAGCACGTTTTGATCGTCGCGAGTAGGCGTGTATATCTCGTTGAGGTAGAACTCTTTGCCATTGAATTTGTAATGGTTTATCTGCGCATGTACAAGTCCTTGGCTAAGGTGTTCCATAATGCCGTTGAATTTATCCACTTCCTCTTTTTCAACCATAAAGCTACGAATATCTTTGGCTTCGAGGTCGCCAACAAGCAATTCGATGTTGGCAAGGAAACGGTTGTTGGCTGTAACAAAATAGCCCTGAGCATCGAGTTCGTAGTATCCTGCCGAATTGTTGAGCATAAACTCCATTTTGCGTAGAGCCTGACGCGACTGCTCGGCTTTTTCGGTAAGTTTCTGAATGGTAGACTGCGATGTTTCTGCTTGGTTTTCGTAGTCGTCGTGAAGTTTTTGATATTTTACAAGTTCGTTCTTGTTGATTTCTTGGAGGTTTTCGATTTTCGCCTTGAGGTTTTCGATATTTTTGTGCACCTCTGCCTCCTGCTGTGCCAAACGTTCCGACTTTTCGGAAGATTCTTCAAGAAGTTTGGCGGTGTTCATGTTAATCTTAACGTTGGCAATGGTGGCGGCGATGGTTTCACCGATCTTTTCGATAAACTCTACTTGGTATTTTTCGATTACGCGGAACGATGCAAGTTCTACAATACCAAATGTTTCGGCGTTTACTTTCAACGGAACAATTACCAAACAAGTGGGGTCTGCTTCGCCTAAGCCGCTGCTAATGTGCACGTAACCTTTTGGAAGGTCGGTAAGGTAAACAGTTTCGTTTTCGCGGAAGCACTGTCCGATAAGGTTTTCACCAATTTCGATACGCTGTTTAGCATATTTAAGACGGTCGTAAGCGTAAAATGCTGTAAGGTCGAGGTGAATATCCTCTTTGTCGCTGTCGTCAACAATATAGATACCGCCCATGTTGGCATCAAGATAGCGAACGAGTTTTTCGATAACTTTGTTGGAAAGTATCTGCATATCGTCGCCCACGTTACGGAGCAATTCGTTGAATTCGGCAAGACCTTGCGAAGCCCAGTTGCGTTGAGCGTTCTCGTTCTTTCGCTGCTCGGCGTCTTTTTCTGCCTTGATAAGGTTGTCGCGCATGACGAGCAGTGAGTTGGCAAGCACGTCGTGTTTGCTTCGAGGTTTAAACTCGGTGGTAAAATCGCCTTCACCAATTCGGATTGCAAACTGCGAAGTTTCTTTCAGGTTAGCCACCAAAACCTTGATAGACTCAACCATGTCACCGATTTCATCGTTTCGTTCGTATCCGTTAACCTCAGGCAGAATACCCCGGCTTATCTTGTTGATAATGCCCTTGATATAACTGATCGACGAAATCATATGATAACTTGTGGTAATACCTACAAACACCACCACAAACAGCACAAAGACGATGCACCAGAGTAGCACTTTTAATGAGTGTGTGATATTGTCATCAATTCGATCTAAATTGCGAGAAGAAATTGTGTAAAAAGAACTTGCGAGTTTTGAAGCGTCGAAAAATACCGACTTGTACATACGAGCTATACGTCCGTCGAGAAGGTCGCTGCGCAATTCTGCCATAGCTTGTGTATCGTCTTGACTTTTTGCCTCCATCATATTGTCCATATACTCGCCGTGCATCATAAAAAGCGAGTCGGTTTTTTCGGAAGTTACAAAAAACAAGTCGCGTTCGGCATCGCCCCAAAGGTCGTGATCCACAAAGTTGAGAATCTGCTTTTTGAGCGAGTCGAGTTGCATGCCGTGACAAGCATCAATTTCGTTGTTGACACGCTTGGCAGCCGAAGCAGAGTCGCACTGAAGGGTCCACCTTATTACAAGCGAATGAGTTTGCTCAATGAGGTCTTTGAATTTTTCGGTATACATCAACGAAGGATAGTTTACCGAAATATTCTCAGAGAGAATCTCGCTGTTTTTGCGCTGGCTGCTGTTGAGCAGATAATACATCACAAGTATCAGCACGCCCAATGTGCCGAAGCCTAAAATCAATTTCAGTTTTACTGTAAAATGAAAGCCGGATTTCATCTTATTTTATTTTATTAATTGGTTTTCAAACATATAGCCTATTTTTAAATAAAAATCGGCATATAAAGTTATGCAACAAATAAACCAATTGCAAATTTTTTTATAAAAAAATTTTTTCAATGCATAATTTTGTACACCAACTCTTGCAAAAGTGCTCCGGGATCGGTTGAAGAATTGCCCACGCCTTTGCTTTTTAAATCGTATTCTCTAAGCAGCGAAATAGCCTTAATCACCTTGGGAGCAGGGAAACGTTTTTGCGCCGTTGCGTAGTCTTTGAGAAAAAACGGATTGCACCCCAAAGCTGCGGCTTGAGTTTTAGCATCGTCGCGAATGTGCTGGTTGAAAATCAACAGTTTGCAAAAATATCCGTACAAAGCCGTGATGGTTAGCACCAATGGATTGTCTTTCTGATTTTTAGAAAAATGGTCTACAATTCTTGCGGCTTTTAGCACATCGCCCGAACCAATAGCGTTTTGAAGCTCAAAATTGTTGTAGTCTTTGCTTATGCCAATATTATCTTGAATGTTGGCAGGCGAAATTTTTGAGCCTGACGGCAAAGCAATGGCGAGTTTGTCTACCTCGTTGGCAATTTTCGACAGGTCGGTGCCGAGATAGTCGGTGAGCAGTCGCAGCGCCACTGGATCTATGGTGTAACCTTTTTCTTTAATATACGATTCAGCCCAAGATGGTATCTTATTGTCGTACAGTTTTTTTGACGTAAACACCACTCCGGCTTTCTCGATAGCTGCAGCTAACTTTTTTCGTTTATCAAGTTCCTTATACTTGTGACATAGCACCAAAATGGTGGTTTTCTGTGGTTTTTGCACATAGAAAACAAGGTCGTCGATTTTTTTCATATCCTGAGCCTCTTTTACTATAACCACCTGATGCTCAGCCATCATCGGAAATCGTTTGGCAAGATTGTCGAGATTTGGCACGTCGATATCCTTGCCGTACACCACTGTTTGATTGAATGTTTTTTCATCGTCGGTGAGTGCGTTTTTTTCGATGTATGACGCAATTTGGTCGATAAAATAGGGTTCGTCGCCCTGTAATAGATACACGGGGGCGAATTTCCGAGCCTTAAGGTCGGCCATGATGCCTTCGTATGTAGATGCCGCCATAATATATATAAGGTGTTAGAAACGAAGATGCTTAACGCTTTGGCAATTGTTGATAATCTCTTGGAGCGACTTGATACCTATTTCTAAGTGCGTATCCACATAGTTGTGAGTTACTTTGTTGTCAGATTCACGAGTTTTTACACCCGACGAAATCATAGGTTGGTCGGAAACCAAAAGTAATGCGCCGGTGGGAATCTGATTTTTGAAACCAACAGTAAAGAGAGTTGCTGTCTCCATATCCACAGCCATAGTGCGAATTGTGCGGAGATAATCTTTAAACTCATCGTCCCATTCCCACACACGACGGTTGGTGGTGTATACAGTTCCAGTCCAATAGTCTTTACCTGCGTCGCGAACCATTGCCGACACAGCACGCTGAAGGTTGAATGCAGGCAGAGCGGGCACTTCGGGAGGCAGATAAGCATTGCTTGTACCTTCGCCACGAATGGCAGCAATAGGCAGAATCAAGTCGCCCAACTGGTTTACACGTTTAAGGCCGCCGCATTTGCCCAGAAACAGCACAGCCTCAGGATGTACGGCACTTAGCAGGTCCATAATAGTGGCGGCGTTGGGACTTCCCATACCAAAGTTTACGATGGTGATACCCTCAGCCGAGGCGTTGGGCATATTCTTATCTTCGCCCAAAATCGGCACATTGTACATGTGGGCAAAAAGTTCCACATAGTGCTGAAAGTTGGTCAACAGAATATGTTTGTCAAACTCTTCAATTTCGCGCCCGGTGTATCGGGGCAGCCAATTATTTACAATTTCTTCTTTTGTTCTCATATTTCAATAAATATTATTATTTTCGCCTGATTTTCAATATTACAATATATGCAACAGTTGAATTTACCGCCGTGCAATTTAACAATAAAAAAAGGTTCACAAAATAAATATATTTTTGACATTATACGAAAAAAATATATCGTTTTAACACCCGAAGAATGGGTGCGCCAACATTTTGTCCATTTTTTGATAAACTACAAACATTTTCCTAAGAACCTAATGCGCACCGAAAACGGCTTGAAATTATACAACACCGTAAAACGCAGCGATATAGTAATTTATAACCGCAACGCCGAGGCGGTGGCGCTTGTGGAGTGCAAAGCTCCCGAAGTAAAAATTAGCCAAAGCACATTCGACCAAATAGCACGATACAATATCCATTTCAACGCCTCTATACTAATGATTACCAACGGGATAGATACCTATTGCGTAAAAGTTGACAAGCAAGAAGGCGGATATCATTTTTTGGAGGATATTCCTGATTATCAGAATATTTGATTATTCCTCCGCCACAGCTATTATATTATATCTAACCACAAAAAGGTAGAGTATTCCGGCAAGCATAATTATTTTGGCAAGGGTAGACACAAAATGAATTTCTTTTTTGCTATTCATAGTCATAACCTTGTAAATCAAAAACAAAAGCGGAAGCACCAATGCCACTCCAAAATAAACTGCCGAAAGAGTGTCGCCAAGAAATGTGTGCCAAACCACTACCAATGCAGCTATGGTGGCAACAATAAGCACCGACGAAACTATTTTTGAAGCCGTAACGCCAATGACTGCGGGCACAGTGTTGCGACCAATTTCGCGATCGCCGTCAACATCTTCGATGTCTTTTATAATCTCGCGAAAAAGGGTGGTTACAAATGCAAATAACGCAAAGCCCAACGCCCAATAAAACAATATGTTGAGGTCGAGCAATCCGTTTACAACATTTTCGTTGCCTACTGCAATTTGTCCCGGAATCTCGTATGCCACAGGCAAAAGTGGAACCATTCCGGTAAGGAAAGCCACTATCACATTACCCAAAAGAAACATTTTTTTGTAGGTAGACGAATAAAACCACAATAATCCCGACACAAAGGGGAAAAACAATGCAAACAACCACACTCCTATTCTGAGCGAAACCACAGCACCCAACACGCACGCAGCAATATTGAGTCCGAGATGCCAAGCAAGAGCATTGCCACGGCTTACATCATTGCCAATAACCACATTGCCGGGACGATTTATCATATCCGACTTGGTGTCGAAATAATCATTTATAATGTATCCTCCGGCAGCCAACATCACTGTAGCAGCAGTAAGAAACACAAAATCGAGAACCGTAAAAGTAGGCTCAAGTTCGTAAAGAGTAAGTATCGGGTGCACAAGACACCAATTGATTAGCACCTGCAAAAGCAATATCATCAGCAGGTTTTTTATTCTTATTATTTTAAAAAATGCATTCATTGTTGTGATTCTGAGGGGGTTAATCCATCTTTGTAATTTTTGGCAAACTCAATTATGCTGTCGCTTACAAAGCTATAAATTTTTTTCAAATTTGGATACTGATTTAGCATTTCGAGATGATAATTCATAATGCGGGTGTCGTTTCGTACCGCAGGACCGCTTTGGCAAAGTACCGGGTCGTTGGTCAAAGCCTTGCGCACAGTTTCGTGAATAAGCGGTTCAAGAAGTGCAAAATCCACATTATCCTTGGTCATAAGCATTTTTGACACCGAAATCATATGATTGGAAAAATTGCACGCAAACACTGCGCTTAAATGAAGAATACGCCGCTGAGCCGAACTCATTTCTCTAACATCGCCCGAAAGCGAACCGGCAACCATCATTATTTTTTGCATAGTAATTTCGTCGCTACTCTCCACAAGTAGAGGCACTTGGGCAAAATCCACCGACACACCCTTGGTAAATGTTTGCACGGGATAAATCACTCCACATTTTTTGAAAAAACGTTTAAGCACATTAATGTCGGTAGTGCCGCTTGTATGGAGCACCAGATGTTGTGTTTTCAGGGCGGCGGCGGCTGGCACAATGCCATTGTCGGCAGTTACTATAAAGTAGACATCGGCATAAGGGGTGATTTTATCTAATTCAAACACCGGCACTACTCCAAAGGCATTGCTTATAGCACGCACATTGGCAATAGTACGTCCGTAAACGCCCACAACGTTGTGTCCCGATTTTTGCAAAGCCGGTATTAGGCTCCAAGCCACGTTGCCAGTTCCAAATACAAAAATATTCATCGCACAATTTTATTTTTTAATAATATGCAAAGGTTGATAATTATTTTTATTTTGCAAGTTTTTTTTGCAATTTTGCACAAAAAATAGAAAAAATATGTCTACAAAATTATTGGCGGTAACAGGAAACCCGGTTTTGCATAGTTTAAGTCCCGTACTTATGAACGGAGCTATCGATGCACAAGGTTCCGACTACAGATATTTTCGACTTACAGCACAATCGGCAGGCGAGGCAATTATGGTATTTAAAATGTTGCAAATGAGCGGAATGAATGTAACAGCTCCGTTTAAACAAGACGTTATACCATACCTCAACCATCTTACCGACAACGCCCAAAAAGCCGGAGCGGTCAACTGCGTTTTTGTACGCAACGGTCAACTTTGGGGCGACAATACCGACATCACCGGCGTGGAACTCTCCATTAGGCAGCATCCCGAATTTCTCAAAGACGGCAAAATGCTTGTAATAGGCAGTGGAGGCGCAGCTCAAGGCGTGATTATCGCCGGACAAAATCTCGGTGTAGAAGTGTCGGTGGTAGCCCGCAATCAAGAAGCATTGGCAAAGCTCAAAGATCAATTTGGTGTTAAGGTATTTTCTCTCAACGATATCAATACACTCGTAAAACAATACAAAATAATAGTTCAGGCACTTCCTTCGGGAGTAAAAGCTTTTGACCCAGAAATACTTACATCAGACTGTCTGATACTCGACGCCAACTACAAAGATTCGGTGTTTGAACCGTTTATCAAAAAAATTGGCTTCGTATTTCTTTCAGGCAAAGATTGGCTTGTGCATCAAGCAGTTCCGGGATTTGAATTGTTTACCGGAGACAAAACCACTGCCCAAATTATGTACAATGCCTTAGACCGTTACAAATTTGAATACAAAGGACGCATAGCTCTCACAGGATTTATGGGCGTGGGCAAAACCACTTCGGGCAAGATTCTCGCCAAACTCACAGGCTATCGTTTTGTAGATATGGACGATGAAATTGAAGCCCAAGAGGGAATGAAAATAACCGAAATTTTCAAAACCAAGGGCGAAGATTATTTCCGCAAAGTAGAAACCGAAATGCTAAAACGCTATGCCGGAGAACAAAATATCATACTATCGTGCGGAGGAGGCACAGTAAAAAATCCAGTAAATCAAGCCGTGCTCAAATCCGATTTTGTTACCGTATGGCTTTATGCATCAGCCAAATACTGTATCAATGGTTTGGATATTTCAAACCGTCCGCTGCTGCAATGCGACAATCCGCTTGCTGCCGCCGAAAAAATGCTCGCCGAGCGAATACCATTCTACGCCTCTTGCGCCTACGCATTGGTGTGCGTTGAAAATTTAGAAACCGAACAAATCGCAAACAAAGTTTATGAACAAATTAGTAGAACCTTCGGAATATAGGGCGGAATTTACAATTCCCTCGTCAAAAAGTTATATGCAAAGAGCTGTGGCACTGGCTATTCTCGCCAACGGCAAAACAGTGTTGCACAATCCCGATTTCAGCAACGACTCGTTGGCAATCATTGAGATAGCCCGCAAACTCGGTTGCAGCGTGCTCAATAGCACCGACCGCGTAGAAATTAAACCTTTTAAAACAATAAAAGCCAACAACTTATCTGTAGGTGAGGCTGGTCTTGGATTAAGACTTTTTACGCCGGTATGTTGCCTTTTTAATACCGACATAACCATCGGCGGATACGGCACACTGCTAAACCGTCCGATGTCGATGATGGAAAAACCCCTTGCCGACCTTGGTGCCAAAGTAAAAACCACCAACGGATACATTCCAATCAGTATTTCGGGCAAAATGACCGGCGGCGAAACCGAAATCGACGGCAGCGAAAGTTCTCAGTTTCTCACAGGATTGCTCACCGCATTGCCATTAGCCGAAAAAGACTCTATTATAAAGGTGAAAAACCTAAAGAGCATACCATATGTAGAAATGACTCTCGACATCATACGACGTTTTGGCGGCGAAATCACCAATCAAGATTACAAGGTGTTTGCCATCAAGGGCGGACAAAAATATCACGGCATAGATTACACCGTAGAAGGCGACTGGAGTAGTGCCGCAGGACATCTTGTAGCAGGAGCTATCGCCGGAAGCGCCACCATATTCGGACTCAATCCTGCTTCGCTGCAAGCCGACAAAGCCATCATCAATGTGCTTATGAATTGCGGCGCTCATATCGAAATTGATTCCGACAAAATAACAGTGTCGAAAAAAGACCTCATCCCATTTCGTTTTGATGCTACCGATTGCCCCGACTTGTTTCCAGTGGTGGCAAGTCTCGCTTCGCAATGCAACGGAGTATCTATTATCAAAGGTATCTCACGATTAGCTCACAAAGAGAGCAATAGGGCACTTTCGATAAAAGAAGAATTTGAAAAATTAGGCATAACCATCGACCTTTCGGGCGACAATATGATAATTCACGGAGGAATAATCTCCGGCGGACACGTTAACAGTCACAAAGACCACCGAATGGCTATGGCAATGGCTATAGCAGGTCTCACAGCCAAAGACCCCGTTCAAATCGACGACGCTGAAGCTGTGAGCAAATCGTATCCAAAATTTTGGGATCATTTTTATATGTCGATAAAAAAATAATTACAATTTTTTTTGGAAAAAGTTATATATTTGTTTACCTTTATTGCAAGTTTTGAATAGCCAAAAGTGAAACAGTATAATTCGCATAAGATATACAATATCAGTTTGATTTTCATAGCAATAATGCTGGCATATGTGGTAAAATTGTTCTTCATTCAAGTGATGGACTCTAAGTACAAAATGTCGGCAGAGAGCAATGTATTCCGACGTGTGGTTGACTATCCGGCTCGCGGATTGGTATTTGACCGCAACGAAAAACTACTTGTATACAACGAATCATCTTACGACCTTGTAGCAGTGCCAAACAAAGTGCCGCCGTTTGACACCGCCGACCTTTGCAATATTCTCGGCATATCGGTAGAGGCTTTCAAAGCAGAATTTCAAAAGGCTGTAAACTATGCTCCTTACAAGGAAAGCGTTATCCACAAGCAGATTACAAAGCAACGCTACTCTTACTTGCAAGAGAAAATGTACAAATTCATAGGGTTCGACGTGCAAGAGCGTACCGCCCGCCGTTACGAGTACAACGGAGCGGCACACGTGCTCGGATATGTTCGCGAAGCCGACCAAAAATATATTGAGGCAAATCCCTACTACAAACCCGGCGACTATATCGGCGTGGCTGGCATCGAAAAATCTTACGAGGAAGTGCTTCGCGGCAAAAAAGGTCAAAAAATTTATGTGGTTGACGTTAGAAACCGTATTCAAGGTAGTTATATGGACGGCAAGCACGACACCGCTGCCGTGGTGGGCGACAACATTATCTCCACACTCGACATCGACCTTCAAATGTACGGCGAACAACTTATGCGCAACAAGATTGGCAGCGTAGTGTGTATCGAACCCGAAACAGGCGAAATTCTTGCTTTGGTAAGTTCGCCCGGCTACGACCCTAACCTACTGGTAGGTAGCGATTTGGCTATCAATTATCCCAAACTATTGCGCGAGAATTTTACCCCGATGTTTAACCGTGCCATTATGGCGTGCTATCCTCCCGGATCCACATTTAAGCCCATCAATGCGCTTGTAGGATTGCAAGAGGGCGTGATAACACCCAGTTCGGCGTTTCCTTGCAACGGAGGTTTCAGCATTGGTAGCCACGTGGTAAAATGTCACCATGCAGGAAGTCTCGACCTTGTGCCCGCCATTCAGCATTCGTGCAACGCATATTTCTGCTACGAATTTACCAAAATCATTGGCGACAAAAAATACCGACGTGCCGACAGCGCATATTCCAACTGGCGCAGAAGGGTTCAGAGTTTCGGCTTAGGTATCAAACTTGGTAGCGACCTTTCGCAAGAAAACAAAGGAATTATCTATACCAAAGACTATTACAACAAATTCTACGGTGAAGGACACTGGAGTGCGTTTACCATCATTTCGCTCTCAATCGGTCAGGGCGAGTTAAGTTTTACGCCGTTGCAGATTTGCAACGCTTGCGCCACCATTGCCAACCGTGGATACTACATTATTCCTCACATTGTTAAGCACATAGAAGGTCGCGACACCATAGCCCACCGCCTTACCGTACGTCATGAGACTGGTATCAACCCAAGCTATTTTGAACCGGTTATTCAAGGTATGAGGGCTGTGTGCGAATATGGTACAGGACGCTCGGCGCAAGTGCCGGGAATTGCAGTTTGCGGCAAAACAGGTACGGCACAGAACCCTCACGGCAAAGACCACTCTATTTTTGAAGCCTTTGCACCGATGGATCATCCAAAAATTGCCGTAGCGGTTTACGTTGAAAACGGCGGATTCGGTGCCACATATGCCGCACCAATTGCAGGTCTTATGATTGAAAAATATCTCAAAGGCGAGGTTTCACGCAAAGATGTGGAAAAACGCATGCTCGATGCCGACCTCATCGGACCACTTTTGCAAAACATGAAACAAGACTCAATTAAAAACGCAGCTAAACGACAATGAAACACAGAGGAGGCAACATATTTCTGTCGATCGACTGGCTAACGGTGCTGATTTACACAGTGTTGGTTATACTCGGATGGATTAATATCTACTCGGCAGTATACGACGAAAGCCACAGTAGCATACTATCAATGTCGCAACGATACGGCAAACAGTTAGTATGGATTGGAATTGCCTATGCCATCATCACCGTTGTTATGGCATTTCAAGCAAGGGCTTACTCCATATTTGCCTACATTGTGTACGGACTATTTATCATAGCGTTGATTTTAGTGCTAATAGTGGGCACCAAAACCAACGGTGCAAGGTCGTGGTTTGTGATAACCGATTCAATTAAATTTCAGCCAGCCGAGTTTGCAAAGTTTGCCACGGCTCTTGCCATAGCCAAACTTATGAGCAGTTTCGACTTTGACATATCATCGTTTACGATACCGTGCATCAAAAATATGATGAAGATTGCAGCCATAATACTTATGCCTGCATTGCTGATTCTTCTGCAGCCCGACATGGGTTCGGTGCTTGTATACGCAAGTATGATTTTTGTGATGTATCGCGAAGGTCTGCCGGGATATTTTCTTGCACTGATTGTGCTCGCAATTGCGGTGTTTATTTCCACACTGTTGCATCCATTGTGGGCTGTGATTGTTGGATTGCTGATTCTTGCCGAACTTATCTATTTTCTTCATCGTCAGGATATTGTGGAAACAGCCATCAGCACAGGTGTTATTGCAGTTTTATTCGGAGCATTGTGGGCTGGCAACCATTGGCTTATGCACGACAAATACGCCATCGATCGTCTACTGCTTGTATCGGTGTTTGTGGCATCGCTATTGTTTTTAGTTTATGCCTATCTCAAGAAAAACACATCAATATTAGTAGGAATAGTGATACTTGCTGGTTCGCTGGTATTTATGTTTTCGGTCGACTATATTTTCCACAACATAATGACCCAACACCAGCAAACCCTTATCAATGTGTTTCTCGGAGTGGAAAACGACCCTCAAGGCACAGGCTACAATGTGGAACAGAGCAAGATAGCCATAGGTTCGGGCGGTCTTACCGGCAAAGGATTTTTGGAAGGAACACAAACCAAGTTTAACTTTGTGCCCGAACAAGCTACCGACTTTATTTTCTGCACCGTGGGCGAAGAATGGGGATTTGTTGGCACCACATTTATTATTGCACTCTTTGTAACATTGATTCTCAGGATAATGTGGCTTGCCGAACAGCAAAGATCTGCATTTTCAAGAATTTACGGATACTGTGTGGCGTCGATTCTATTTCTACACTTAGCCATCAATGTGGGCATGACCATAGGAATGGTGCCGGTGATAGGTATCCCGCTGCCGTTTTTTAGTTACGGAGGCAGTTCGTTATGGTCGTTTACAATACTGCTGTTTATATTTATAAGGCTTGATGCTTCGAGAGACGAGCAGTTGTAGCGTCAACTACTTTTTGTAAAAATTCATTTCATCTACATACTCCCAAACCTTTGGAGGCATATAGAAACGCACATCTTTGCCGTTGGCAATGGATTCGCGGATAAATGTGCTAGAAACCTCAATAAGTGGTGCGTCAACGATATGGACATTGGGATAATTGGCAAAATCGCCCACAGGACAATCTTTGCGTGGGAATATCAAAATATGATAATTGTCAATAATTTGCTGAGCGTTTTTCCAACGAGGAAAACGTTCTACATTGTCGCTGCCAATAATCAAGCAAAACTCCTTGTTGGGATATTTTTCTTTGAGATATGTAAGCGTGTCGATGGTGTACGACGGTTTAGGAAGACTAAACTCCACATCGCAAGCACGAAATTTCTTAAAATCATCAACGGCACGATGCACAAGTTCAAGCCGCTGATAATCCGGCAGCAATGATTTTTTTTCTTTAAAAGGATTTTGAGGACTGATAACAAACCACAACTCGCCGATGCCGCCATACTCCACAAGGTAGTTGGCGAGCATCAGGTGTCCGTTGTGAATCGGATTGAACGAGCCGAAATAAAGTCCGGTCAACATTCAGATTATTCGTTTTGACGATAGATAGATTTTGCTTTCTCAGCCCAGATATTACCGTCAACTGCAATGCCTTGTTTTTCATCTTCGTAGTTGGCAAATGGTCCGATAGAGAGCAACTTAAATGAGATACCCTCGAAGAGAGCGTTCTTAAACTGATCGTAAGATCCCGACGAAACGGCTGCAGGGCTGTGTGCAAACTCGTAAGCACCTATGCGTTTGAGTTCGTTAAATGAAACCTGAAACCAGTAAAGTTCGCGAGGAATTTCGCCCTGAGGTATACCGGTAACTTTGTCGATGTTCTTTTTGTAAAAAATGGTGGCGTTGTCGGCCTGAAGCTTGCAAGGGAACGGACCAATCACAATACGTTTTCTTGCCACGCCTTTCCAAACAGCCTTTTCAAAAACCTTTTTGGAACCCGAAGAAACCTTAGATGCGCCCGAAATAATCTCAATGTCGCGTTTTTTGGGGTCGATTTTAATCTGAATATCAAACCACCAAAGAATGTCGGGGTCGGTGTCTTCCAATACGTCAACAGGCTGCTGAGGAGCTGCGCTGAGGTTCTTTTTGGGATGTCCGCCTTTGGCCGAAGCATTGATACAAAATGCGGAGAGAACCGCCATAATGATCAGAAGTAAAGATATTTTTTTCATAGTGTTGTATTTTTCGTTGTTAACTCTGTTGTAAAAACAAATTTTATACCATATAGTTAAAATTTACAGAAGACAAAGTTACCAAAAATTTTTATCATTTTTATTAATTCGTAACAAAAAAATTAATATATTTGCTATGTAAAACAAAAACTCAAAAACACAAGAAGATGAAAAAACTCATTTATGCGGCAATGGTGACCGCCTTATTCACAATGGCTTCGTGCTATCAAACCACCAACAATAACAATAAACCCAACGGCAAGGAAACCGAGATTACCGACAACACCACCGACAACGACGTGAAGCCGGCTCCCGACAACAATGTACAGCCTACTCCCGACAACAAAAAAGACGACAAGAAAGAAGACAAAGACAAAAATTCATTCAAGTCGGCAGAAGGCAAATTCTCAATTGATTTTCCGATGCCTCCCGCCGGTCCTACCAAAAACACTTACACCACAAAGGCTGGAACTATCGAAAACGTTCAGTACGTTTACACCAAGAGCGATAAGGGAAGCTATTTTGCAAGTTACTCCGACTATCCCGCCGGTGCTGTAACAGATGCCAACGTAGAAGCTACTCTTAAAACTCAGGCTGAATCGTTTATGAAAAAGATGGGCAGCAAAATCGAAAAATCTTCATCTGAACGTATTGACGGCAACAAAGGTCTCTCTTTCTCCGGCAAACGCGACAATCTTGTTATCAATATGCGCTCATTTTTTGTAGGCAAACGCTACTATCAATTTGGTACAATTGCCGAAGAGTCAGAAATTTCAACAAAAGATAGCAACAAGTTTATCGTCTCGTTTAAGGTAAAATAATTACTAAAGGTTAATGCATCACTGATCTTTTGAGCAGATACGGCACAAGTATTTCTTTAAAAGATTTTGAGATGTTGGCCTCAACATAATCCATATTGTACATACCGCAGTGCTGTTTCAAACGGGTGCAGAATCCCGACGACAGACTGCGGTATGTTTCTTTATATTCCAATGGATTAAGGGCAACGGTTTTGCCCGATTCCATATCCACAAATTTATAAGGACGGTTTTCGAAATTAAAATCCAATTCGGTGGCACGGTCTAAAACGTGAAACAGCACCACATCGTGCTTGGCGTGTCGCAAATGTTGAAGTCCTGCAAAAACACTTTCCTCATCGGCAGTATCAAACAAATCACTGAAAATCAACACCAACGAGCGTTTATGTATACTCTCGGCTATGGTGTGAAGACATTTGGCAATAGACCCTGTAGATTCTGCATTAGTGGTAGAAGATTGCTCGGCGATGGTTTTCTGCAATGTAGAAAAAAGCATTTTGGCGTGCAGTGTAGATACTTTGGCATCGCACGAAAAAGAAATATCGCGGTCAAACAAAGTGAGAGCCACAGCATCGCGTTGAGTACGCAAAAGATTGATGATGACAGCAGCACATACCGACGAAAATTCAAGCTTGTTGAATTTTTCGCCAGCAGCCTTGTAGCGCATCGACGACGATGTATCAATCAATATGTAACAGCGTAGGTTGGTTTCCTCCTCGTAACGTTTCACAAATAGTTTATCGGTGCGGGCATATAGTTTCCAGTCGATATGGCGAGTGCTTTCACCTTTATTATAAAGGCGGTGCTCGTTAAACTCGGCAGAAAAACCATGAAAGGGACTTTTGTGAAGTCCCGTCATAAAACCTTCGGTGATATGCGCCGCCACAAATTCCAAATTATTGAGGTCGGCGATGTCGGTGAGCCGTTCAATCATTAGGAGAGCGGTGAAGCGTATGTTAGCACGTCTTTGCCCGTTACCTCATTGCCACAGAGAATGATAAGGCGTTCGAGCACATTGCGAAACTCGCGGATGTTGCCAGTCCAATTGATTTTTTGGAGCTCGGAAATAGCATCGGGAGTAAATGTTTTGGGATTAGAGTAGTATTCGCCCGAAATCTGGTTGTTGAAATAGTCTACCAAAAGGGGAATATCCTCCAAACGTTCGTTGAGCGAGGGTACTTTGATTATAATAACGCTAAGACGGTGATAAAGGTCTTCGCGGAAACGTCCTGCAGCAATCTCTTCTTTGAGGTTTTTGTTGGTGGCGGCAATAACGCGAACATTGATTTTGATTTCCTTGTCGGAGCCCACACGCGAAATTTTGTTTTCTTGAAGCACACGCAACACCTTGGCTTGAGCAGCGAGACTCATATCGCCAATCTCGTCTAAGAAAATTGTACCATTGTCGGCAGCTTCAAATTTGCCTTTCTGCTGTTTCATAGCCGAAGTAAACGCACCTTTTTCGTGACCGAAAAGTTCGCTTTCGATAAGTTCAGAAGGAATGGCTGCGCAGTTTACCTCGATAAAAGGACCGCCAGCACGCTGACTTTTTTCGTGAAGCCAACGCGATACAATTTCTTTTCCGGTGCCGTTTTCGCCCTGAATGAGCACACGAGCATCGGTGGGAGCTACACGCTCTATAATCTCTTTTATATGGCGAATGGCAGGCGACTCACCCACCATTTCGTATTTGCGGTTGAGTTTTTGTTTAAGAGTCTTGATTTCAGCCACATGGCTACCACGCTCGGTAGCGTTTTTGATAACCACGAGCAGACGGTTGAGGTCGAGCGGTTTTTCGATAAAATCATACGCGCCTTTTTTGATGGCCTCCACTGCGGTTTCCACAGTGCCGTGTCCCGAAATCATCACTACGGCAACATCAATATTTCTTGCCATAATTTCCGACAGCACTTCTAAGCCGTCCATTTTGGGCATCTTAATGTCGCACAATACGATGTCAAATTTGCCGGTAGAGAGTTTTTCTAATCCCTCAAATCCGTCTTGGGCAAGTTCAACTTCGTGTGATTCGTAAGTTAAAATGTCTTTAAGTGTGTTTCTGATAGCACGTTCGTCGTCTATTATTAATATTTTTGCCATAATGTCTTTTTTTTTCTTTTACAAATATACGACATTATTTGTTTGTTGTACAAAAAAATTGCGTATTTTTACATTATCACATTAATTTTTATATTTATGGCAAAAATACACACTGCAGGCGAGACAGTTTTCGACATAATTTTCGAAAACGGCGTGCCCACGGGCGGCACTCCGGGCGGCTCGGTACTAAATACTTCTGTGTCTCTTGGTAGATTAGGTCTTCGTCCTTGTTTTCTTACCGATATCTGCTCCGATATGTTGGGCGAGAATATTAAAAAATTTCTTGCCGACAACGGCGTGGAGGCAGCAAGTGTAATCGAAGATTCGGCTATGAAAACTTCGGTGGCGCTGGCTTTCTTAGACGAACACAAAAACGCTCGTTACCAATTTTACAAAAGTCGCCCCGGCAAATGCCACGAAGAACTATTCTGCACAGATTTTAATCCAAACGACATTTTTCTTTTCGGATCGTTTTACGGCATCATGCCCGAAATTCGCGGAGGAATGCGCAGACTAATCAACAGCGCAAAAAACAACAATGTGCTTATTGTTTACGATCCAAATTTCCGTGCCCCTCACCTACCCGACCTACCTCGTGTAATGCCGTTTATTGAGGAAAACATAGCTGCAGCAAGTATCATCAAGGGAAGCGACGAAGATTTTTCGCTGATTTTCAACGCCCCTGATTTTGAATCTGCGTTAAAGGCATTGCACAATATTAATCCAACCGCCACAATATTTTACACTATGGGGGCAAAGGGTTGCAAATGCGAACATAAAGGAAATGTGGTGGAATGTGCCGCACCTAAAATTACTCCTGTAAGCACCATAGGAGCAGGCGATAATTTCAACGCCGGTATTGTTTACGGTTTGGTAAAACACAATATCGGAATGGAGCAACTACACAATGGGGTTAGTGCTGAGATATTGAAGGATATTATGGAGGTAGCTACGAGATTTGCTCAGGAGGTTTGCCTTAGTAATTATAATTATATTGCTAAAAAATAATTTAGGCGGACGAGCCGTCCGCACCCCAATTACAATTTAGGACAAGAGATAGCAGCGTGGCGTTTCTTGGCCTTGGCTTTGGGTTGGAACTCGTACATTACCGACAACTCGTGAGCACCACCAGTGGTTGAAAGCAACTCACCGATAGAAAAGTCGTAACTATAACCGATGTGAAGGTCGAAAATCTTGTAACCGAGCAAAAGAATAAGAGCGTCTAAGTTGCCGTAGCTTTCATCGCGTACTGCAATAGGAATACCGCGAACCCAAAGCCCAAGGGTGAAAGGATTCTTGTTCCAGTATGCGCCAACGCTCAATTGGTCGGAAAGTTTTGAATATTCGTATAATGCTGTGAACGAAACGCTCTGCATATCGTCCATACTTCTGCGTCCGCGTGCTGTAGGAGTGGCTCCGATAAAGAGTTTAGCACCACCAAAAGCCGAAATTTTTACATCTTCGCGATAATTATCGTCGTTGTAGAGCGAAGCTTTTGGACGGAGCAAATGGTCAACCGAGATACCTCCCCAATATTTTTCGCTATATCCTATACATGAAATCTGCATATCAAGGTAAGGTTTGCTGGGCATTGGCTGCGCTTCGGCTGTTCCTTTGTCAACCTCGCCCTTTTCGTTGATCTGGTCGCCAAAAATCAACTTTTCGAAATCGATACTGCGTTTGGTGTATTTGAGACCCATACCCGGACGGATTGTCCAATCGCGCGACACCTTGGTGTACCATGAGTAGCAAAAATCAATCATTGTATTAGCAAGGTTGCCTTCGCCAGCCTCATCGCGGAGCGCCATTACGCCGATACCGCTCTTGATTTTGTACATATGTTGATCGTAACTCGCCGCGTAGGTGTTGAATGTACCAACTTCGGGCCACTGGTTGCGATAGTTTAGCACGGCGCGACTTGCGTCGACGGCACCCGCATAAGAAGGTGCCAGATACAGCGGACACGAATAGAACTGCGAGAATTGAATAATCTGCGCTTTGCTACTCGCTGCCGACATTATTATCAGCAGAGCCGCCAATTTTATCTTTATTATATCCTTATATTTCAACATAATCTTTTTTTACTGCCTGAATAATAAACGGAGGTTTTTGTGCTATTATTATAGAAACAACAAAAAAATCAACAAACAAAATGCCGTTTTGCTGATATTATTCGCAAAAAAGGGGGTTTTTGTTGCAAAGGGCTTCCATCTGCTGTTTGAGGTCGGCTGAGGCCGTACTAATATCGTCAACAAGCGATTTTAGAGCTGATGTTTTGGCTCCTGTGATGTCGGTTTTGATTGTAGCTTGAAGGTTTTCGCGAGTTTGACGGATTTTTAAATACTCATCGTACAAAAACTTAGCTTCAGCGGGCATATTTCCATCGGGATATTGTTCCTTGAAATATTTTTCGGCGTTGGATTCGAGGTGCAATTCCACAAAGATAACAGTGTTGGCTTGGTCGATGGCATGACGGAGAGTTGCTTTAGTCAACATTTTGTTGTGCTGGTCGAGTTTACGAGAGTATGCAGCTATGGCAGAATCGGCTTCGGTGCGGCAACGTCGGCAATAAGTGGCGTTAACATCACTTTTGAGTTTTTCGCTATACTCGGTGGCTGCGGTTGAAGGCGCCATGTTTTGAAGCTTGTTGATTTTGCCGGCAAAAACCTGAATATATTGACGGTCTTCAATTTTTGTGATAAGTGAATTGAGTTCGTCAATATCGCTCACCGATCCTCCCGAAGGAAATTTAACAGCGTGAAGAGTTCGCAAAGCCTCTTCGTTTTGAGCCGAATCGGTTTTGATTTGATGACGGTCGCTGTATGTGGCCATCATTCGGGCTATGTTTTTGATATCTTTGGTGGTGTTGTCGCCGTCTAAATAGATTTCGGCTGTACGCATAACCGATTGATATATTGGCTTAAATTCGTTTTGATAAACTGAATTTTTGGCAAATTCGCGATTACGCATAATTTCGGTGCGGCGCAATGTGCGGTAATCGGTAAGTATTGCCTCGAACATTTTGCCAAAATCGTCGGTTGTACGGTTTTTAGCATTCAACAGATAATTGTTGATGCTGTTTTTTAATTGTACAAACTGAGTAAGATATTCCGACAGACGAGTTTCTTGCAAATAGATATCGCTTGTAATCAATCCGTTGTCGTAGTTTCGTTTAGCTTTTACGTTGCGGGCTTCGATAGATTCGGTGGTAATTTCGTCGCCAATTACCGGCTCTGAAATATATTTAGATTTGTAGTTTACCGCCACGATAAACGGGTATTTGTTTTGAGTAATAAGTTGTTGAAGAAAGTTGCGGTTTAGTTGCGGATAAGCAGCAGTGTCTAAATATGTATCCAAACCACTAAAATCTGCACCCGAACCCTCGCTCTGCGACGGCAAAAGTGTGTAAACCGATACTCCGCAGATACGTTTGTTGAAATCTTGTTCTTCGTAAAGTCGCACCGTACTGCTAAAACGATATTCTTTTTTGCCGCTTTTGGCTTTGATAAGCGAACCAAGTTCACCCACAAGAGTTTTGGTGGCAGAGATAGGTGTGGCAAAAGCAGAAATATTGGTAAGTTGCTCAGCCACAAAATCGTATAATTTGTTTGGATTGTCACCTGAAATAATGTCAACATTGATTTCAGCATCAATTTTACCACCTGTCACCGCCGAAAGTGGCAAATTGTCGATTATATTTACAGCCTCGTAGTTGGCAGCCGTAAAAGTGCGCATATCACCCTGCGAATTATCTACATTAAAATTGTAAATGGGGTAAGTAATGCCGGAGAGAGTGTTGCCATCGATTTTGGCTGTGATGAGAATGTTTTGAATATCGTCGGGCTTTTTCTTCTTTTTGGGCGAATAATACAGTTCTTGAAGCAATGTACTGAAACTATGCGCGTTAAACAGATACAAGTCTGACGAAAGATAGTGCCATTCGCTATTAAAATCGAACTTTACGCTCTTGCGATACTCGGCGCTGGCAGTTACCACATTTTGGGCAACACCGAAAGATGGCAAAAGAACAAGTAGAGCGGCTGTAGTTTTAGTGAATAATTTCATATATTATATAAAGTGTGTTAGTTTTTTTCATTTTTTTTGGCAAGAAACGCAAGTCGAAGTATCAACATACACATAATCGGATAGTTGCCCACGTCGAACTGTTGCGGCAATATAGGCGACAGCACAAGCACAGCTAATGTAATAGCGGCTGCTATCAAAAAGTATTTTTTCCAAAAACGTTTTGTACTCTTAACTGCAAACGCCGCCGCTATGTGAGTAGGCAATGCCCAAAGTATATTGAGGTTGCCGGCAGTAACGGTGTGCTCGGTTAATGACCACATTACCACAAAGAGCAATCCAAACAAGCCCACTACCAATAGCAGCACACGGTCGATCCAAGCATGATGGCGGTGTTTGATTATTTCGTAGTAAGTTACCAACGCCAACACTGCAAACAATAGCCAAAAGAGCAGCGACGGCGAACAATATGTCCAAAAATCGGCTTTGCTTTCTGCCGAGGCTGCCAGCAATATGCGCGATTCCTCTACAAGAGGTTGCGAAGCGCCGCTGTGCACAATGGTAGATTTTTCGAGTGTGGTGAATACGTGTTCGGGCAAAAACATTGCCGTGCGGCTGTCGGCTTTGCGGTCAACGGGCAAACCCATAAGAAGGTCTACGCCAAAGCGAAACCAAGGCATCTCTGTAAGGTGCGAATGAATCATATCGCGAAAACTCTCATCGTATTGCATTTGAGCAAGACTCACATCCGAGCCGCAAGCACGCTCAATGATGTCGCGAATACGGGTGGCGCAGTTGTCTTCAAGAAAATTGTAGCGGTAGTAGCGATTTTCTTCAAGGGCGTTCCATTCAAGAAAATCGTAGAAAGCCTGACGCTGAGCAACATCGAGGTTGAGAATTTGTTCGCGTATTTCACGTCCATCGCGCACATATTCCACGCAGAATCGAGGAAAATCAGACACGCCCACATGATAATCGAGAAAGCCGCGCACAAATTTTAGGTAAAATGATTTTTGACGATAGTTGAACATACCGTAATTGTATACACGGTCAAACTTACCGCCCTGACTTGTTACCCTTATGGCGCAATGTCCAAACGAGGCATACATCTGTTCGCCATCGCCACAAGTGAGAATGCTTATTCTCAAATCGTTGGTGTCGGTTTGTGCATATGAGCCTATAATAGTCAACAGTGATATTAAGATTGTAAATAAAAAACGCATCTGTTTATAATCATTTGGTTTAATCAACGGCAAAGGTAAATAAAAATATTATAATTGTGAACTTATCCTACATTGTGTGTCCAAAAAAATGTAAATTATTTTGTTTAACATTTTTTTTCATTTTATCTTTGCTATAGCAACTAATTATCTTGAAAAACACAACTATCAGTTAATAATTGTTAAATAGATATATATTATGAAAAAAACATTCTTAGCTATCGTTGCGGCTTTGATGCTATGCGTGGTTGCAAGCACGGCTATGGCTGGAAAAGCTTACTCAACATTTAATAATGCACAAAAAACGCTTTATTTTAAGTACACCACAGGAACAGTACCCTCAAATACCCCGTATTACCAAGATTTAGGTGAAGGTAGTTGGAACAAGAGTTACGCAGATGCATGTGCGGGTTATGCAGACAAAATAGAGTATGTGGTATTTGATCCTTCTTTCAAAGACGCTAGACCCGACTACGTGCGCAAGTGGTTCAAGGGATTAAAAAATCTAAAATCAATCACAGGCTGGCAGTATATAACAACTTCGGATAGCAAAGTTAACTGCTGCACGGAGATGTTTATGGGCTGCGAAAGTCTTCAAAACCTCGGTGATTTTCAAAAATTCGACATATCGCACGTAAAAGAGTGCGATAAAATGTTTTATGGCTGCAAGAGCCTTGTATACGTTGATTTTGCAGGTATGAATATTTCAAAAGTAACCACGTTTGAAAGTGCGTTTGAAGATTGCACACACCTGCGCAAGGTGGATTTTAGAGGCTGCTCTACATCCAATCTCAAGAATACAACAAAAATGTTTGCTGGATGCAACAATCTTGAAACATTATTTGTGGGCTGCGGATGGTCAGTGGACAATGTTACCCAAGCAAACAGCAAAAGTATGTTTGATGGTTGCTGGCGCATAAAAGGCTCCAAGTCGTTCGATTCTGGCATAACAGATTATCGTGGTGCCACCATAGATTATTATATTGTGAAAGACTGTAGCGGCGACTTCACTGCAAAAGCCTACGCACAACTGTATGGCAACACACTCACATTCTATTACGATAAATACAAATCTGTGTATGAAACAACATTTGCACTCAACTCAGGAGAAAAATTGCCTAAATGGAATGAATATAAAGATGATATCAAAACCGTAGTATTCGACAATAATTTTGAAAAATATACACCAAAAACTTGCTTCAAATGGTTTTATGGATGTCAGAATCTCACCTCTGTACAGAATCTTAACAATCTCGACTTAACATACTGCACCTCCACATCATATATGTTTTCTGGATGCAAGGCTCTCAAATCAATCGACCTCTCCGATATAAATTTGAATAATATACCCAATTATAGCTATATGTTTTACAACTGCGAACAACTCGCCTCTATTTCCTTACCCAATAGCACCACTTTACTTGCAACCAATACCAGTATGCAGGGAATGTTTAGGGGATGTAGTTCGCTTACATCGTTAGATTTTATTAATACTATCAATACAAAAAATGTCACCGATATGTCGTATATGTTTTATGCCACTGGCATCACCGAAGTACCTGAAAACTTGTCATTAAATCTTTCGGGATGCAAAGATATGTCGTGGATGTTTAGTAATTGTTCGAAACTTCAAATTGTTTATCTGGCACAGAACTCAAATGTTACTCCTTCCAAAACTAATGATATGTTTGAAAATTGTGAAAATCTCGAATATATATTTTTAGGCAACAATACCTACAGCTTTAATATGAACAGTAATGTTTCTGATATAAGCAATATGTTTAGGCAAAACAAGAAATTGAAAGCCATTTTTGTTAAAACTGATTGGGAAATCGAACCATCAATTCCATCTACGCGGTGTTTTTGGTTTAGTTCAAATATTAAAGGTTGCAACGGCACAACATACAACAGTAGTATCGTAGACGCTACTCGCGCTCGCATAGATAAAGATGGTCAAAAGGGCTATCTATCAACATATCAGTCGTATTACTCACTAACCGACAACGGCAAAACCAAATCATACACTTACACTGCCAATGAGAAGGTGTCTATTGCTAACCCCACACGCAACGGATATGTTTTTGAGGGATGGACCGGCACAGGTCTTTCCCAAAAAACCAAAAACCTTACGATTCCCAAGTACAGCTCTGGCAAGCGCGAATACACCGCCAACTGGCTGATAGACCTTACTTCATCGTACACCAACATTACTCTCACATTATCGTCAAACACTTACGATGGCACTGCCAAAACCTATACTATTTCGGTAGGCGACAAAATTCTTAAAGAAGGCACCGACTATAAAATTACGGAACAAAATGGACCTTTCTTAAACGCAAAAAATTACCACATAGATATTCAAGGCATTGGACAATACACTGGAGAAAAAACTCTAACATTCACTGTTGATAAAGCCACGGTAACCATTACCCCGAAACCGACTTCAAAAACCTACGGTGAAGCTACCGATCCAGCCATTGAATACACTGTTGATGGCCTTGTCGGTAACGAAAAACTTACCAAAGAACCTACCTTTTCCCGAGAGAGCGGCAACAATGCGGGCAATTATAATATCTGGCTAAAATATTATGGAACAGCCTCAAGTAATTACGACGTTAAATACAACACCAATAGCATATACTTCACCATCAACCCAAAACCCGTAACTGTAACTCCAAAAGCTCATTCAAAAACCTACGGAGAAGCTGACCCACCCGAATTTGAATATACTGTAAACGGACTGATTAACGACGACCAGCTCACAGGTACTCTCGGACGTCAAGTTGGCGAAAACGCAGGTGAATATCCTTACACCGACAAATTTACAAACAAAAACTACTCTGTAACAATAAGCGGTAACGCCAAGTTTACAATCCTCCCCAAAACAGTAAACACACCCATCATCAATTTCAACTCTGGTATATATGTGTACAACGGTTCTGAGGTAAAACCTCAGCTGACTTTGCTCGACGGTGCAACACCGATACCAGCATCGGAATACACCTTATCATACAGCAACAACAATGCGCCAGGCACTGGACAGGTTACCATCACCGACAACCCCGGTGGCAACTACAATGTATCGTGCATAGCCACTTTCACAATCTTAAATCCTACAGAGGCTTGGAAGGCAACTGTTGTATCGTCGGGCTTAGGCGAACAGACTATCGACCGCGAGGTATTTGTAGCCAAAGGTCAGGCACTCACCGCCGAAATGCTTGCCGTAGAAGGATACACTCTTAAAGGCGTATACTCCGATGCAGAGCACAACACCGAATACACATACACCTCTCTGTCATCCAATATCACAATCTACGCCCAGTATCAAATCAACAAACACACTATTACATTCAAAGTAGACGGCGAGTTTTTTTCTACCCAAGAATACAACTACAACAGCGAAATCTCCTACCCTGATATGGCCAAAGAGGGATACACATTCTCTGGCTGGGATTCGGAGCCTACCGTTATGCCCGACTGCGACATCACTCTCTCTGGCTCGTATGCCATCAACTCTTACAAGCTTGTTTATTTGCTCGACGGTAATGAGTATTACTCCGAAACCATCGAATATGGCAAGTCAATTACCCCGCAGCCAAATCCCGCTTCAAAAACAGGCTACAACTTTTCGGGATGGAGCACCATTCCTTCCAAAATGCCTAGTCACAACGTGGAAATCACCGGCAGTTTTGTCCCCCACAAGCACACTGTAACATTCCTCACCAACGACGAAGTGTTCAGCGTAGAATCTTTCTATAATACAAAAATATCCTCGATACTGCCCGAAAAGCCCGGACTCAGGTTCGTGCCCAAGGCAGATTCGCCCACCAAGGTACCCGACTACGACATCACTATCGAAGGTACTTTTGAGGTGCGCACATACGCCATCAAATATGTGATAGACTACGATGTATACAAAACTGTGGACCTCTACCTCGGCGACCCCATCACCGTAATAGCCGCTCCCACCAAAACCGGCTACACATTTTCAGGCTGGAGCGAAGCCCCCGCCACAATGCCCGCCAACGACATCGAAATCACCGGCAAGTTCACCGCCAACCAGCACACCGTAACCTACTACATCGACGGCGAGGTGTTCAAGACCGTGACACTCAGCTACGGCAGCAGGATTTACCCGCCATCAGCTCCTTACAAAGCAGGATTGAGATTCGCAGGCTGGGGCGACATTCCCGAGACTATGCCCGACAACGACCTTGAAATCCGCGGCACATTCTCTAGCACCACCCCCGTGGCAGAGGTGGCAGAAGAAGGCAACGGCGCAAAGGTATGGTCGTACAACCACACCATTTATATCGAAACTGCACCCGACACCAAATACACCATCATCGACCTCAACGGCCGAATCTTAACAACTTCAACAACAAAATCTTCGCACAACGAAATCAGCATTGCTAAACAAGGCATTATGATTGTAATAATCAACAACAAATCGTTCAAAGTATCATTGTAACAATCCTCAATACTCATTTCGCATATTTTTGAAAAAGAGCCGTCAAAATCTGACGGTTCTTTTTTTTACCCACATTAAAAAGAACTAAAAAAATAATTCACTTTCACACTCTTAACACAACAATAATATGTGAAAAAAACATTTTTTGTAGACAGATTATTAAACGAAACCTTTATGAAAAAACACTTCTATGCACTTATTGTGCTTTTAGCACTATGCCTATGGGCGAGCATTGCCAATGCCGGTGTCACATATTCAATTTTTGATAAAAGTACCGGCACGCTCACATTCTACTTTTTCAATGGCTCCGAAAACGATATCAGTTCTGAACACCGAAACAATCCCTACTATTACCACACAGGTGAAGATTTTGATCGTGGATGGGATAATTATAGTACTGAAATTAAGCGAATTGTTTTCGATAAATCTATCGCCTATGGCAAAGTCAAAACCATCAAAAACATTTTTCACGACCTTCCAAACCTTGTGGAAGTATCCGGACTTGAATACGCATCAGCAGCTAATACCGACGTAAGGTCTCTGTCTGGATTGTTTGCCAACTGCAAAAGTCTCGAAACTATAGACCTCAGTCCATTTGTGTCTACCGAAATTACCCAAATGAATAGTATGTTTGCTGGGTGTACTAAGCTCAAATGGGTGGATATTAGCGGTTTCACTGCCGAGAAGGTTACCACAATGGTAAAAATGTTTTACAATTGTCCAAAATTGGAGGCGGTGTTTGTAAGCAGCAGTTTCACCACCAAAAAAGTAACCCAAAGCGAGTATATGTTCAACAACAACGGATACCTTATGGGCAAAATCAAGTACAATTCAAGCAACAGCAACGACAAAACCTTCGCCAACACCAATGGTTATTTCATTCTCAAGCCATCAAGCAAAGAGGCATATCTTCATTATTGCGGAAACAATCCCGGTGTGGCAACTTTTCGTTACGACAATCACCGTTCCGCATACGGCATTTTGCTCAACGATAATTTTACAAATCCGGGATGGCTTGGATTGATACCAAATTTTATCAAAGTGATTTTTCACGAAAGTTTCAAGGATGTAAAGCCAAACTCTTGCTACCGATGGTTCGACGGTGGTGCAAACATCGAAAGCATAATAGGTTTGGAGTATCTTAATACCTTACAAGTAAAATATTACGACCAAATGTTCAAAGACTGTAGCAAGCTAACATCCATAGACTTAAAGTATTCTGATAACACTATTGTGCCGGAATCAAATTATGCAATGTTTCGCAACTGCACCGCTCTCACTTTTGCAAAGGTCAAAACAGGCAAAGACTTGTCGTATATGTTTGCAGGATGCACGTCGCTCACTACAATTTCCACAACTATTTTATATAAAGATTGTACAAATCTCTCTCATCTTTGTGACGGATGCACAAGTCTAACTCTTGTTGGCGACGACGGAACTTTCAACAGCTGCACTGATATGTCGTATATGTTTAACAACTGTTCAAGTCTTACCAAGGTAGCGCATATCCGTACAACCTCGGTTGAAAATTTGAGCTATATGTTTGCCGGCTGCAAGGCTCTCACCTCGTTGACATTCGACTATTATTTTTCAACAGCCAAAGTTACCGACATCAGCTATATGTTTTACAACTGCGCCAAACTCAAAACCATATACTCCGACAATTGGAACAAGAACAAAATAAAATCACAAAACGACTGTTTTACAGGATGTTCTGCACTTACAGGCGGCAAAGGAACCAAATATTCATCAAGCATGGAGACAACTGGCTCATACGCCAGAGTAGACAACACCAATACCAAAGGCTATTTTACTCCATATAGTTCTAACATAACTTACAATCTCAACGGCGGCACAGTTTCCAGCAACCCCACTACATACAGCATCGATGATGCTTACTCCATCGCTAACCCAACCCGAACCGGCTACGTATTCGACGGATGGACAGGTACAGGAATCTCGTCGAAAACCACAAAGTTGGAAATCTCCAAGGGTAGCACTTACGATAGGACATACACCGCCAACTGGCTTTACGACCTATCATCAACAAAAAATACCGTTACTGTATCGTTGGCATCTACCACTTACACCGGCTACAACATCAACGTAATAGTAAAAGCCGGCAACACCACTTTGACCAAAGATAAAGATTACACTCTCATCGTAAACGACAAAACCGATGGCACTATCAAAAACAAAGGTTCGTATACTATTGAAGTAAAAGGCATTGCAAGCAATGGCTACACAAAATCAAAAAAAGTGACCTTATCGGTATCACCAGCCAACCTCACTGTGTCGGCTGTGGCTCAAAGCAAAACATACAACGGATCTGACCCGGGACGCAGATACAACTATAAAGGTTTGTTAGGAACTGACAAAATATCATCGGTCACAATGACCCGCACTTCAGGCGAAGATGTTGGCACTTATACAATATCAATCACAAGTATCAAAATTATTAACGGCACTTACGACGTTACCGCAAATTACAACATCAAAAAAGAAACAGCCACATTCACCATCAATCCCAAATCCATAACCGTAACACCCGACGCACTCTCAAAGACATACGGCAGCAGCGACCCCGCTCTTACCTACAAAACTACTGGAATGAAATCAGGCGACAAGCTCTCTGGTAGTCTTACCAGAACCAAAGGCGAAAACGTTGGCAGCTACTCTATTGACTGTTCGCAGCTCAACAACTCAAACTACAAAATCACCGCTGTAGCCGCCAAGTTCACCATCAACCCGAAACCTATAACCGTAACACCCACCGTTACAACAAAATCATACAGCGATCCCGACCCCGAAATTGCTTACTCGGCTGAAGGTCTATTAAATAGCGACAAG
>JAEEGL011827115.1_pt1 | contig 31125 bp, 28 predicted proteins | sample 9134231 | NCBI WGS metagenome assembly JAEEGL01 (sample SAMN16246548, study PRJNA631951) | gut metagenome | biome: gut microbiome; feature: rumen; material: fiber-attached | host: Bos | place: Iran: Karaj | collected 2018-10
AATCTCCCCACAGATGCACCGTGTCGGCCTGCTCCATTAGGCGGTAGGCGTGGACGTGGCCGAAGGCGCGGAAAGTGTTTTCGGCGGAATTGTAAAAGGCCGAATCGCAAAACATCGACGCACTGTCGTGGTAAAACTGCACGTCGCCCCGCAGCACTTTGACATTGGGTCCGTAGGTTTCATTGACCTCCAAGGTGTTGGAATTGACGATTTCTATCTTGTGGACTTGCTGATTTTGCGCCGTGACGGTAAGTGCCGTCATGATGGCAGCAAGCAGAAAAAAAAATTTCTTCATATTTGTTTTGTTTGACGGCGCAAATTTAGCAAAAAAATGTGAAATATCATCCACTTTTACTCAAAATGGAACGATATGGTGATTGTGTTGGATTTCAAACTTTTGATGCAGTCGGTGTAGGTGCCGCCGTTGCGCTTTACGGTGTCGAGGAGTCCGAGGCTGTAACGTACCTCCACCGAAAACTTGAAGTATGGCAGGTAGATGTCCGCGCCGCCGCCGAAGGTGATGCACGGGTCAATTTTTTTGAGGCAGACCGACTCTTCGTCGTCGGAGTTTTTGCCGCCGGAGAGGTCGTAGCGGAAGTTGCCGCCCGCCACCAAATACGGCGAAAAATTGTTGATTCTCTCCGCCTTGTACTTGAGCATGACCGGAAATTCGAGCATCGTGCTACGTATCTGCATTGTGCGCTTCTCGATGTCTTTCTGTTCGGATTTTTTGCTCTCCTTGACGACATAATATATGAGGTCGCGCTGATTGAAAGACAGGTCAATCAGCATCCTGAGATCAACGTATCTGTTTAGGCGGAGGTTGGAAATCGGGCCGATGTGAAATCCCGTGTATCTCTCAGCGTCGATGCCGTAGATGTCGTGCTGCTGCATAAATTCGTCGGCCTTGTCCACACGGAACCCCATGCTGCTGGTGCCGAGCGTAAAGCCGAAGTGCCATGTCTTCATGTCGTAGTTTGGCAGGTTTTTCATGCCCTTCACATTAACGTCGTCCTGCGCAACAGCCGCCGTAACCGCTGTAAATATCGCCAAAATTATGGCAATGAGATGTTTCATTTGTTATGAATGGATTATGTTTTGCTATCAATAAAACACATTTTTGGCTGTAATTATTGTGCAAATAACATTATTTTAGGTTTTTCAACACGTGTCCCATCCTGTCGCGCTTGGTCATCATGTAGCGTTGGTTGAAGGAGTTGGTGGGGATTTCGATGGGGACGTTCTCGATGATTTCGAGTCCGAAACTTTCCAAGCCTACGCGCTTGACGGGGTTGTTGGTAAGGAGGCGCATCTTTCGGACGCCGAGCTGACGGAGGATTTCCGCGCCCACGCCGTAATCGCGCTCGTCGGGGTCGAAGCCGAGGTGGATGTTGGCGTCAACGGTGTCCATTCCTTCTTCTTGAAGTTTGTACGCCTTTATCTTGTTGAAGAGACCGATGCCCCTGCCTTCCTGGTTCATATAGAGGAGGATTCCCTTGCCCGCCTTGTCGATTTGTTGCATGGCGGTGTGCAGCTGGTCGCCGCAGTCGCAGCGGAAACTTCCAAAAATGTCGCCCGTGGCGCATGACGAATGTACGCGCACGAGGATTGGTTCGTCGGGATCCCAAGTGCCTTTTACGAGGGCTGAATGTTCGAGACCGTTGCTCAACTGTCGGAACACCGTCATCTTGAATTGTCCGTATTTGGTGGGCATCAGCACTTCGGGGCCGCGCTCCACGGTGGTTTCGGATTTCAGGCGGTAGGCGATGAGGTCTTTGATTGTTACAATCTTCATATTGTACTTCTTGGCGACCTTCATCAGTTGCGGAAGCCTTGCCATCGAGCCGTCCTCGTTGAGGATTTCTATCAACGCCGCCGCCGGGTACAATCCCGCCAGCCGTGCAAAATCCACAGCCGCCTCGGTGTGTCCGGCGCGGCGAAGGACGCCCCTGTCCTGTGCGTAGAGCGGGTTGATGTGTCCCGGACGCGCAAAGGTTTCGGGTATCGACTTTGTATCCGCCAACGCCCTGATTGTAGCCGTCCTGTCGTGGACTGAAACTCCTGTGGTGCAGCCTTCTATCTTATCAACGGTAACGGTGAACGGTGTGCCGAGAATCGACGTATTGTCGGCTACTTGATGCGCGAGTTTTAGCTCGTTGGCGCGGGAGATGGTGATGGGGGCGCACAGTACGCCACGACCATTCTGAAGCATGAAGTTGACCTTCTCCTCGGTGATGGTCTCTGCTGCGGTGATGAAGTCGCCTTCATTTTCGCGGTCCTCGTCGTCAACAACGATTATTATGTTTCCTTTGGCAAATTCTTCGATTGCCTCCTGTATTGTGTTCATAGTCAGTAATTGTTTTTTAATGCATAATTCATAATGCATAATTCATAATTGCCGTCCGTCGGCTAACTTTCCTCTTTAATCTCTCCTCTTTAATCTCTCCTCTTTAATCTCTCCTCTTTAATCTCTCCTCTTTCCACTTTAATCTTTCCTCTTTAATCTTTCCTCTTTAATCTTTCCTCTTTAATCTCTCCTCTTTCCTCTTTCCTCTTTCCTCTCCCCCCGTCGGAAAAAATTGATGATTTTGTTAATAACGCTCATCCACGCCTCCTTGTTGAAGAGTTGGGCATCGACGGTGGCCTTGTAGGTGAACAGGACGCCGAGGGGCAGGATTACAAACGAACTCAGCCACATGCCCTGCCACGGCTCCCAAAGTCCGTCACGCGACATCTTCATGCCGGCAGTGGAGATGAGGTAGTATATGAGGAATACGATTACGCTTATTACAATTGGCAGTCCAAAGCCGCCCTTGCGGATGATAGCGCCGAGGGGCGCACCGATGAAGAAGAATATGATGCACGCCACCGACAACGTGAATTTCTGGTGCCAGGCATTGCGGTAGCGGGCTATCATCCTCTGTCGGTAAGCCAGGTCGTCCACCTCGCGGACAATAGTCGAATTGACCTGCGTGGCGTATTCCTTGGTGCGCTTTATCACATTCTGACGCTCGTCTTTGGACATCAGGTCAAAAAGGCTGTCGAGCTTGACGACTGCTTTCATGTGGGCGGGCGGGATGTTGAACAGCGTATTGTATATCGAATCATTGAAATGCGCTATCTGGAGCCTGATGATTGAATCCTCCACCATATATGCTGTGTCGAGTATTTGGTTGAGATATATGGAGCCGCTCTGCCTTTTGGTTATGTACTGCGACTTGTGGACGCGGTTGCCGCGAAGCGAATCTGCGAACCTCTTGTCTGTGTGATTTGCGTTTCGGAGGTATTGGGTCGAGGTGAGGTTTTCGTGCAGGTCGCCGGCGTATTTGGCGTAGTCGCGCACCAAAGAGTCGGTGCTTACTTCGAGTTCGTTGACATTCATCACCTGATAACGGTTTTTGAAACCGCTCTCATCCGCCTTGTTGAAGTCGAAGCCGGCAAGATTGAACACCAGCGACTGCTCGCCAAACTCGTCCTTCCTGTACGGGAAACTCGACCTCTTCCTGTCTTCCACCTCCTCGTATTGTATTCCGCTGTAAAGGGTCACTATCATGTAGCGGCCGTCGTCGGTAACACGCATGCTGCCCGAATCCGCCACGATGCATATGTTGTTGGCCTTGCCCTTGGTGTGGTCATACACCACAAAATCGTACATCATGCTGGTCTTTTCGTTTTTGCGGGAGATGCGGATGGAGAAGTCCTCGATGTCGTTGTTGAAAATGGACGGCTTGATGTTGAGCTCCGGACGCTGGTTGCGTATCGACCATATCAGGGCCGACATCTTGAGGTTGGCGTAAGGGATTACGTTGTTGGCGATTACAAACGCGCCGATGCTCAGCATGAACGTCACTATAAACAACGGAGCCATCGCCCTCTGCAACGAGATGCCCGCCGCCTTGATTGCAGTGAGTTCAAATTTTTCGCCTAAGTTGCCGTACGTCATGATGGATGCCAAGAGGATGGCAAGCGGCAGCGCCATCGGTATAAGGCTTATCGAGGCGTAATACAGCAATTCGGCAATCACCGAGAAATCCAGCCCTTTGCCCACGAGGTCGTCAATCCATTTCCACAAAAACTGCATCAACAGCACGAACACCGAGATGAAGAACGTGGCTACGAATGGACCCGTAAAAGATTTCAGGAGGAATATGTCAAGTCGTTTCAGCATGTCTGGTAGGTGTCGATGTGTCGTTCGCGTTTTTCTGGGAAGATGTCGTTGACGTTGACGAGGATGCCCGTCTCCTCCACGCCGCCAAAGAACGGGTTGATCGCCGTGCCAAACACTTTCATCGTGGGCGAGAGGTTCATGTATGCGTTAACGAGGGGCGGGATGTTTTCGCCGAGGGAACGGACGGTCTGGTTGAGTATTCTGTAATCCGCCTTGAAGTCGTCGCCGGCAAACATCTCGCGCCTGTAAGTGTAGGAGATGGATTTCTTGGGCATCACAAGTCCCTCGTTGTCACGGAAATAGATGTCCAAGAAAGTCAAAATCATGTCCCTCGCCTCGGTATTGTATGTGGTGTACATCGTCACCTTGCCGAAGAAAAATTTGGCGTGGTCTTCGTTCTGGCGGAATATTGCGCCGAGGCCGTCCCAGAGGTTGTCGAGGGCGTATATCGAAAACCTGAAGTTGGTCCTGCTCTGGAATTTTGGCTGTACGAAGCTCCTGCCGAGCTCTATGGTGCAGGGCATGTACTCGTCGATGAACTTCTGCGAAAACCTGAATATCTCCGACGTGGAGAGTTCGGGCTGACCCTCGTGAAACATGATGCCCTTGCTGCAATCTATGTAACGGTAGCCGCCGATTATCTCCTGCAATTCGTCGTTCCATACGATGAGCTGCTTGTAGGGATTGTCCCATAGGTCGGCGTCGTCGATGTCAACTGACTTGCCCGTGCCGCCGCCCGCCTCGCGGAACGACAATTCCCTCAGCCGCCCGATTTCCTGCATGGTGTTGGGCGCGTTGTGGGCGTCGCAGACGAAGATGCGGTTGCCGCCAAAATTGGAATTGCGGACAAACTTGTCGTCCGTCAACTCCGCGATTATCTTGTGCCTTTCTATTGGTGCAATTATGTTTTCCATCTATCTGAATAGATTAGTCTTGTTTCAAACTATATGTCAACTCCCTGACCCTCAGCGCCCTCTCCGCTGGAGTCTTGTATGCGGCGAGTTCGTCGGGCATTATCGGCCTGCCAAAATGCAGTCCAATCGGCTTGCCGCTGTACTTGAACACCTCGGAGGGCAGCAGTATCAGCTCGTAATTGAACTTGATGCCAATCCTCTTGCGCCAGTTGGCGACGGAATAGAAAAAACTTGTATTCTGCGCGTCCACATACACCGGCACGATAGGGAGTCCTTTGGCATACGCCTTTTCGATGAAATTCTTTTTCCACGGCAGATCCTGTATCCTGCCGTCGATGCGGCGGCTCACAAGCCCCGCCGGGAAGAGGCAGATGTTTTCGTCGTTTTCGTACAGGTCGTCGATATTGCGAACGATGTCGGGTGTGATGTGACCATAGACATTGACTCCGCAAAAAACACTTCTGAGCGGGTCGAGGTTGAGCAGCAGCTCGTTGACTATGCCGCGCACCCTGCCAAAATGCTTGTAAATCATCGAGATGACAGCCAGCCCGTCCAACGCGCCGAGCGGATGGTTGGCTACGAAGACCTTTTTGCCTTGATAGTCAACGTTTTCAAGGCCATAGCACGGCCTCTCTATCTTCATGTCGTCAAAGACGGCGTCGATGAAGTCCACACCGTCCAGATGTCCATACAACGAGAGCAGACGGTTGTTTTGGTCCTGACGGATGATGCGTTCCAACCATCTGATAGCAAACCTCGGCAGTTTCTTGTACAGCCCCGGGTTCTTGGTCTTGATAATGTTCTCAATATCAATGAGAGTCGCCTTGCGTTCCAATTTATATGGGTATTAAACAGCGCAAAGGTACAATAAATTTCTTTTTTAACAAAATTAGATTGACAAGGGCAAAAAAAATTGCTGCATCTTTTTGCGGATCGCAACCAAAAGCGTTGGTTGATGATTTTTGGGTTGAAATGCTTGTATTGAATTTGGTAGGTATTGCTAAGGAACGAAAATCATGAAAAATCCCCTCTCACTCTCAATCCTTGTATCGACGACAACTGCAGATTGCCGTCAGTCAATCAGTGCCATGGGCATGCTGAGTTATTTGAAAAGGACAAATGGGACATTCCGCTCTCCTAACAAAAGGCTGAACGTCCCACTTGTCTGATTGGTCATTTGTTGAAAGTTGTCGCGCCCACCGCCATGCCTATCAGCAGGTGGTCGCAGCCGTATGTGGCGCGTATTACAACAGTCTGCTCCGTAATTGCGCTTGTCACGAAGGCAATCATGAGGTATGCGCCGCTGTTGTCGTCGCGCTCTCCGACATAGATGACCGCCTTGCCGTTTACGGTGGGGCACTCGTCCTTGCTGACAGAGCTTTTGCGGACGTTGACCTTTGCGAGATAGTCCTTGCAAATGCTGGCGATTTCGTCTTCGGAATACACTTTGTTTTCCACAAAGAAGTGCATCACGCACTCCGTGCCGTCGCCGATGAATCCCGCATTAGCCCCGTCGCACGACTCCTCGTCCAACTTCAATTTCAATTCGTCCGGGAACCTGACCAGCACGTCGTAGTCGTCGAAAGAATAGAAATTGTCGGCGGTTTTGAAGGACATGCTTCCCATGATGTTGCCGACGAGCGTAACGTCGCAGGTGAATGTTGCCATTACGAATACGGTCTGCTCCGTAAAAAGACTCGCCACCGTACCTGTCATCACATAGACGTCGGTGTTTTGCTGATTGGGGCCGATTACAAACGAGCCGCATCCATTGAGGGAATACAGGGTCGTGGACTCCGACGAGCCGGCATCCATTTGCAGTTCCTTGATGCCGTCGGAGGTGGCCTCCGCAATCTCCTCCTGTGTGCAACGTTTTTCCTGAACAACGAAACTTATGTTACATTCGTCGCCCGTAAAAACATACACCGAGTCGGTGCTCTGTTCGGGGTCAAACTGCATGTTGAGTTCCTCGGGCATTCCGACGAAGATGTCGTGTCCCTCCAAATTGTAAAATGCACTTGCCATATTGTTATAAGGGATTAAGTAAATAGTATCAACTTTGATTTTGCAAAAGTAAAAATAAAATTGGAATAACAAGCAGTTGTTGCGCTTTTTTTCAAATGTTGCCGCCAACATTGTCTTTCCGCAGTCCACCCTTGCAGCCGGGCGACACTCCATTTCCAGTGTTTTCGCTTTCGGAACTGTAAGCTCAGACCGGCGACACCACGCTGCTGGCGTTCAGGGCAAGTTCCGACGCGAGGTTTTTGAGGAATCGTCCAAACATAAACAATCCCACGCACACGGCAAGCATCAGCACAAAAATTGTGATGGCGCAGCCCGGTTTGTCTTTCTTGTTGTCGGTATTTCCCATGGTTTATTTGTTGACGTAAACAGTGTCGCAAATATAATCTATTTTTTGAATAATTTGCAAAAAAAACGCCCATGCTTCAAGAAGCGTGGGCGGTCGTTAAAAAACATCAATGGTTATTATTGTGCGAAATTCTTGTCCAGGTATGCCTGGAAGCGTTCTTTGTACTGTTCGCTGATTGGTATGAAGGTGTCGCCGTCAAAGACTATCCGCGCACGCTCCACGACGTTGATTTTGTCGAGGTTGACGATGTAGGAGCGGTGCACGCGCATAAACTTTTCTTTCGGTAGATAATTCTCCACCGCCTTGATAGTCAGGAGGCTCATTATAGGGCGTCCGTCGTCGAGGTGGAACTTCACGTATTCGCGCATCGACTCCACGTAGTTGATTTCGTCGAGGTTGATTCGCATCACCTTGTATTCGCTCTTGATGAAGATGAACCGTCCGTTGTTTTCAAACTTGGACGACCTCGGCTGCTGCATCATCTCGTTGCGGCGGGCTTCGGCGGCTTTTTCGGCCTTGGCGACGGCGGCTTTGAAGTCGTCGTGGGAGATTGGCTTGAGCAGATAATCCACCGCGCCGAGCTTGAAGGCGTCGTATGCGGAGTCCTTCTTGTCCGACATGAAAACCACCAACGGGGCCTCCATCAGCGATTTAATGAGGTCAACGCCCGACATGCCCTTCAAGTCCGTCTCTACGAATACCAAGTCCACCTCGCTGCTGTCGTTTGACAAAAACGACTGAGCCTTGTGCGCGTCGTCGAATTTTGCCGACAACTGCAAGTCGGGGCTTTTTTCGATGTACGCGCATATCTGGGCGAGTGCCTTGGCGTTGTTGTCGATAGCAATACATTTCATAATTGTCTGTTTTTTAAGTGTTGTGTATGATGGTCTAAATTATAGTCATCATTCAGATTCCTTCTTGTACGGGAAGGTGTACTGGTACGTGAACGCGAAGATGTGGTTGTTGATGTTTTTCTTCGTCTTTCCACGGTTGAACCTTTCCTCAAACATGTACTCGAAAGTCAGGGCATTGCGCTTGTTGAGCTTTTTCTTCAGGCCGACGGTCAGTCGGTCCTTGTCGACGAGGCTTCTATTGAACTCATAAAACCATTCGTAACTGATGTACGGGGTGAGTTTTATGCTCTTGATTTTGACACCCGCGAGTAGTTTGGTGCGGAAGTATTTCTCGCTGGCGTAGTTGCCGTCGCGGTCTTGGACGTCGTCGGTGTAGTTGCAATACTTGATTCGCGCCTCAAGCTTGAGGATTGAGGGCGACCATTTGGCCTTCAGCCATGCGCCGAAACGTCCCGACCATTCGCTGCTTTCGCCTTTTTCGTGGCTGAGTTTTGCGCGGTATTCCGTGCCAAAAGCCACAAACTTGACGGGCGAATATTCGATTTTGGGCGTTATGAGGAACTCCTGCGACTCCTTGGCGTGGCAAAAACGCGACTGCATGTCGATTTCTGCGGTGAATTTTTTGCTGAACTCCTTCTCGATGCCCGCGCCGAGGTATATCAGCGAGCGCGATTCGGTCTGCGCCGAGGCGTTTTTTACGTTGGCGGCAACGGACATCAACGCCGCCAAAATGATAGATGCTATCTGTTTCATTATTTTTTGTCGGCCTCCTTTGCCTCTGGTTTGGTTTCGGCGGATGTGGCGATTGCCTTTTCGTCGCGTTTGTCTTTCACGTAATATACACGGAGATAGGCGATGTCTTTGAGGAAGTCGATGCGTGTGAAATCCACGCGCTTCACTTTCAGTCCTGTGCGCTTCTCCACGTCCTCGATGAGTTTGGCGCGGTCTTCGGTTCTGATTTTCTCAATGCGCTCGTAGATGACGTCGATGTGGCCCTCGTTTTTGAAGAGCCAATTCTCCAGCATCCACACGCACAGCAGGATGGCGGCGTTGGTGAGGAACAGTTCGGCGAAACTTACCTTCTTGTTGGCGAGTGCGTTGACCACCGCGATGCCGATTACTACGAAGAGGTAGGTCATCTCACGGATTGGAATTGGGTCGGTGCGGTATTTCAGTATGCCGAACACCGCGAAAAGTCCGAGTGCGAATCCGAGTTCGAGTTTGACGTCTTCAAGCAGGAAGCACAGGAGGAAGATAGACACTCCGAGCGCGAAATACGTGAAGATGAACTCGTGCCGTCCCGTGGAGCCCTTGTCGTAGATGAGCCTGATCAGCACGAAAAGCACACCTACATTGAATACGAGCCTGAAAAGCAACTTGCCGAAATCCCAGAAGTCGATTAGGCTGAGGTTGAAGATTTTCACATCCTCAATTGAGGAGGTGGTTGTCGCCTCCTGCAAGATGTCCAATAATTCCATTTGTCTTATTTGATTGAGTGTTAATTGAATATTCTGCTGCTTAAATCCTCCGGCATGAAACAGCCGTCGAGACGTTTTTGGATGGTGCGGATGCGCTCCTTGAAGAGGTTGTACTTCACGGGCTGCAATGCGAGGACGCGCCCGATGCAGTATTTGCTGAACGATGCCTGCTTGATGCCGTTGCGTGCCAATACTTTTTGGAGCGGCGACTTGGGTGCGCCCGCCTCGTGCTTCAGTTCCACCATTGAGAAGCCCTGGGTCTCGGTGTTGGAATCGTCGGGGGTCTTGAATCCGAGTTCGCAGTCGATGGTGCAACGCTCGCCCATGTCCTTCCGCACAAGTGTGATGCGGTGGAAGTGGTTTTGTATCACGGCCTGGAGCGACTGCGGGATTACGTCGTCGGGAAGATTCTCCGCCAAAAAACCGTACTCCTCCGGGACAATCTCGCTGAGGTTTGTGGTGATTTCGATGCGCTTTTTCTTGGTCTTGCCCTTGTTGTTCTTGTGTTTTATTTCAAGGAACCTGTTGCCAGTGTCCACGTAAGTTCGCTTGCGCACCTTGTAGCGGTCTTTTTTGCCGTTTTGGTGTGCGTTGAAAAACCTGTTTCCTGGCGTGTCGAAATATACGGTTTCGTATTCCATATACCTCAACTTGTTGATTTCCACGATGTAGTAGTCGTCAACGATGTACGGCAGGATTTTCTCAAAAAGCACGTCCGACCTCAGGGGGTACTTGGTGTCGATTCTGTTCATGAAATTCGCCTTGCCAATGTCGGCGAGGCCAATCCCGGCGAACTTGTCTAATATGCCTTTGTCCATGGTTATTTACGATTGATACAAATAATCAGGGAAAAAACTGCCGTTTAAGTAATATGACCGTCGGTTTCGCCAAAGGTTTAAAGCCCAAACGACAGTTTTTCTCAACGCAAATCGTTTTTTTTCGGCGCGGAGTTTTCCCCCGGCGCTAATTTCAGCGATTTGGAACGAATTACAACGAATTAGAAGGGGCGTCCGCCGCCGCCGGGGAAGCCGCCGCCGCCCGGGTTGAAGCCGCCGCCATTGGAAGTGCATTGCCCGTTGGTGGTTTCTATCGTGGTGGCTGCCGTGCCTGTGGCTGATGTTGCGGGATAATAGAATCCCGAACCCGATTTGTATTCGTCGCCCTTGACTGTTGCGTTGGTGATTACGGAATATTTGCCGGTGGTCATTTCAGGCGCGGATACTGTCATAATCTGATATGTCTGAGGCACTTTCCACGCGAGGATGTTTTTGCCGTCGGAATCGTTGACAGCCAAATAAGTGTTTGCACTGCCGCTCGCCGAGGTGAAAAACGCCGTCTGAGTTGCAGCGGGTGCGCTTGCCATTCCCTGGGTGCCTGCTGCAACAACTACGCCGCCGGTGATTTTGGGTTCGTAGCCGTCGCCCGCGTCGATTGGCTCGTTGGCCTGACCATACTGGCTTACGAGGACAATGCCGCCGGTGATGTTGAGTTCGCCGTTGGAGTCCACGCCGTCGCCCTGCGTCTTCACATAGATGAAGCCGCCGTTGAAATTGAGCGCGGGAGTGGGGGCGTTGGTGCTGGTCTGCTGACCGGGACGCATGCCCCAGCCGCCGCCCATCTGGTTGATGCCGTTGGAGGCGTTGAAGGAGTCATCGAGCGAATTGATCCAAACTTCGCCGTCGTTTACATTGATTACAACGCCTTGGATGCCTTCGTATGCCTGTGTGATGTTGATTTTGCCGCCGTTGATGGTTACGTTGCCGGTGCGGATGTTGCTGTCGTTTTTCTTGACGGTGATGCCGTGGCCTGAACCATCTTCACCGTTTTTTGTCGCCGTGGGCGTGAGGGTGAAGTCGCCGCCGTTGATGGTGATGTCGCCGAGGGCAGCGATGCACTTGTCAGACTTTTTGATGTTGAAAGTGCCGCCGTTGATGGTGAGGTTGCCTTCCGCCTGTAATCCTTCGTCGGTGGAGGTGACGTCGAATGTGCCATTGTCGATGGTGATGTAGCCGTAGCCGTCGGCGTCGCTGTTGGACTTGAGCGCGTCGCCTGCGGCATTGACTGTGAAATTGCCGTCGTGGATTACCAGGCTGAGCTTGCCACGGATGCCGTCGTCGGCCGATGTCACGTCAAAAGAGCCGCCGTTGATTACAAGCTGCTTGGTGCAGGCGATGCCGTCGGCGCAGTTGGCGGTTACTTTGAGAGTGCCGGTGGCTTTTTCGCCCGAGTTGAAGGCGAGGTAACGCTTGCTGTAAACCGCCGCCGAATCCTCGTTCAGCTTGCTGTCGGTGATTACATTCTCGGTGTCGTCGGCGAGGGTGATGATGGTCTTGGAGCAATCCTTGACGCGGAACGCCGCCTCGGTGCTGCAATTGAGGTTGACACCTTTGAAAACCACCTTTACTATGTCTGCGCTGTCGGCGTCCACCTGGATTTGCCCGTCGTCGAGAGTGCCGTCGATGTAGTAGGTGCCTGTTTTTTTGAGCTCCACCTTTACGCCGGTGGTCTTCACGTCCACGAGGGAGGCATTGCCCTCAATGGCGAAGGAAGTGTTTTTGCAGTGGATGTAGGCGATGTCCGAGCCGTCGGTGTTTACCGTGTAGTCGTCGGGGTTTTCTGGCACCACGGTGTCCGGAGTGTCGGAGCCGCTGCCTTTGGTGCTTCCGTCGTAGGCATAGTCGCTGTCTTCAAAGACGCTCTTGCAGCCTGATGCCATGACCGCAAGCGACAATGCCAATAATGCAATTTTTAATGTAACTTGTTTCATAAGTATGGATTTTTGTGTTATTTTTTCGACCGCTAAATTAGAATAAAAATTCAACATTTATTTTTGTTTTAATTCTTTTTAATTGGATTTTTGTAATTTTGCGTTGTTAATTAATTTTCATAAAACTATGTCGTCAACATTAATAATTACAATAATCGCGCTGTATTTTGCGATGCTGTTGGTAGTCAGTTATATAACTACCAAAAAGAAAGCGGATTCCAAGCAATTTTTCACCGGTGGAAGGCAGTCGCCGTGGTATGTGGTGGCAATTGCAATGGTAGGGACGTCAATATCGGGCGTCACCTTCATATCCGTTCCGGGAATGGTGAACGCCTCTCAGTTTGGATATTTGCAGATGGCGTTGGGCTTTGTGGCGGGATATTTTGCAATCGCGTACATATTGCTGCCGCTTTATTACAGGCTCAATCTGAGCTCGATTTACACATATTTGGACCAACGGTTTGGCAACGGCAGCTACAAGGTGGGCGCGGCTTTCTTCCTGATTTCCAAGTTTTTGGGCTGCGGCGTGAGGATGTACCTGACGGCGATTGTGTTGCAGTTGATTGTGTTTAACGGACTGGGCGTGCCGTTTTGGCTCAATGTGGCGGTTACGATGCTCGTGGTCTGGCTCTACACTTACCGGGGCGGCGTCAAGACGTTGGTCTGGACGGACATGCTGCAGACCCTCTCGCTGATAATGGCTGTGGTGCTGTGCATCTGGTACGTCGGCAGGCAGCTGGGGTTGGATTTTGGCGGCATGGTGTCGTCAATAGTTGATTCAGGGATGTCGCGGATTTGGTATTTCGACGACATGAACGACCGTCAGTTTTTCTTCAAGCAGTTTTTTGCGGGAATGTTTACTACTATTGCAATGACGGGTCTCGACCAGGACATGATGCAGAAAAATTTGAGTTGCAAGAGCCTGAAAGACGCACAGAAAAACGTTGTCAGCTACGGATTTAGTTTCCTTCCGGTCAATTTGCTGTTTTTGGCGTTGGGCGTTTTGCTGTATCAATATGCAGCGCAGTTGGGACTTTTTGCAGACGGTCGCCTCGCCGACACTGCGGGCAATCCGTTGAAGGCTGACGAACTTTTCGCGTACCTTGCCACGGGCGCGGACGCTGAGGGAAGGCAGTTTTTGCCGGTGGCGGTGAGCGTATTGTTTGTGGTGGGACTGATAGCGGCGGCATTTTCGTCGGCGGGTTCGGCTGTCACGGCGTTGACCACGTCTGTAACCGTTGACATTCTCCGCGCCGACAAGTGTCAGGACGAACAGCAGCTCCGCCGCACACGCAATATCGTACACATCCTCAACACCTTGGTAATGGGCCTGCTGATATGCGCGTTCAGCGTCATCGGCGACAATAGCGTGATAGACGCGGTGTATGTGGTGGCGAGCTACACATACGGGCCGCTGTTGGGATTGTATTTCTTCGGACTATATACCAAGCGTGTGGTGCGCGACAAGTGGGTGCCGGCGGTTTGCATACTGTCGCCGCTCGTCTGCCTCGTGCTGAGCCTCAATTCGCAGGAATGGTTCAATGGTTACAAGATGGGCTACGAACTCCTGTTGTATAACGGCGGCATCACTGCGCTCGGATTGTGGATTATCTCATCCGCTGAATCATCTCGTCAGTCCTGAATTGGTCTTTGATACGATTAAAACGGCTAAGTTTTTCGGGCGTGAGGTTGGAGTCTGAATTGTGCTCCCATCGGCGGCAGAGGTACAGCACGTCAAAAATCCTCGACACCTTGTACCTCCGGCTGAGCCGCAGGCATAGGTCGTAGTCCTCGCCGTAGCCGACATTCTTGAACTGATGGCTCCTCACCAATTCTGTAAGGTAGCACCTTGGCGCGCCAAAGCCGTTGACCCTCAATGCGTTGTTGACGCCGTTTTCAGGCGTGTATTCGCGGTGGTCGATGATGAGGTCGTTGAGCGGGTTGAGGTTGATGTCGGTCAGGCGGTAACTGCCCACCAGGACGCCGCATTTCTCCACCATGAATTTGTCCACGATGGTCTGCAACGTGTTTTCGGACGAATACACGTCGTCGCTGTCGAGCTGTACGGCTATTGCGCCGCAGCGCGGGTCGTTGATGGCGGTGTTCCAGCAGCCGCCGATTTGGAGGTCTTTGGCCGACGGTTCTATAATAATAAGGTTTGGGTCGTCGATTTTTAGGCATTTGGCAATCGTCTTCACCGGCAGTTCCGAATGATTGTCCACCACGATTACATTGAATGGGAATTTGGTTTTCTGCCCCAGCGCGGAGGTTATCGCGTCGCACACGATGTCAGGGCGGTTTTTGACGGGGATGATGACTGAAGCCTTTGTGGGATAACGTTTTATGATTTCGTAAAAATTAGCCACGCCCTCATTGTGCGGCTTGATGAGGCAGTCGATGTCTTTAAGGAATTTTGTGAACACCTTCTCCGCCTCTATCTGATAATCGCGGTTTTTTGGGTCGCAATACGCAAAATGCGCCGCGTCGAGGTCTTCGCCGTTGCTGGTGTTGAGGTCATAAAAAGGTTTTTCTTGACGTATGATGTTGCCGAAACGTGAAAGTTGCAGTCTGAAATCATAAAAGCCGGCATATTTGGTTGTGCGGTCGATGCGGCGGACGGCTTCTTTGGCGATTTCGTTGTTGGCGACGACGCACGCGCCGAAGTCAAAGGTGTCCCTCACCGAGCCTATCAGATACTCTTCGCGGGAATGATATGCCAGCGCCGAATACTTGTTGAGCACCGGCAGGGTTTCGTGTGGCGTCACGTCGCCGAATATCAGCAGCGAAAACTCCTTGTCGGCATCCTCAAAAAACTCCGCGACAGCCCCGCCCGACCCGAAATCCACAGTCCGACATTCTCCAAATCTTTCCGTCAAATGTGCACAAGTGCTTGATAATGCGATATTTATATCTTGTTTTCCCATTTTGTACGTCATTATTGCGGTCTAAAATTAAAAAAAATGTATAAAAACACCAAAAAAATTTGGTTTTTATCTTTTTAATGACTAAATTGCCACCGCAAACAAGACGAGTGTCCGGGCGGATTCCATCCCTATTTGCTTTGTCTTGACTTCATTGTATAGGAATTCCCGGTGTCACCTGATTGCATGGAAAATAAAGTATTAATTCTAAAATTCACTAATATGGCAAGTGTAACCATACCGCCAAAAACAAGGGTAGAATGGAGCAAACTCATAAGCGGTGAGATAGACCATAAGTTCAAGAACTATGTCCTTCAGATACGCATCTACCAGATGCGCAAAGACATCTCGATGGGACGCCTCACGCTTGAGACAGCCGTCACCCAGCTGTACGAACTCTGCTGCAAGTATTCACTCGCAGTACAGGAAGACTGCAAAGACATTTTCAAACAATGGTAAAGTTGTCATCTTTAATCCGATTCAAGAATTATGACAAATAAGATATTCACCAAACAAGAGGTCATCAACCTCATCAACGCCGGACACATCATGCTGCTATCGGGCAGCGACAAGGCACTTTCGGGACTTCCCAAAGGAAAGTGGGTAGCCGGCACGACACCGTATTTCATGGACGGCACTGGCAAGGTGGATGAAGAGAACATCTTCGTTGACGACTTCACCGAAATCGCCAAGAACGCCAAGGTGGAGGTATTCGACACCGGCAACGTTCACGAAATCGCAAAGCACGGCTACGCCAACGGCTTCATCGTGATGTCGGTGCCGATTGACACCGAGATTTACTTCGAGTTTTCCACCAAGTCGCTCGAATACGAGGGCATTTACGACAACCCGCTCGTCGGTTTCGTGGCGTGCTGCAACTTCAACGACTATGGCAACTTCGGCAGCCTCAAGACTTTCGTAGGCGCGGGCAATTATGGCCAGCTCTTCCACAACAAGGCCGTCGCCCTCTACGTGGAACTCCCCGACAACATCACCGCACGTGCCGAAATCATCAACCTCGACACCATCGACTACTCCACGCCAAAGGTTGTATTCCCGAAGACATCGTTCTTCCAGAGCGACTGCACCATCGACGGCAAGCCCGGCAACATCGCCGAGTACATGGAGAATTACGTGAAGCCAAGGATGGGCGGCAAGGGCTACACGCAGATGATCACCTCGCAGAATGGCGCACTCATCAATCGCGATCCGAAAGTTGTGGATGTCGAGAAAGGCACCACGTCGTTCTTCACACCTGCATATGCGGGCGACGAGTACTACCTCGTAAAGCCAGGCAACGACTACCTCGCAATGTTCAACGAGGCGCTCAAAGCCAAAAAATCCGAGATTGTGGCGTGCTTCTCCTGCATCTCCTACTTCTTCGGCGGCTCATTCGAGGGCAAGTCAATCATCCAAAACGGCTGCTACGCATTCGGCGAAATCGCTTACCAGCTGCTCAACAAGACTATTGTAACGCTGGAGATTGACAGGGCGTAAAGAAGTGGAAAGTTGAAAGGACAAAGAGCAAAGTAGAAAGAATATCGCCGTGTAGTGAGAGGTCTCATTGCACGGCGATATTTTTATGCTATTTTGACGTTATATGACCGTGGGTTGCCTCCCACGGCTATAATCAAACATCGCTACGCGGTTGTTATAGTAATGTACAACAGCGTTGGCGGTGTCGTGGGTGGCAACCCACGGAATAAAGCCTGTAATGATGGTGTAAAACCATCGTAACATAAAAACTAAGGGCTTCCTCGCTTGTGGTCGGAAGCCCTTAGACAAAAAAGAGGGATATGAAATAAAGAGAAATTCTTTGTTGGTTAAGCCAAGTCCACCTCAAGCGTCACGATGGTCTTGTTGAGAAGCTGGTAGGCAATCTCGCCAAAGGTATAGACGCCGTTGAAGTCGATGTGCCGGTACTCGAAGTCGCCCTCCAGGAAGTACGATGTGCATGAGAGACAGGCGATTACGTCGGTCTTGCGTCCGAGCCTGCGGTTGAATGTCGCGAAGTAGTCGTTGTTGGTCTTCACGAGATAATAGACGTCGCTGTCGTATGCAGGAGAGAAGAACTCCGCCTCGCCGGTCTCCACGTTGACGCTCTTGATGTCGCGGTTGACGAGAGCGCCGTTCTGAGACGTTATTAGCTGGGGGTAATGTCCAATCCTGCCCTTGACAGCCTTCAGGTAACTTGCGATGTTGCCCGGCTTGCCGTCGATGAGGCAGTCAGACTGCACGAATCCCGACTTCGGGAATTTTAGCGACGGGGTGGTGTCGTCAATGGTGTCGAGGTTGATGATTTCGGTGCGCACACGGAGCCTGTCGGAGACTTTCACGTACATCACGGCCGCCTTGTTGTCGTACAAAGTGCCGCCGCTGCAGCCGGCCGCCACTTTGGGCTGGAGCTTGCCGTAATCCTCCACATGCACACTCGACACATAGCCCACGACGGGGTTGTCGTAGATGCTTTCGTATTCAAGCGAACTATTGGCGAAGGTGAAATACACCTTCGAATCTATCGGCAGGATGATGAAGATGAAGCCGTTGTCGTACTTGTTGCGTTTGGCGATTTCCGCGATGTTGGTTTCGTCAAGGGTGACGACCTCACACTCCTCCGCGATGAAGGAGAAGTCGTCAACGTAAATCTTACTGTCGCACACTTTGCCCACGTCGTCCATAAAATACGGAGACGTGCCTGCCACCCAATTGCCCTTGGGCAAATCCTTGAGAGTCTGCTCGTTGCCGCACAGGTGCATGATGCGCCCCTGCTTGATAAACTCCACGACCTGCTCTCTGGTGTACAATTTATTTTTCATGTTTTTAACTGTCGTTTTTGCATATTTCCATTCTAACTCCCTACTTGCTTTGATTGTCTTTTCAGTCGCAAATATACTTTTTTTTATCATTATGACAAATTTTTTCAGCAAATATTTGAAAAAATGTTGGCATGTTCTTTGAACTTTATAATATTTTTGTTAATTTCGTTTCACTTTGCCAAAAAATATTTATTTTTGTGATTTGTAATAGACAGGCATTATGGACAGCGTATTAGACGAATTGGAACGGTTGGCTTGCGGGGTGTTCCGCGAGTGCTGCGTGGGCAAGTCCTATGAGGGGCGGCGTGTGCGTGTTTTTGCGTGCGGCGACGGGCCGGTGAATGTATTGGCGTGGTCGCAGATGCACGGCAACGAGCCTACGTCCACCCTCGCCCTCATCGACGCCATGAATTATTTGGGCAATGGCGGCGAGGATGCGGCGAAGATTTTGGAAGGGGTTACATTGACGGCGATACCGATGCTCAATCCCGACGGCTATCTCCTATACGACCGTCGCAATGCGCAGGGCGTAGATGTCAACCGCGACGCAAAGAGCCTTATTTCGCCAGAGGCGAGGCTGCTGATGTCGGTGTGGGAGACCACGATGCCCGACTTCGCGCTCAACCTCCATGACCAGGAGACTCGCTACACGTCGCTGAATCCGATAACGCCGTCGCTGCTTGCCATGCTTGCGCCCGAGTGCGACTACGACAAGCGCATCACGCCCACGCGGGCGCGCGCCATGAAGGTGATTGCGGGCATCGCCGACGACATCAGCGACATCGCCTGTGGACGCATCGCCAAATACGACGACGTGTACACGCCGACCGCTTTTGGCGACACTTTCATGAGCCTTGGCACGTCGTCGATACTCATAGAGGCAGGCTCGGAGCCCGGCGACCCGGGACGCAAAAAGCCGCGCAAGGCTATGGCAAGGGCCATAATCTCGGCATTGAGGCAGATGGCTACGGGTTGTTACGCCGGGCGGGGAGTAGGGGAGTACGAATGTCTACCGCTCAACAAGGATTTCGACGGCTACGACCTGTTGCTAAGGCGTCTCGGAGTCAACGACGTCTGGGGCGCGTACACAATTGACGTTGGAATTCGCCGCGTAAAAACCACTTGCAACCCGGAGGACTTCGCCGACGACTTCCACGATTTCCGTGTGATGAATATCGGCGACATCGGCGACTCTCCGGCTCTTCATACAGTAGAAATGCGGGGCTATACATTGGTTGGCTCTCACAAGGATTTGCGCGTGGGAAGGCAGGCCGACTTCGATGTCGCCGCGCCCGACGGTACAATTATTAATGTAAAAACATTGCTCACAACACACTAACAATGGCAGTACAACAATCGCAGGCGGCTCAGGAATACACCGAGGAAGAACGCCGGAAACTTATCCAGAATTATTTTAAGGTGACCAAGCTCCAATGGCCTCCCATCAACTCCAATGTCATGCTGTCCGCGCTCGGGTGGTTCGTTGGTCTGGTGCTGATGGTTTACCTCAAGCGGGCGGTGCCTACCATCATATTCTGCACGGCATGCTTCGTATTCGCCACGTGGCAGCTTTGGATATACGTCAGACCTTTTCTCAGGGACAGGCGGATATACAACACCCGCCGCAGCGAGGAAGTGATGTCGGCGTGGCTCGTCAAGGACTTCAAGGAAACTGTCAAGCCAAGGGCGGTGTCCACCCTGAGCCTCAATATGAGCGACGTGCGCCCAGAGAATTTCATCATCATCCCAATCCCGATATATTGGACGGCGCCGGGCATCGACCCATCGCAGGTAAAGCGAAGCCGCACACCCGACGGCACCTATAATTACTCGATGTGGAGGGTGCAGATCCTCGTGCTGACCAAGCATTACATCAGCCTTTTCAAGTGCAATTACAACTGGCTCGACAACAGCGTCTCCAACATCTCCACCAACGAATTTTATTTTCAGGACATCACCTCCATACGCAACGACATGAGGGAGATCGAGTACAAGTTCCTCGACAATCCCGAACAGCCCATCGGCGGCGGCAAGGTGTTCTGCGTCACCAACTTTTCGGGCGAATATCTTACCGTTGTCAACGACATCCCCTCGTTGCAGGTGACCAAAGTGGTGGCGGTAAATCTGGAATACATCGTTTCTCTATTGAGGATGGTGATACGCAACCGGAGGTTTGGCATCACGCACGAGGAGATGACCAAGCATGAGCAGCAGACCCTTGCCGGCGCGCCTACCGAGGACGAACAACACGACAAGGTGGTGGAGGACATCAATTCCATCGATTATCTTCTCCACAAGCGCGACGACGAGATGGACCAGCAGGAATCGCAGTTTGGCGGCGCACCGTCGTCAAGTTTTGCGGACGACGACACCGACGCTCCCGCCCCCGAACTTGGACAACCGCCGCAACCTTAAAAATAATATTTCAAATTCTGCCATTGCTATCAACAATTCATCCAAACACCATTGCCATATGAAACAATTCGCATTAATCATAATCCTGCTCCTGACGGCTGCCGCTTACACCGACGCGCAGGTGGTCAACAACGTGCGCCGCGCCACCGACTCGGTGATTGCCACTTTCGGCAAAGCCGTGGAGGACAAACCGTACTCCCGCACCGAACTCGTCAAGGAACCAACCAATTATTACATGGACGAACAGAACGACCTCACAGGAGATTCTGTCTGGGTGGCGAATTTCGAGGATTTCAAATTTTACCGCACGCGCACCGACGGACGCTACACCGTGGCGGAGTATTACGTTGGCAAAAACGCCGACATCTTCGAAGCGGAGAAAGTCTATTATTACTATGACGACAAAAGGCTCGTGATGACCGACTACAATTACGTGCGGCACGGCGAGGCGATAGACGATTTTGGCGTGAGCATTTTCATAGAGCAAAGGCGCGTTCTCTTTGAGGCTGGCGGCAAGCCGTTGAAGTTTCCCATGATGCTCTTCCGCGAGGGCGAGGGCGTCAGCGAAAACCTCAATATGGACGAGATTCAATTCAAGCAAATTGACGTCCGCAAAATCATCTACGACAAAAACATCTACGAACTCATCGCAAAAAAGATTATCAACAATGAAGAAATTGAAAATTGACACGGAGTGTCCTTACGGACAGAAATCACACAAATTGTTACAAATCTTCCAAATCAAAATTTGTATTATTTGTAAAAAATTTGTAAGATTTCTCGCGAAGCGACCCCACAATTGACACGGAGTGTCCTTACGGACAGAAATCACACAAATTGTCACAAATCTTCCAAATCAAAATTTGTATTATTTGTAAAAAATTTGTAAGATTTCTCGCAAAGCGACCCAAATCATTTCAATCACTTCAATCACTTCAATTACTTATGGATGTAACCCCTTATTCCGACAGCACCAAGAGCAAGCGCGAGCAGGTGGAGGATATGTTTGACAACATCGCGCCGAAGTATGACTTGCTCAACCATTCGCTCACCGTGGGCATCGACAGGATATGGCGGCGCAAGGCTATAAAAATAGCCAACCAAAAATCGCCGTCCTCAATCCTCGACATCGCCGCCGGCACGGGCGACTTTTCGATATTGGAGGCACGGCGCACCAAGGCGCAGATAACAGCCATCGACATTTCGCAGGGCATGCTTGACATCGCCGTACAAAAGGCGGAGAAGGCTGGACTCTCGCAGCGCATCACATTCCAAAAGGCGGATTCGTTGGAAATGCCTTTTGCCGACAACACCTTCGACGCGGCGACTGTTGGCTTTGGCGTGAGGAATTTTGTGGACATTCCCAAGGGGTTGACAGAAATCCGCAGGGTGCTCAAACCTGGCGGACGTCTCGTCGTGCTCGAACTCAGCGAGCCTTACAATCCTGTCGTAAAAGCGGGCTACGACCTGTATTTTCACAGGGTGCTGCCCTTCTTCGGGCGCATTGTCTCCAAAGACAAGTCGGCGTACACCTACCTGCCCAACAGCGTGGAGCAGTTTCCATACGGGGAGCGTTTCGTCGAGATAATGAAAGATTGCGGCTACACCAACACCGCGCTCAAATGGCTCAGCATGGGCATAGCCGCAATATATTCGGGGGAGAAGTAAAATAGGCAGTCAGAATTTGAAGACATTTGCACTGTCCCTGAAAATCTGCGCCTCTGAATCCAAATCTTTGGCACTTGTGGCAAGAGAGCCGCACGCTTCCGCATTGCCCTGCATCGAAAGGTTGAGTTGCTTTACGGAATCGTCGATGGCTCTGATTTTTGACTTCTGATTCTCCGCCGAATTGCCGATTTCAGAAATCATTGTGTTGCAATCGCTTACATCAGGCAGGATGTTGTCAATCAATTCCGATGAATTGGAGGTGGCGTTTACGCTTGTAGTGACGCAGGCGATGATTTCGGCGGCGGAATGTTTGCTTTTTTCGGCGAGTTTCTTTTGAGGTTGTCGCAATAGAGGAACGCAAACGCACCTATCTTGGTCATCGACTTTGGAAAAACCAATTCCTTGATGGCGTGGCAGCGGTTGAAGGCATAGTCGCCCACCTCCTCCAAACCGTCGGGAAACTGAATGTCGTGCAGTTGCCGGCAGCCCTTGAACGCCGCCGCTCCGATGGCCTTCAACGTTGACGGCAGAACAACCTTGCGCAGACTCGCATTGCCCTTCAACGCGCCGTCAGCAATAGTGTGCACGCCCTCATGAATGGTGATTTCGGAGGAGTAGGTTTGGCAAAGGGTAAGGATGCCGGAGGAGATGGTGATGTTCACTGTCTGATTGTTTTTTAGAGAATAATGTGGTTGCTAATTCTTCCTTCTCCGAGGCACAAATATTCTTTCGCCTTGTGGTTCGTATGATTTAAGACCTTCGTCGCCTGTGAAAATCTCTGTTGCAAAACCCGATTGGAAATAGTATTCTGCAACATCAACAATGGATGCGTCGCCAATTGATTGCCCTGAAATTACTGTTTCACGCCACTTTTCTGCAAGACTTTTGAGTTTTTCGGGTTTCCAAAGATTGCTCTGCGCCGAAAATGCCGCCCAAGGACTTTTTTCGTCGGCAGCATCAATCAAAATTTGCGCAAAACTATCTCCCAAAACCTTTTTGTCGCCTTTTTTGACGTGGGCAATGTGGTTGCCGGTTTCGATTATTGAGGCTATCGGAAGCACAAAAGTTGTCCCGAATTTCTTTTCTGCCTCTATTTTGGCATTGACAAATTCGTAAGTTATGGCGTGTCCTTTGGTGCCGCAGGTTTCTTTGCCGGGGACTTTGAGCCAAACACAAAGAATGCTCGTATCTATTATCAGAACTTTCTTCATAGTTTGTCCTCCGTCATTATGCCGCCGATGGTGGACGAAGCCATCAATTTGGCGAGATTGTCCTTCTCTTCCAAAAGTTCGATAACGCTGTTGCCCTCGCTATCGCGCTTCACATAACTTATGAAAGGTATCATTTCATTGCCTAACTCATTAATCAACACAGGATTGTGAGTGGTGCAAAGAATATCCACGCTGCGTTTTTGCGACAATTCTTTCATCACTTTTACCAACTCTTTGGCGCGTGATGGATGCAGACCGTTGTCGATTTCCTCAATCACCAAAAGACTGTGCGGTTTGGCGGTGAGAAGGGCAAGCACAATGGCTGCAAAACGCAATGTGCCGTCGCTCATTCCACGTGCGTCGATAGGCTTGTCGGGATTCCATTCCTCGTAACAGTAAAGCATTGCATCACTGTTATTTAGACCTACTGTAACGGACTGAATTTTACGGATGTCCTTTTCGGGCAGAGGGCTGACATATTTTGTGAGTTCGTCTTCAAGTTTTTCTTTTTCGTCTTTTGGCAACGATGCAATAACGCCGGCGATGTTGCTACCATCGGGTTTCAATTCGTTTGAAACCGGCGAGTAGCCACGCATTTTTTCGGGGACGGGATTGAAGACAAGAATATTTTGTAATTCTTTGGTTATCTGACCTTTAAACCAATGTTTATCGTTAGGATAATTAATCTTTGTAACAGATTCTTTTTCGTTATCATTAACGGTAACTTCCAACTGACATTTTTTTTCACCGCGTCTAATAATGAAATCAAATCCACCTCTGATACTACCTGCCGCATCATTGATACTCCAATGGGGTGTAGCAATTTTTTTCAGAAAATCCAACGCATCAAGCACGTTGGATTTTCCGCTTGCATTGATCCCTATGAGGATGGTCAAAGGGTCTATATATAAGGTCGAGTCCTTGAAACTCTTCCAATTTTTAAGGCGAAGTTTTGTTATCATAGTAATAGCAATTAAATTGTCGCACCGCAAATTTGCAAAAATTTTCACACCTAAGCAAAAAATATTTGATAAACTCATTTTTGAGGTGGAGATAGTCGGTGAGTGATTGGTTCATCGATAACAAACAAAAAGTCCACCAATGCTTACAACAAACTTAATTACACTTCGCCATATATGCCTCTATTGCACTAATGATTTCATTGCAGTATTCCTTTGCTGTTGCGATTTCAGCATCAGAAATAATCTCCGAATTGTTGTGGGCAAACGGATTTCTGATAGAAGCGAGTTTTTGAAATTTTTTCATCCAATCTTTGGGCTTATCTGAGATAAAAACATTTTTATAAAACCATTGTGTTTTATCACTATCTATAAAAATTGCATACAGTTCTCTTGTGGTTGTATAGCCAAGTAAATCATCCCCAGCATTCTGAAACTGTGATTTGTCTCTTGTACGTTGGTCTTTCAGGTTATTGAATTTTGTCAACCAAGTAGTATTACTACCATATTGAACTTCAATTGCGGATTCCCAATTTTCACCAAAAGTTTCATTCAAATATATGCCAACTATCTCACGCAACATTTTTTCAGTTTTTGTCCACAAAGGCCAATATGGAATCGAAATTCTGTATTTGAAGTTGATATATTTGGAGAAATAGTCGGAAAAACAAGTGAAATATAGTTTGTTCTCGTCCAATTCAAAATCACTATTCAGAATCTGATTCTTGGTTTTGGAATCAACCATTTTGATGATGTCGTATTTAAGCAACTTTTCTTGGTCAACGATTTTAACATCATAAACAGGACCCAAAACTAACTCAATAGCCTTATTTAGCAATTTCTCATTTTTTAATGTTTTTTCGATTGTTTCAAATTGCTCCAAAAGTGTTACTTTTAGTTCGGAAAATGCTGTTTCTGGTATTTTAGTTGTGATTCCTTTGGCAAAACAATTGTAGTTGAAAAAATCCAACAAGAAAGGATGTCTTCCTACGTAATATTCGGCATCTTGTTTGTATTCATCGTCGGGATTGAAAATATCAATAGTGCGTTGCCAATACAACTGCATATCTTCTTCGGAATATACACCCAGCCTCAAATCTTTGAAGATGCCATTGAAATTTGAAATTGCACCATTTTGAGCCTCAATTTCTTTTATAGTTTTCCGAGAAGTGGTAATTAGACAAATCTTGGTTTCGGGGTTGTACGACAATTCACGCAAATATTGGAAATCAGCCACATCGTATTCCTTTGCACCGTCAAACTCATCCAAGATATAAATAACTTTGTAATTCAATCTTTTAATGAACTTGAAATATCTTTGAATAAGATTTTTCAATTCATACTCGTCGGTTTCTTTTGTGGTCTCGTCATATATCTTTTGCGGCAAGTTTTTATACTTATCATCATCGTAGTTGAAAATGATTTCATTGTGTAATTCTGAAACCATTTTCTTAAACAACAAAATTGCCTTTGGCATTGTTGACAAAGTTAGGAAAATGGGAATAGTCCGCTCTTGTATGAGTACCTCTTTTCTGTTCATCACAGCCTGCCATACCAAACTTGATTTTCCTATACGCGGCAAACCCATAATGGCCAAATTGCCATACGTTTTCCCTAAAACGCGTTGTTCTATTTGCTTCAACTCGTTTTTTCTGCCAACAAACTTTGATTTGTCTGCAACAATGTTTCCGTATCCCGCGAAGGGATTGTTTAATGATTCAGTAGCCATTCTTGAAATAGTTTTACTTGAATTTTATAAAAACCGTTAACTAATGACAAAACTTCTCTATCTTCCAAATTTTTAATGATTTGGTCTTCTAATTCTTTGTTTTCTAACGCATTAATTTCGTCTCGCGTACAACGCCCAATATTTTTCGATGCTTTTGATATTTTAATCAATACTTCCAAAACATCATTTTCATCGAATTCTTCCGTATCTTTTTCTTCACCCGCTTTAAGTAAACCGTCAAATTTATCAGAGGTTAAAGCCTGAGCCCCCTTAATAAAACTTTGGGCAACCTCCTCTACATCAGCTTCGGTCACACTTATTATTTTCTCTTGATTCATATATGCAACCATTCTTGCACAGAATATCTGTATATAATAAGGGTTACTTGATGTATATTCAATAATTTTTGTAACAGCATCTCCTATGTAGCGGGTTTTGTGATATTTGTCAAATATTGGTTCTTCAATCAAGGAACGTGCCGCATTATCCGACAAATACGTCAATCGGACATCCTCAATTACTCCAAATGCATTCCGTGCGTAATCTTCTTTTTTAAATGATGGTACTACATCTTGTCCTACCAAAACAACGGAAAACTGAGTTTCTTCATTTTGAGTTATTGCTTTCCATTGTTTCATTATAGTAGGAGATATTTTACCAACTTTGATTTGTGAATATAGATAAGTAAACTCATCTATCATTACCACAAGTTTTTTAGACTCCCATCCTTTGCATTGTTTGCATAAACGTTTGAATCTTTTTACATAATCAATAAATGTATTGAGAGGATTCTCGTCGTCTTGTGATCTAAATTCAGCGAATTTGGGTATTTCAAATTTTGGCACACCAAAGCCATCAAATTCCAAGGATTCCAATTCGCTTCTGATAGATGAAAGAATTTTATAGTAAAAACTTACTTCGGAAATATTTTGAATTATTTCACCCATACTGAATTTAACACAAAAAACATTTCCTGTGTTTTCCAAATCTTTTTTAAGTTGGTTCAATACAGATGATTTACCACATCTTTTTTGTCCATAAATAATAATTTGTTTTGACTGCGCATTCAGTATTGCGTCAACTTTTTCCTTGATGAAAGTTTTACGACCATAAAACATTGGAGAGTCTGCGGTCATTGGTCCTCCATCTGACAAAGGCGCGTATGGATTAGGAATTTCCTCGTATTCGTCTGCCGAATAAAGTCTCAGCGATTGAGACACTTTTATTTCCTTATAGTTGTCGTCGTACTTATATTTACATTTAACATTGATGGCAGTTGCTTTACTATCCTTTACGTTATCCGATACTTTAATTTTTAATCTAAAAATTTGGCTGTTATCGCCGTCAAGTTGATTGTAATATACGTCGGCGTTTTCTTTGATTGTTATATCTTCGGTTTCTTCTATGGATATTTGTGTTTCGTATATCGGTGCGGAGTCCTTGTCGTTAGCCACCAATATTTGAACAGGCACAATACCTTTGTTTTCTACTGTGTTCTCAGATAACAATTTTATGGTAATTTTAGGCTCGCTTGATTTCTTAACATTGCCAAACGAAACGTCCAACAAATTTCTGATTTTAGTGACCAATGGAAGTATGGCTTCGAAAGATAGTTTGGTCGGACCATCTACAATTTCCTCTTCCATAGTATTTAGCATGCCTGAAACACTAAGGTAGTTAATATTCTTATTTTTAAAACCTGAGGAATGAATGTAAATCTTAATTGTTTGAAGTACACTATTTGTAATTTGATCCAACCTTTTTAGATCCAAATCACAAATCCAATTGTTTTCTCTTTTTAACTCTTCAATTTTTTGGAAGAATATATTTTCTAACTCTTCCAAGTTTTTACAATCACCTAACGAAACAATTGAATTGGTCAAATTACGATAATCATTTAATCTCCTATCAATTAGTTTTTGCCAAATAGAAACATATTGTTCTTTGTCATAATTTTTAGGAAAATCTTGCACATTATAATAATCTTTTAGTATCCTTTCATATAACTGTCTTAATGTTCTATCAGAAAATATTTTTGACAATATATTGTTTGTAATTGTACTACTTGACAAAAACATTGACAATAAACCGTCCCAAAGACGATTGTCGTTATGATTAAGAAGTATCTTTAAAGCATCGTCAATTGATGGATTCTTATCAATTGCTTTGGTGAATTCATCATAGTTATATAGATAAGATGTTAGATAAAGAGATATTTGTGGAGCATTCGCGCTATACGAATTTTCAAGATTAAAAGATTCCGTATAATAAAAACGAATAATATCATAGTCATTGTGATCATAAATATGGTTTAATGCCATAGCATTACAATATCGTGCCATTACAGAACACAATTTATCATAATTATGTGGTTCCAAAAACCGCATCAATTTGCCTTCTGTTAACAAATAGCGTGCTCTCTCTTTTGGGCGGGCACCACCTGCTTTTTCGATAACACTCCGGAGTGCTTTAAGATCGTTTTCTGAAAAATTTTTGCTTTCTACAATTTTAGAAGGCACTCCATCATAATCTTCATAATTGTCCAACAATTGCCTTATGAATAAACTCAATCCACTATCATTAAAAGAATTAAACTTAAATTCATTTTCAATTTCCGAAGCAATTTGCTCTAAATTCTCATTATCTTCTTCTAAACTTTTTTTAAGTTTTAACGCACCAATATTTGCACTATCTAAGGCTAGTACTTCGTCAACTATATCTTCGGCTTCACCATATTCTTCCAATTGAATTAATGCTGCCGCTTTTTTTACTAGATATGCGGTATGTCTTCTGTTATCTTTAATTACGTTTTTGTCTTCAAGCAAAATGTCGGTAATGTGAATGAACTTTTCAAATTCTTTCAAAGAGTAATATAAGTTTTCTAGAAAGTAGAAAGATGATGTAATATTTGGTAGTACATTTTCATAGTGGTTTATAAAATCCACCGCTTGTAGTCTTTCCTTTTCTGCATCGACTCCTTCTTGAACTTTGTTTTTGTACATAACGGCATAGAGCATCGCTAAGTCTTTTATGCAACTTTCTTCTCTTTCTCCACTATCCAATGCTTTTTGATAAAATTCTATCGCCTTGTCGTAATTTTTACTTTGATCATATTGCTTTGCCTTTGCATAGTAATTACTATGAGCAATATGAGCATTTTTATAATTAGGCATAGATTTTTTCAGTTCTTTTTGCATCTTGTTGGCAGAATAATTATTAGGATATTCATTAAGAATATGGTTTAGTAGTCCAAGTGCGGTCTTGTTTTCTCCGTTCTTTATTTCCTTGTCTGCCATTTTAATGATTTCACTAATCGATTTGGGCTTATGTATGTATATTGCCTTAGCTCCCTTATAGTTGGCGGAAACTGTATATACAACGGGAATATATTTCCCTAAAAATTGTTGCAAGTCAGTATCTATTACATCATTAAAATGAAAAAAAATATCTTCTTTGGTTTTACCATCCTTTATAAAACCAAATTGTTTATCTCTGTATACTTGAGATATTTCGCCTGTTGCCGAAATAATTTGCGAATCTTCTTTATTAAGTTCATCTTTAATTAAAATTTCCAAAGCACCAAAATCATTTCCAATAGTTTTATCCTTTTGTTTGCTTTTTTTGATTTTAGTTCCACCCATTTTTTCTAATTCTGTGAGCGAAATTTTGCCAACAATTTTTAAGCCTAATGGTTGTTCTAGGTTAGACACTATATTATCATTGGATAATGAAGAAGATTTATCTTCTGTCTCTATCTTTTTTAATTTTGATGTTTGTTCAAGGCTAGACACTATATTATCAACGGATGGTGTAGAAGATTTATCTTCTATATTAGTTTGGTGTTCAGGACTGTTTACATCGATTTTAGTAACATCTACACTAATAGGAACTGTTTCTGAATTATTGTCATCAATCTGTTCAAAAAATGCTATATCAGCACCTTTGATACCAACATGTTTGCCATTGGACTGTTTCAAGCCTATCGAGTCTGTACCGATAAAGATTATCTCGCCAACATATTTCCCGTTTTTGCATTCAACGGAGATACATTGACCCTTTTGACACGTTTCTTTTAAGAATTCAAACATAGGTTTAAGTTTTAGAAAAGCAACTAGTTTGTTGATAATTGAGTTGTCAACGCACAAATATAACAAATCTTTCAATACACTGTATCAAAAAAGTAAAATAATTTGCAAAATACCTTTATTTCTAAATAATAGAACGTAATAATAAATCTAAAATATAGTAATCTGGAATTATTCAACTGTTATCTCTACTGACATATTGCCTATTGTCGCCACTCTTTTGGCACAGGTGTCGAATCTTTCTTTTTATTTGCAAAAAACATCAAAAAAGTTTTGTGCGCGATGGTATTTTTACTACTTTTACATCGTTAAAAAATATAACGCTTATGATGACAAGCACAAAAAATAGAAAAAAACGTTCTGTAACGTCGATTACCAAACTGATTGCAGATTATTTTAAATATCAGCCGGTATTGAAAGCGTGGCTTTTTGGTAGTTTCGCTCGTGGTGAGCAAACCGCCGAAAGCGACGTTGATATTCTTGTTGTGCTTGATCCTAAGGAAAATATTGGTTTCAAATTTTTTGGTATGTATGAAGATTTGAAAGAGATTTTAGGTCGCAATGTCGATTTGGTGACAGAGGATTCGTTGGCTTTGTTTGCTCGTCAAAGTGTTAACCGTGACAAAAAACTAATTTATGAGAGAGCCAATTAGAGATAAAGAACGATTAGAGCATATTCTTAAAGCCATTGAACGCATTAAACGTTACACAGCCAATCTGTCGTTTAAAGAGTTTGTTGCAGATGATATGGTCTATTATGCCGTTGTAA
>JAEEGL016132295.1_pt1 | contig 31122 bp, 29 predicted proteins | sample 9134231 | NCBI WGS metagenome assembly JAEEGL01 (sample SAMN16246548, study PRJNA631951) | gut metagenome | biome: gut microbiome; feature: rumen; material: fiber-attached | host: Bos | place: Iran: Karaj | collected 2018-10
CCTACAAGGTGGGAACAGACACAAAGACAGCAAAGTATGACGACGCCCCAGTGAAGTCGCAGTTCACGACCTGCGACGAGGAGAGTCAGCAAATAGTGCTCGACATGCCAGGTAACAAGAGTTACTATATCTACCGCTCGCTGAACCTATACCGTCCGCAGGCGGCAGTAGGCGTGGAACCCATCGTCAACCATCTGCCGACGACGACGCCGACAGTGTACTACAACCTCCACGGCCAGCGTGTCAGCCAGCCCAGCAAGGGTATCTACATCGTAAACGGCATCAAACGGCACTATAGCCGGTAGTGGCTATGGTGCGGATAACATCCTTGATGCCCAGTTCGGTATAGCCGTTCTGCTCCAGCGCACGCTGGTTCTGATCGAGCACAGCCTGCTCCTGCTCGTTGTTCTGATAGTTGACGAACTTGGCCTTACCTTCGGCCAGGAACCAGCCGACGAGGGCCACAACGATGAAAGCTGCAATAGCGATAATGGTAGTCATATCTGTTGTGTCTTATGAGTGATTAGTATTCGTATTCTGTAGTGTCGTCGATGCCAGCCTCGGCAAAGGCTTCGCGGCGCTCGACGCAGGTGCCGCATCGACCGCAATGCTTCTCGCCACCCTTATAGCACGACCATGTCTCGGCATAGTCGATGCCAAGCGACTTGCCCCGACGGGCGATGTCGGCCTTTGTTATATTAGTATATGGTGAGCGCAGGCGAACCTTGACAAAGGTGCCGGCAGAGGCGGCCTCATCGAACGCCTGCACAAACGCTGGTGTACAGTCGGGATAGATGGTGTGGTCGCCGCCGTGATTGGCCATCATGACATACTTCAGTCCGTTAGACTCGGCAATACCCGTGGCGATAGACAGCATAATACCGTTGCGGAAAGGAACCACCGTCGACTTCATATTCTCGTCGGCATAGTGGCCTTCGGGAATGTCGTCGCCGCCCACCAGCAGCGAACTCTTAAAATAGCTGGTCATGAAGTCCAGGGGAATGACGATATGGCGAATGCCCAGCCGCTGGCAGTGCAGTCGGGCAAAGGGAATCTCGCGGGCGTTGTGCTTTGAGCCATAGTCAAACGATATAGCCAAGGCTATACGCTCCTGTTCATCGTATAACAAGGTGGTGCTGTCGACACCTCCACTAAGTATTAACACAGAGTCTTTCATCATCGTCTTAAAGTTAAAAGTGCTGCAATCGCCAGATTTGCAGCACTTCGCCTTTTCTTTCCTTGTACCCAGAGCCGGGGTCGAACCGGCACGGGTTGCCCCACTGGTGTTTGAGACCAGCGCGTCTACCGATTCCGCCATCTGGGCTTCAATGCGGGTGCAAAGGTACGAATAAGTGAGCGAAATACAAAACAAAAAGCGTTTTTTTTTGTTTTTATTTCCGATACGATGGAGCAGCGAATGCCGTCAAACGAGTTTGAATGGCTGAGTCGTGACAGAGTAAAACGTAGTTAACGGGAGTACTTTCGGCGAAGCCAAAGAACAAATAATCGAGCAAAAAACCGATGCAAACAACCGCTATTTTGCCAAATTTTCTAAAAATCATACTTTTTATTTGCCTACTCCACAATAAATGTATATCTTAGTGCCGTTATATACATAGAGTAACCTATCATTATCATGACAACATATAACAAGGACAATTACTGTGTGATTCTGGCCGGCGGAAAAGGTCGCCGATTGTGGCCCTGCAGTCGTTCGAAAAAACCAAAGCAGTTTGTTGATTTCTTTTCAACAGGTCAGACTTTATTACAAAGCACCTTCAGCAGAATTTCCAAGCTGATTTCCATAGACAACATTTATGTAAGTACGAACCACGAATATGCGCATTACGTGTTGGAGCAGCTGCCCGACCTTCCACCAGAGAATGTGTTGAGCGAACCGATTCACCGTAATACGGCACCCAGTGTGGCGTGGGCAACCTATCGCATCCGGCGAAGGAATAACAATGCCCGCATAACGATTGTTCCCTCTGATCAGGCTGTGTTCAAGGAGGAGATGTTCTTAGAGAATATCAGTGAAGGACTCGACCTGGTGGCCGCCAAGGATATTGTGCTGACGATGGGCGTGAAGCCCACCCGTCCCGAACCAGGCTACGGCTATATCCAGAAAGGAAACACAACGGACAATGAGCAGGTGTTCGAGGTGAAGTCGGTTACAGAGAAACCCGACCGCCAGTTTGCGCAGATGTTCATGGAGAGCGGGGAGTTCCTATGGAATACAGGTATCTATCTGTCGAACGTGAAACACTTGCGTGATTGCCTTCACCATATCTTCCCCAAGGTGCTACGGCAGATTGACGAAGCCAAAGAGGTAACACTCGAAGAGGAACTGCTGTTCATCGAGGAGAAATTCCCGTCGTATCCCAATGTGTCTATCGACTCAGGACTGCTCGACGGCAATGATGAGGTGTATGTGATGAACTGCGACTTCGGCTGGGCCGACTTGGGTATGTGGCATTCCATCTACGAGAGCATGAAGAAGAGTGATGATGATAATGTGGTGATCACCGATAGGATCATTATCGAGAACAGTAGTGACAATATCATCAAACTCCCCAAAGACCATTTGGGTATTATCCACGGTCTTGAGGGTTTCATCGTGGCTGAACAAGATAATGTATTACTGATCTGCAAGAAGGAAGACTCATCTGCACTGGTGCGTAAATACATCAGTGAGGCGCAGATTAAATACGGTGACGATTTTGTTTGATAAATTAAAAAAATATGGATATATTTAGTAAGATTGCTGCAGGTGAGATTCCCAGCTACAAATGTGCAGAGAACGAGGAGTTCTATGCTTTCCTTGATATCAATCCGTTGGTGAAGGGTCATACCCTTGTAATCCCTCGTAGGGAAGTAGATTACATCTTCGACATGGAAGATGATGAGATAGCCCGCTTCCAGGTATTTGCCAAGCAAGTGGCAAAGGCCATCAAGGCCGCCTTCCCTTGCAAGAAGGTAGCTCAGGTGGTATTAGGATTGGAAGTGCCTCATGCCCACATCCATCTAATTCCTATGCAATCAGAGAAAGATGTTGATTTCCGTCGTGAAAAACTTCAGCTCACGGAAGAGGAATTCAAGGAAATCGCAGGAAAAATCCTAGAGAATTTCCAGAAGGAATTACAGTAGGCCTTAACCTACTGTAATTTTATCAATACGCAACTTAATGGTGCCGCGGGGGATCTTGATTTCCACCTCGTCGCCCACCTTGTGATTGAGCAGACCTTGAGCAATGGGGGTGGTAATGGAAATCTTTCCTTCGCGCAGGTTTGCCTCGCTCTCGCTTACGATGGTATAGACCATCTTCGCCTTGTTGGCCAGATTGGTCATCTCCACCTTTGAAAGAATCTGAACAGCATCGGTACTCAAGCGCGACACATCCACCACCTTTGCCTCGGAGATCTGCACCTTCAGACGGTTGATCTTATCCTCGAGGTTTGCCTGTGCCTCCTTGGCAGCATCATACTCGCTATTCTCGCTCAAGTCGCCCTTGTCGCGGGCCTCGGCAATGGCTGCAGAAGCCTTCGGGCGCTCGATGCTCTCCAATCGTTTCAGTTCGGCTACCAGTTTGTCGTAGCCTTCTTGTGACATATAAGCCATAATCTATTTATTTTTAGTTGTTTTCAAAAAGTAAGCAAAATAGAAAGAATTCCGACTTCCTTTGCCAGAGTCGGAATCCCTTACCTTGTCTAATCTTTAATTATCCGTGGCAAAGTTAGGGATTATTTTCGACACCAACAAATATTTTGGAGATAATTTGCTTTTGTTCCCGCTTATTTGTACCTTTGTCCCCAATGAAAGTGTATGCATTTGATTTCGACGGTACGCTGACACGGCGCGACTCTTTCGTGGAGTTCATCCGTTTCGTCAAGGGCGATAAGGAATTCCTGAAGTGCTTCCTACGCTATTCGCTCCAGCTGGTGGCGATGAAGTTGGGACTGTATCCTAACTGGAAGGTGAAACGACAGGTGTTCAGCTATTGCTTCGCCGGAATGACCGAGGCGGTGTTTGAAGCCTACTGCACACAGTTTGCGCAGTCGAAGGCCACCATCATGCGTGCTGCAGGACTGGAGAAGATACGCACCTTACTGAATGAGGCCGACACGGAGGTGGTGGTGGTGAGCGCCAGCGTAGAGGACTGGGTGCGCCCGTTCTTTGGTGAGCTGGCTTCGTCGATGAAGTTCCTCTGCACCAAAGTGGAGGTGAAGGAGGGTAGGTTGACAGGACGGTTCCTTACCAAGAACTGCTTCGGGAAGCAGAAGGTGGTACGACTGCAGGAACTGTATCCTGATCGTAAGGAGATGGTGCTCACGGCCTATGGTGACAGTAGGGGTGACAAAGAGATGCTGGACTATGCAAATGAAGGGTATTATAAACCGTTTAGATAAGGACCGACTGGGTGAGATCGTCCGATTCGGCGTGGTAGGCGTGCTTGCCACGTTCATCCAGTATGCTGTCTATTGGGTGCTCATCCATTGGCTGAATCCCAGTGTGGCAATGACCATAGGTTATCTGGTCAGCTTCGTGTTCAACTTCATTGCCTCTACCCATTACACCTTCCGCGTGAAGGCCAATGTGCGCCGCGGGGCAGGCTTCGCCTTGTCGCATGTGGTGAACTGGTTACTGCAGATGATACTGCTGAACTTCTTCCTCTGGTTGGGCGTGAGTAAGCCTTGGGCTCCCATCCCGATGTTCTGTATCTGCGTGCCCGTGAATTTCCTGTTGGTTAGATTCTTTTTGAAACGATGAGAGAGATATTGCGCATGTTCAAGATCCGTCGTGAGGAACGGTGGCTGGCACTGGCGGTGGTGCTGGTGTTTGCCCTGCTGAACGCGCTGACCATCTATAAGTATGGCGACCTGTTTATGCGTCCTGCTGATGACTACTGGAAACTGTTCATCGGGAGGTTCCGTGTGTCGGGCTATGATCCCATCACCTATTACGTGCTGTCTGATTGGGAGACACGCTATAACGTGTATCGCCATCCGCTGCTCGCCTTCTTCATGTACCTGCCATATCTGCTGAACCAGGGGGTGATGGCGCTGACGGGACTGAACGGGGTGCAAGTGATGACAGCCCTGATCCTGGTAGCGGCCTCCTTGTATTCGTTCCTGTTCCTGTATCGCATCTTCCGTGAAATCGTAGGCTTGAGCAAGACAGACGCTCTTCTTCTCTCTACATTGTATTTCTCGTTTGCCTATATCATGGTGGCCACGATGGTGCCTGATCATTTCATCCTTTCGATGATGATGCTCCTGCTGACTCTTCTTCTGGCAGGAAGGCAGTTGAAGGAGGGTCGACAGATGAAGCGTTCACAAACCATCTGGCTCTTCATCTTCACCGCAGGTATCTCGCTGAACAACGGTATCAAGGTGTTCCTGGCGAACCTGTTTGTGAACGGGAAGCGTTTCTTCCGTCCGCAGAACCTTATCCTGACCGTGGCAGTGCCTGCCCTTCTGATGTGGCTGTTCTGTCGGTGGGAGTACAAGACCTTCGTAGTGGAGAAGGAAAAGGCACGCCATGCGCAGAAGAAACAGGAGCGGGAAGAGAAGAGGGAAAAGGAGAGGGTGCTTCGGTTGGAGACTGCCCGAAAGGATTCCATCCGCAAGGCTCAAGGGGATACCATGGCGGCGGCAGCTCCTGTGAAACCGACTGTGAAGAAACGCGTTTATACCGGTAAGCCCATCGGCAAGGGGGAGTTTATGCGGTGGACGGATATTACCACCTCGCGTTGGGAGACTACGGTGGAGAACCTCTTCGGGGAGTCGTTGCAGTTACACGAGCAGCATCTCTTGGGGGATGTGTTCCGCCGAAGACCTATCATCGTGAGGTATGACCACTGGTGGAACTATGGGGTTGAGGCTGTTGCCGTACTGCTGTTCCTGGTGGGTATCTTGTGTGGAAGGCGTTCACGGTTCCTCTGGCTCACCCTTTCGTTCATGGCTGTTGATATGGCCTTGCACATGGGATTGGGCTTCGGCATCAACGAGATATATATCATGTCGCCGCATTACCTGTATGCTATTCCCATTGCCATGGCTTATCTGCTGAAAGCGAAGACGAAGGTGATGAGGTTGTCAGTGCGCACGCTTGTACTGCTGCTGGCGGTGTATCTGTGGATTCATAACGGCTACTTGCTGACTCAATATATGCTGACATGATGAAGGACTTGTGTGTTTCCAAGGAAGAGCGGTGGCCGGCGGTGTATGCGCTGGTGTTCATCCTGTCGTTTCAGTATCTGATGATCAAGAAGTTCTTTGGTTTGTTTGCCGACTACAGTGAACAAAGCTGGAACACGTTCATGAGAAACTACCACATGTCGGGCTTCGATCCCATCAGCTATGCGGTGCTGTCGGAATGGCATCAGGGATATGATGTGGTGAGACACCCGTTGCTGGCCTTTCTGATGTATCCTTTCTCCTTATTGAACGGACTCCTGGAACAGCTCACCACCGTGAACTGTGCACAGTTGGTGATGGGTGCCTTATTAGTGTTTTGCGCCTTTTATACCTTTCTGTTCATGCACAGGATCCTGCGTGAGGTAGTGGGGGTTGACCGTCTTGCCGCTTTCCTCCTTACCGCTTTCTTCTTCAGTTGCGCGTATATCTGGTTGACGGTTCTGGTGGCCGACCATTTCTGTCTGTCGTTATTCCTTATTATATATATACTGTACCGGTCGGGGGTGAAACTACGGAAAGGGGAATATTTCAGTATCTGGGAGACCATCTGTTCGTTTGTGGTGGTGGCAGGTGTGACACTCAGCAATGGAGCCATTGTTTTCCTTTGTGTACTATTTGTCAACGGCCGTGGCTTCTTCCAGAAAGCGTTTTTTCTGAAGGCAGTAGTGATACCTTCTATTTGTATGCTGACCTTTGCCTTCCTACTGAACCTCACCACCGACAAGGTGCCGTCGGAGAAAGAAAACCCCATCGGGGAACAGATGGAATGGGTGGGTACGGATGTGTCGCGCCTGGATATCCTAGTGGAGAATGTGTTCGGTGAGTCTATTCAGCTGCACCGTGAGCATCTGTTAGGAGATATCTTGATGAAACGTCCTGTTATTGTTCGTTATACATGGCCTGTTCAGTATGTCGTGGAGGCCGTCATCCTCCTCCTGTTCCTGTTGGGGGGTTGGTGGGGACGTAAAGAACGGTTCCTGTGGCTGCTGATGAGTGTGCTGGCTTTCAACCTCGTACTGCATGTGCTTCTTGGCTTTGCCATTAACGAGGTGTATATCATGGCTGCCCATTGGCTCTTTGTGGTACCGCTTACCATAGCGTGGCTGTTGAAAGAGAATCATCGGTGGGTGCAGCTGGTTGTCCTGATACTGATAGCTGCCATTACAGTCTATTTACTGCTCTATCATGGCTATTGGCTCCATCGTTATCTGACATGGCCTATTCTTGCCAAATAATCAGAAATGTTTTTTCTTCTTTGTCCATTTACGGAAACGGTTGCTGATGGCCTGTCCGATTTGCTTGAAGTTACCATGACGGAGGTTCAGCCATAGCTCCTCAAGGGAACGGCTAGTCTTCAACCAGGGATGTCCCCAGGCATTGATGCGGTAGAGACGGTCCTTGTAGCTGGTATCTTCGATGACGTATTGAGGATGACGGAGGGGGAACTGGAGCTCATGGCGTTTCATGGTGAAGATACGGCGGAAAGCCCGAGGGGTGGTGTAGATGCTTCCCGTGAAATGGGTGCTGTCGGAGGTCAGTCCTCTGTTGTTGATCAGGTTACGGGTAGGCATGATGGCCATTGCATTGTTCAGGATCATGCTCGACCAGAAGATGCTCTCGTAGAATTCCTTCCCTGCGGCACGGTGGTCATAACACATCTTGATGAACTCGTTCCTGTATTTACGCGCATGAACCACACCACGAAGACGTTGCATGGCATAATCGTCGTCGAGGAACGAATACTTTCCGTCCCATTGGTCGATTACTCGTCGCCACGAAGCCCATCCCCAGATGCTGCATGTCTGCGTGAAGAAATAGTCGTAAGGGGTGTCTGGGGTTACCTCATCGATGTTGAACCCCGAGATCATCCAGATGCGCTCATCATCTTCATAGCGGTCGAGCAGCTCCTTACAGAAAGGGAAGAACGACTGTGACGGCACATCGTCATCTTCCAGAACGATGCATTTGTCAACAACAGAGAAAGCCCATTTCTGCGACAGGTATTCCGAGGGGTCGCAACCATAGTTGCGCTCCTGATACTTGCGGTGCACCTCACACTCCCAGTCGATGTCCTCCACCACCTTCCGACAAGCTTCAATACCAGTCATGTCACGCTCTCCCCGCGGACCATCTTGATAGAGGAACAGCTGGGAGGGCCGCGCCTTTCTTACTTCATCGAACACTTCTTTGAGGTGGTCGGGACGGTTAAAGAACAGGATCAATACGGCTACATCGATGTTAGCAGGGTGTTTCATGGTGCTTGTTTTTTGGTTTTCGACAGGATGAACTGCATACAGTCTTTCAGGATCTGGGCTCCGGCAATCCGCATGACGAGGTAGTAGATGATGACAGCCAGGATAACCCTGACAATCAGCAGGAGGACGAGGTTCTGTATTCCGCGGGTGATGAAGGCGGTTAACAGCATGGTTCCCAAGGCGCATAGGGCAAAGGGAGCAATATCTTTGAGTAAGGAGAGCAGACGGTAGCCGGTGAGCTGTTGTACGAAGTGATGCCATACAAACAGCCAGCAGGAATTCAGGATGACGTATCCGATGACCATGGTGCGCACCCCATAGGGATAGAGCACGAGCATGAGGATGAGCTGACAGATTCCTAAAGCCAGGGTGTTCCACATATAGGTGTCTGACTTCCCCTTACTGATAATCATATTATATAATAAGGTGTTAATGGGCATGAAGGCACCGGCAATGCAAAGCAGCTGCAGGTAGGAGGCGCTGGTGCTCCATTTCTCGCCTATGGCAGTGATGATGAACTCATGCGACACCATGCCAAAGCCGAACAGCAGGGGGAAGGAGAGGAAGGCGGTGAAGCGGATGAGTTTGCGCATAGCCCTGAGTTGCCGTTCTCCATCGCTCTTCAAATCAACGAATACCGGTTGGGCCACTGTCTGCACCATACCCTGCAAGAGGTTGAAGCACTTGTAGTCCCATTGGTAAGCCTGGTTGTAGTTTCCTGCATCTTTGGGCTTAAAGAACCGTCCGAGCAGGATGTTGAGAATTTGGTTGTTCACCTGTGTGAAGATGGCCGAGAACATGATCTTACAGCTGAAGGGGAACATACGCTTGATGGGCTCCGGATCAAAGTGCCATCTCGGTCGCCAGTCGGAATAATGCCAGTACATCAGGGTGATTACCAGTACATAAACGATGCTCTGTGTGGCCAACGACCAATAGGAGAAGCCTTTCCATGCCATCACAGCACCGATGATGTTCGAAATGATGATGGCGACCATACCGCTCTTTGCCTGCTGCTTGGTGCGAAGGTTCTTGTAGAGGTAGGCCGACTGCGCCAATCCGAAGCTGGAGAACACGAAGCTCATGAAGACATAACGACAAAGAGGGGTGAGTGCGGGTTGGTGATAATAGCTGGCGATGAGCGGTGCACAGAAGAACAGGATGACATAGATGCAGAGGCTCACCGCGATATTGAACCAGAACACCGAGTTATAGTCATTGTCGGTAGGATGCTCCATGTTGGCTAAGGCGGTCTTGAAACCACTGCTCTGCAGCTCTACAGCAATGACGGTGAAGATGGTGATCATGGCCATCATACCGAAATCATCAGGCGACAGCAGTCGTCCGAGAATAATGCCGAACACCAGTCCGATGAGCTGTTGCACGCCATTGTTCATACCGCCCCAGAACAGTCCTTTGGCAGTTTTCTCTTTCAGTGATTCAGTATCGTTAGTCATAGATCTCTATATGATTGACATGCGGATGGATCGTATCAAGATCAGGCAACTGCGTGTAGTCACCATAGATGCAGCGCAGATGGTGATCATAATCATGTGGCACAGGGAACTGATACCCTTCAAACACATGCTCGGCCAGCGGGAAGATGTCTTCGGCAAAGCGCGGATTGTGGTAGGGAATGCCCATGCCGCTTGTGAGGAGGGTGGAGCCACCCTTAGCCCCTCCATAGGGAGGGGGACTTTGCGTCGAGGAATCATGCGAAGGAAGAAATCTGCGGAGGAAGGGGAAGACATAGCGGTTGTTGAAGTTGAAGATGCGTCTTACCCGCTTGATGGCCTTGGCATCATCCTTACTCTTTCGCCACACCTTATACATATGTCCTACAGAAAGCTCTGTGAACTTGTGCAGCCAGATGGGATGCTCTTCCATGGGGAAGATATCGATGTATATACCCTGCTCCTTCCACATCCGGTCGTAGTTGTTCCCCTCGTTCAGCAGCGAGCGACGGTCGCGCACCTTGGCATAGAAGAAGAAATAGTTCGGATCAGTCTCGTCCGTCTGCAGTGCAAGCCAGTCGGGCAATTCCTTAGTCAGCACCTCCAGTAACCGGAGGTAGTCGTTTCTCATCATCTCAATGTCGAGGTCATCATCCCAGGGAATGAAGCCGTTATGACGTACAGCCCCAATCAGCGTACCGCTGCTGAGCCAGTAAGGTATCTGATGCTTTCGGCAGATCTTATCGATCACCACCAGTATCTCCAGCATGCGAAGCTGGTGCTTCCGCAGCTGGGAGCCGTCGGGGTTGAAGCGTTGGCGCAGTGCCTGATGGTCAATCGTTGTTGTCTGCATATCGTATCATTTGTTGTCCCCACCGTTGCACCTCGTCCATGGTAGGGGTGTTGACATTCTTTTCTTTAGCTAACTGCCGCAGGAGGTTAAGACCGTAGGGGAAATCCTCTGTGAAATACCTGCTGCGGAGGTCGGGCACGAAGCCCTCGGCAGTCTCCTTCATCGGCGACAGGATACCCTGGAACGCCTTGATCGACCGTAGCTTACGGGTAAGAGAGGGTGCATCATGACTCTCGTAGTAGTCGAGCACCGTTGGCAGACAGTCGGCAGATACTGGCAACTCCTTCAGCAGGTCGTGCAGTTCCTTGTCCATCTCGATATAGATGGCCGAGGCCTCATCGGTCCATTCCCCATAGAACGCACAGTTTCGTGGGTAGGTGATACCCGGCTGCCAGTCTTTCCACATCGTATAGAGACGTGCCGGGTGCAAAATAGGATTGCTGTTGCTGATGCTTGCCTCATAGTAGCTGCCCAGCACCTCCACAGGAATGTGGAATAGCTCCTCCAACTGCTCCTTCAGTCGTTCCCTGTTCACAACCCGTTCCATCCCGATGCGCATCAGCGGTCGTCGTCCCAGTAAGTGCGCCGAGTGCCCGTATTCCTCCATTCGTGAGATGAAAGGAACGCGCTGGAAACCGAACAGAGGTGTTCCCTCGGGTAGGATGTGCAGGGCTTCCTCGAAGAACCCCGTGCTTGAAACGATGCTGCCCACGGTGGTCTGCGGTGAGAGAGCAGGGGCAATCTGACGGAGCACACTGGCGATGGAGAATCCCGGCAGACAGAGCAGTACGATGTCTGCTCCCCTTACCACCTCGGCAGGTTCTGAAGAAACCGTTTGCAGTTGTCCTTTCAACACCTCCCCCTCGGGAGTTGTGATTTCCAGTTGTCTCTGCCAGCGTTCCGGTTGTCGTGTCAGCAGGTTCACCTCACAGTTATCCTGTGCTGCCAGGAATCCTGCCACCACATGTCCCAGGTTACCGCCGCCGCAGATGCAAGCCCTGTATTTCATCGGCATGAGAATTGTAGAAGGGCATCTACCAGACGGGTATTGTCCTCATGGTTACGCACAGCAATACGCATATACTGTTTCTTCGGGTCAAGACCAGGCTTTCCGCTGCAGTCGCGCGTCAGGATATTGTGTTGTCTCAGCATATAGATCACAATCTCCTTTGCCGTAGAGGGTGGCAGTACCTCGCACAGGAAATAGTTGGCCTGTGAGGGCATCACGCGGAAGAAAGGAACTGTTCGCAGCCGGCGTTCAAACGCATCCCGCTCTGCAACGAACTTCTCGCATGCTTTCAAGTAGTCTTTCTCATGTTTATTGTAGATCTGCATGAAGAACTCGGCAAACGAGTTGAGGTTCCATATCGACACCTCTTTTTTAATACGGGCAATGAGTTCTTTGTCGGCAGAGGCAAGAATACCTAAGCGCAGTCCAGGAACACCATAGCTCTTGGAAATACTCTTCATGACCGCCATGTGGGGATAGGTTTCAAGGATTGCATCACTGAGCAGGGAGTTGGTGGCGTAGTCCTTACTGAAATCCACAAAACTCTCGTCAACCACCAGACGGATGTTTCGCTCCTCGCACCATGCCGCCAGTCTCAGCACATCCGTCTTGGGGATGAAGTTTCCTGTGGGGTTATCAGGATTGATGAGCATCAGTGTCTGTATATCCTTGTCGGCAAAGAACGTCATTAAGTCATCGGCCGTATAACGATAGTCCTCATTATCGGGCACGAAGGTAACCTGACTGTCTTTATCGTATCTATTGGGATACTCCTCGAACGTAGGACGAATGAAACCTACTTTGAACTTTGAACTTTGAACTTTGAACTTTGTGATATCCTCCATCAGTACCTTGATGAGCTCTGCAGCTCCGTTTCCTGGTACGATATAAGGTTCGCTCACGCCAAAGCTCTTGCTGGCAATGAGTGTATTCACCTTCATGCCTGAGGGATATTCCGTGAGCAACGTATCGAAGTTACTGCGCAGCTCATCCTTCAAACGCTTACTGGGGAAATAAGGGTTCACCAGATAGCAGTAGTCGAGCATCTGCGGGAACCGCCAGAAACCGCCGAACCTGCCGTAATATTTGCGCAGCACGTCCTGGTCATCGGCAAATAAAGCCTCAGCAATGTCCAGATCCTGCTTGTCGTCTATCTCATACCACCTCTCCCTGCCAATATCCAGCGCTTTCAGGTTACTGTTGTCGAGCAGGGTGATGATACGCAGTACGTTCTCGTAATACTCGTTGTCGCCCACCGCCTTGGTGTAGGCATCCAGGAAAGGCACGTAGCTGTTCTTCAGGAATTCCTTACTGAACTTGTAGATATTCACCGTTTTGTAGTAGGAATCCACATGATTATAGTCGAAGGCCTGCTTGGGTATGAAATTCACGATGTTATTGTCGGTGTCGATGCGCACCATTGTACCGTCCATCCAGCTCTCATACTTTGCCACGAGGGCGAGGTTAGGATAAGGATTCTCCAGAATCATGGGGAACAGACGGTCGGAGAAGATCAGGTCGCTTTCGATGAGCAGCGTATCGTCTTCCTGCAGCCGTTCCTTAGCCAGCCAGAGAGAGTAGATGTTATTTGTCTTATCATATACCGGGTTTTCCACGTATTCAATGGTCAGCTGGTCGGCATAGCGCGTACCTATGTAGCTCTTCAGGTTCTCTGCCTGATAGCCCACCACGATAACCACGCGACTCAATTCCAGGTTGCTCAGTTGGTGGAGCAGTCGGTCAATGAGTCTTACGCCGTTTACCGGGACCATGCACTTCGTGTTGTCCTTAGTATATTCGCCGAGTCTGCGGCCCATTCCCGCCGCCAGGATGATTGCTTGCATAGTTTCGTTATTTCTGCATCATTGTTGCAAAGGTAAGGCTTTTCAATGGATCTTGCAACCCAACAAAGTGATTTTAGTCTATCGGTTAGTTAAATAATCATAATTTTTTACGCACGCTCCGTGACAGTCATACGTATTCCCAAGAAAATCAGTACCTTTGCAACCCGATTCTACGTGGGGCCGTATGAACCCCCGAGGGTAGCGTGTAAATAGCAGCCTTGGCAGGAATGCCGTCGTTGTGGTTTGTGAATCGCTGCTCACTGGCAGGCGGAGAGTCTGCTCGCTTCCAGGTGCGTGAAGCCAGGCGCGGTCGGATGGCGACATATCCGTATTAGAAACGTTTTTATATTTTATTCATTATCAATGGACACTTTAAGTTACAAGACTATTTCCGTTAACAAGGAAACAGCACAGAAGGAGTGGGTGGTTGTTGATGCTACCGACCAGGTAGTGGGCCGTCTCGCTTCTAAGGTAGCGAAGTTGATTCGCGGTAAGTACAAGCCCACATTTACCCCGCATGTTGATTGCGGCGACAATGTGATCATCATCAATGCCAAGAAGGCTTATTTCACTGGCAAGAAGGAGACCGACAAGGTTTACACTCGCTACACAGGTTATCCTGGTGGTCAGCGTTTCACCACACCGGCACAGCTCCGCACTCGTGAGTTCGGTATGGACCGTATCCTGCGTCATGCTGTTAAAGGCATGCTTCCTAAAGGTCGTCTGGGCCGTCAGCTGCTCGACAACCTCTATGTTTACAATGGCACAGAGCATCCCCATGAGGCTCAGAAGCCCAAGGCAATTGATATTAACCTGTTAAAATAATAAGACAAGATGGAAGTAATTAATGCATTAGGTCGCCGTAAGAGTGCTATTGCACGTATTTACGTCAGTGAAGGAACAGGCAAGATTATAATCAATAAGAAAGATATTACCGAGTATTTCCCTTCTGCCATCCTGCAGTATGTGGTGAAGCAGCCGCTGAACCTGCTGGACGTTGCTGAGAAGTACGACATCAAGGTGAATCTCGACGGTGGTGGTTTCACAGGTCAGAGCCAGGCTCTGCGTCTCGCCATTGCCCGTGCACTGGTAAAGATCAACGCCGAAGATAAGAAGAAACTGAAGGATCAGGGCTTCCTGACACGCGACAGTCGTGAGGTTGAGCGTAAGAAGCCGGGACAGCCGAAGGCTCGTCGTCGCTTCCAGTTCAGTAAGCGTTAATCTTGAACTGAACAGTTTAGCATCTAAACCAATGAGACTTGAATTGTATAATTTTCAATTTTCAATTTTCAATTTTCAATTTAATTACTCATGGGTTGGTTCTAACAAGAATTAAAAAGAAAGTAAACATTTAAAACATTAAGAAAGAAAATGGCAAGAACAAATTTTGACATGTTGCTCGAGGCCGGATGTCACTTCGGTCACCTCAAGCGCAAGTGGAACCCCGCTATGGCTCCTTACATCTTCATGGAGCGCAACGGTATTCATATCATCGACCTGCACAAGACTGTGGCAAAGATCGACGAGGCTGCTGAGGCCTTGAAGCAGATCGCTAAGTCTGGTAAGAAGGTCCTCTTCGTTGCTACGAAGAAGCAGGCTAAGGACATCGTGGCCGAGAAGGCTACAGCCGTGAACATGCCTTACGTTATCGAGCGTTGGCCGGGCGGTATGCTCACCAACTTCCCCACCATCCGCAAGGCTGTGAAGAAGATGGCTACCATCGACAAGCTCATGAGCGACGGTACTTATGGAAACCTCTCAAAGCGTGAGATCCTGCAGGTGAGCCGTCAGCGTGCCAAGTTGGAGAAGAACCTCGGTTCTATCGCCGACCTGACCCGTCTGCCCTCTGCCCTGTTCGTGATCGACGTGATGAAGGAGCACATTGCTGTAAAAGAGGCTAAGCGCTTGGGTATCCCCGTGTTCGCTATCGTTGACACCAACAGCAACCCCAACGACATCGACTTCATGATTCCCGCTAACGACGATGCTAAGGACTCTATCGAGGTAATCCTGAACGCTTGCTGCACAGCAATCGCTGAAGGTCTCGAGGAGCGCAAGGCTGAGCGCGCTGACGAGAAGGCTGCTAAGGAGCAGGCTGAGGAAGTTGCTGAGGCAAAGCCCCGTGCACGTCGTGCTCGTAAAGAGGCTCCCGCTGCTGAGGCTCCCGTTGAGGAGGCACCTGCCGCTGAGGAAGCTGCTGCTGAGGCTCCCGCCGAGGAAGCACCAGCTGCTGAGTAATTAAAGAATAGAAGAATTATATAATTGAAGAATTAAAGTTATTATGGCAATTTCAATTGATGATATTAAGAAGCTTCGCGCCATGACAGGTGCCGGATTGGCTGATGTCAAGAAGGCTCTGACAGAGGCTGAGGGTGATTTCGACCATGCCAAGGAGCTGCTCCGCGAGCGCGGTCTGGCTATCGCCGCTAAGCGCAGCGACCGCGAGACTTCCAATGGTTGTGTTCTCGTAAAGGCTGAGAACGGCTTTGCCGCTACTATCGCCTTGAAGTGCGAGACCGACTTCGTTGCTAACGGTGCTGACTTCATCGCACTCACACAGAGCATCCTCGATGCTGCCGTGGCTAACAAGTGCCAGAGCCTCGACGAGGTGAAGGAACTCACACTGGCTGACGGTCAGAAGGTGGCCGACGCTGTTACTCAGCGTTCAGGTATCACTGGTGAGAAGATGGAACTGGATGGTTACCTCACACTCGCTGGCGAGAATATCGAGGTGTACGACCACATGGGTAAGCACACACTTGCTACCATGGTTCAGACCAACAAGACTGCTACTGAGGCTGGTCACAAGCTGGCTATGCAGGTAGCTGCCATGAAGCCGGTGGCTCTCGATGCTCAGAGCGTTCCCCAGGCTGTACTCGATGAGGAGTACAAGACTGCTGTGGAGAAGACCAAGCTAGAGCAGGTAGAGAAGTATGTTGACTCTGTTCTGAAGAAGAACGGTATCAACCCGAACCTGGTGGATAGCGAGGATCATATCGAGAGCAACATCAAGAAGGGCTGGCTCACTGAAGAGGAGGCTCAGAAGGCTCGCGAGCTGAAGGAGAAGGCTGCTGCCGAGAAGGCTGCTAACCTGCCTGCTCAGATGATCGAGAACATCGCTAAGGGTCGTGTTCAGAAGTTCCTGAAGGAGAACTGCCTGGTTGACCAGGAGTTCCAGTTCGGTGATGGCGACAAGGCTACTGTTTCTCAGTGGCTCGCTACTCAGGACAAGGAGCTGAAGATTGTTGACTTCAAGCGCTTCACCCTCGTAGCAGAATAACATTTTTACTACTATAGAAAGAATCGGCATTGCCCCATGGGCAGTGCCGGTTTTTTGTTTTATTAAGAATAAGCAACTTTGTGTTTCTTGACACGTACTGGTTTTTGCACTATCTTTGCACCGTCAAATCATCAAGTAATAATAATATATGGAGACAAAAGAAATCATCAGAAGCATTCGAGAGAAAAACAATCTGACGCAAGAGCAGTTTGCTGAACGAGTACATGTAACACGCCAGGCCGTAAGCAGATGGGAAAACGGTGAGACACAGCCCGATACTGAACAGTTGAAGACCTTGTCGAGAGTGTTTGGTGTATCCATCAATACGCTGCTTGGTTCACCCCAGATCTTGTACTGCCAATGCTGCGGAATGCCGTTGACGGACGATACCATGATTAGTCGTGAGACGGATGGAAGTTTCAACGAAGACTACTGTAAATGGTGCTATGCAGATGGTAACTTCACATACAAGGACAAAGAATCCTTGCTCGACTTCCTCGTCAGTCATATGCCCAATCCCGACAATCAGTCGGAAATCGAACGCCGCCGACTCTACGACTCCCATCTCTCGATGCTCAAGCATTGGCGGTAATCCCATTCATACTATTGTGAGCATTGAGACGAAGAGGCAGGAAAATCCTGCCTCTTTTTTTGTCTGCTATTTCTTGATACATACTGATTTTTGTACTATCTTTGCACCGTCAAATTACAATAAATAGTTCAAGATATGAAGATATTTGCCGTAGGAATGAATTACCTCCAACACAATAAAGAGCTACATGGTGCGTTATATAAACCAGACGCTCCAGTTATCTTCACCAAGGCCGACTCGTCGTTACTGAAAGACAAGAAGCCGTTGTTCCTGCCCGAGGAACTGGGAAGGATTGACTACGAAACGGAGCTGGTAGTACGCATTTGTCGCTTAGGAAAGGGTATTTCCCAACGTTTCGCCCATCGGTATTATGATGCGGTGACGGTGGGAATAGACTTTACGGCACGCGACCTGCAGCGGAATCTGTGTGAGGCAGGACAACCCTGGGACCTCTGCAAAGGGTTCGACGGGGCTGCAGCCATCGGAGAGTGGGTGCCTGTGGAGAAGTTCCGCGACATCCAGGCCATTCATTTCCACCTGGACATCAACGGCAAGACCGTTCAGGAGGGCTGTACCAGCGATATGCTCTACAAGGTGGATGAGCTGATCAGCTATATCAGCAGGTGGTTTACACTGAAGACTGGCGACATTCTTTATACGGGAACCCCTGCAGGAGTAGGACCCGTCAGCATCAATGACCATCTGGAAGGATGGCTGGAGGAACGGAAGGTGCTGGAAATGAACGTGAAATAATTGATAGACTTGAGAATACTCAGACCGATAGTAAGTACGCTTATGCTGTTGTGTGCACTGTGTTTGCAGGCACAACGGCAGTTGTTCTTTAACCTGACCGCCGAGGAGGTGAGGATAGGGGAGACTTTGCCCGTATTCGTACATACGATGGAACTGGGGAAGAACTACGGCGATTCCACCTACACGGTAAGCATCAAATACCCAGAGTTCATCACGATGAGCAACGAAGATGCGAAACGCTGCAAGGAATTGTGCGAACATGAGCCGCAGGAACTGCCCGTAATCGTTACTGAACAGGTGGTTGATAGGAAATGTGGCGTCATGCATATCATGTTCTCGCCCATAGTGGTGCGCGAAGGGAAATGGATGAAGATGGTGAGCTTCATGCTCAACATCGAGGCTAAGGCAAATGCAACAGTCCATGCGCAAAATGTGGAGACTCGTGCCACGGCTGCTTCCTCACGCTATGCGGAACATTCCGTGCTGGCAAGCGGCAAATGGGCGAAGATACGTATTCCTGAATCAGGAATCTACCAGCTTACCGACGCACTCATCAAGAAAGCAGGCTTCTCTAATTTGAATAAGGTAAAGATCTACGGATATGGTGGCGCCTTGCAACCTGAGAGAATCACAGGGAGCTATCTGACTGAGACCGACGACCTGAAAGAGGTGCCTACCTGTACGGTGAACGGGCGACGACTCTTCCACGGTCAGGGTCCTGTGACCTGGAGCAGCTACTATCCGCAGCGTACACGGAACCCCTTCTCCGACTACGGCTATTATTTCCTGACAGAGACTGATGCGGAACCCTTGGCGGTTGACAGTGCAACCTTCGTGGGTTCGTTCTACCCGTCAGCCGACTATAACCACACGCTCCATGAGGTGGATAACTTTGCGTGGTTCGAGGGAGGACGGAACCTCTTTGAAGACGACCCCATCGTAGAGGGGAAATCAAAGACCTATACCATCAAGGGAGCAGGACCGCAGGGAACGGGATGGGACGATGAGACCTGTCTGTATGTGGCATTGTCAACCAGTAAGGGAGCCACGGCAAGCATCGAGATGAACGATTCGCTGCTGGGCACGATGACCCTGACACTGAGCGACAGAAGCTACGATACGGGTACATCCGGCGGAGCCACCTTCTATATCGAGGGCTTTAGGGATGTGAACACCGTGAAGATTACGAACAAGGAAGGAAGTGACATCCGACTCGACTATATCGGTGCGATGGCCGGAGGCTACCGTCCTGTGGAGAAACTCAGCAGTGAGTCGTTCCCGGAACCTGAATATGTGTATAACATCACCAACCAGGACCTCCATGCCGACCAAGGCTATCAGATGGTAATCATCATCCCTGCCTCGCAGACCTTCCTGCAGCAGGCTGAACGACTGAAGGAATGCCATGAGAAATACGACGGACTGAAGGTTCGGATTGTACCAGCCGATGAGCTGTTCAATGAGTTCTCCAGCGGAACACCTGACACAAATGCCTACCGTCGGTATATGAAGATGCTCTACGACAGGGCGGAGAACGATGCGGATATGCCTCGCTACCTGTTGCTCTTCGGCGACTGTGCCTGGGATAACCGCATGAACACCAGGACATGGAAGAACTATAGTCCTGACGACTTCCTGCTGTGTCACGAAAGCGAGAACTCGTTCAACAGGGTGTATTGCTATGTGGACGAGAATTTCTTCTGCTATCTTGACGATGGTGAGGGTGGTAACCCGCAGAGAACCGACCGTGCCGATGTGGCTGTAGGACGTTTCCCCGTGCGTACGGTGGCAGAGGCCAAGACCATGGTTGACAAGGTGGTGAGCTATATCGAGAACAAGAACGCAGGAGCTTGGCAGAATACAGTCATGATCATGGGTGATGACGGAAATAACAATGTGCACATGACCGATGCTATTGCGGCTGCCGACATCGTGACGGCAGGAAATCCTTCCGTCTATGTGAAGCGTGTGATGTGGGATGCCTACAACCGTACATCATCTTCCACAGGTAACACCTATCCCGACGTAACGGCACTGGTGAAACAGCAGCAGGCCAACGGTGCACTGATCATGGACTACTGCGGTCATGGCAGTGCAACGAGTATCTCGCACGAAAGGGTGTTGGGCTTGGCCGACTTCCAGAGCTTCGTGAATACGAACCTGCCGCTTTGGATTACCGCCTCTTGTGATATCATGCCCTTTGACGGTCAGACTGACAATATCGGTGAGGCTGCCCTGTTCAACAACAAGGGTGGAGCCGTGGCTTTCTTCGGTACTACAAGAACGGTATATACCAATTATAACATGCTCATCAACACGCAGTACCTCAAGGCATTGTTCGAGCGTGACACGAACGGGAAGTACAACTCCATCGGCGAGGCACAACGACTGGCCAAGAACAGAATCCTATCGAGTACGCTGGTAGGCTACGACAAGGACGGAACGCCGAAGTACAGCTACGATCATACGGTGAACAAACTGCAGTATGCGCTGTTGGGCGATCCTGCCCTGGTACTGAATGTACCAACGCTTGAGGCTGTGGTCGATGAGATCAATGGAGAACCGGTGGACATGGCTGAGGTGCTGCCTGAGATGAAGGCAGGCTCTGTGGCTACGGTAAAGGGACATATTGAAAGGAACGGTGTGAAAGATCCGTCATTCAAGGGAACCCTGCATGCTACGGTGAGAGATGCGAAGGAAACCATCACCTGTCAGCTGAACGATACTTCCATCGACGGAGCCACGAGGGCTTTCCAATACGAAGACCGTACCAAGGTGCTGTTCAGCGGAAGCAGTAGTGTGAACGACGGTGAATTCACGTTCTCGTTCGCTATTCCCAAAGATATCAACTACAGTGGAGAGAGCGGACTGATCAATATCTACGCGCTGAAAGAGGATCTCTCGGAGGCAGCCAACGGAAACAGCGACCATTTCCTGGTGGGCGGCTCAGCATTGGCTGCGAACGACTCCATCGGACCGTCGGTGTTCTGTTACCTGAACTCTCCCGACTTCGTGAATGGGGGTGACGTGAACACCACTCCGTATTTCGTGGCAGAGATTACCGACAAGGACGGACTGAATACCACAGGTAATGGTATCGGTCATGACCTGGAACTGGTCATCGACGGTGAGATGTCGAGAACCTATAACCTGAACGATCATTTCCGTTACGACTTCGGCTCCTATACACAAGGAACCACCTATTATAGTATTCCCGCGCTGAGCACAGGTAAGCACAAACTGAAGTTCCGTGCCTGGGATATCCTGAACAACTCCACCACCACCGAGCTCACATTCAACGTGGTGCGCTCACTCAAGCCAGGCAGTCTGGACGTGAATGTTACCCAGAACCCTGCTCGTACGAGTACCACCTTCATCGTGAACCACGACCGCATAGGTAGTCCGGTGGATGTGGAGATAGAGATCTACGACATCAGCGGACGCCGACTGTGGAAGATTGAGAACACAGGCGTGACCACCGACGGCGCCTTTACCACTGAGTGGGACTTGACCACGGGTAATGGGAAACTGCAGACGGGTGTCTATCTGTACCGTGTACAGCTGGGATGCGATGGAAGCAGTAAGGTGTCGAAAGCCAAGAAACTGGTGATTATCAATGAATAAACGTAATATAAAGAATATGGAAAGAAAAGACAATAAGCGGATCATGAGAAGAGTGTTTACGCTTCTTATGCTCTTCTTGCCTCTCACTGCAGCGGCACAGGACAAGGAGGATATGTTCAATCCCGTGCATGCCTCTGTGACTTCACAGACCATTGCTCCGGATGCCCGTGCTGCAGGTATGGGTGATGTGGGTGCTGCCACCGATCCTGACGTGAACTCGCAGTACTGGAACCCGGCTAAGTATCCCTTCACGATCAGTCGTGCAGGCGTGGCTCTGAACTACACCCCCTGGCTCCGTCAGCTGGTGAACGATATGGACCTGGCCTATCTGGCTGGTTACTACCGCATTGGCGACTACAGCGCGGTGAGTGGTTCGTTGCGTTATTTCTCTCTGGGTGAGGTGTTCACGAGCATGGATGATGATGCCATGACCATCAACCCGTACGAGATGTCGCTCGACGTGGCCTACTCGCTGATGCTCAGCGAGAAGTTCTCTATTGCTGCGGGTGTGAGGTGGATCTATTCCGACCTTACCTACGACTATACCGATGATGTGTCGCCAGGTAGTGCGTTTGCAGCCGATATAGCTTGCTACTATAATAACTATGTGAATATCGGTCAGCGCGAGTGTCAGTTAGGACTGGGTTTGAATGTCAGTAACATCGGTAGTAAGATCTCTTTCGGAGGTGATGACCATAGTGAGTTCATTCCTACCAATATGCGATTGGGTGCTTCGTTGATGGTGCCTGTGGATGAGTATAACCGTTTCAGCATTGCTGCCGATGCGAACAAACTGCTGGTACCTACCTATCCGAAGGATGAGGACGGAAACTACAGTGAGGCCTATGCCGAGGACCATTATTATAATGTGAGTAGCATCAGCGGTATCTTCAAGAGCTTCAATGATGCCCCAGGCGGCTTCAAGGAAGAGCTGGAGGAGATCAGCTGGAGCGTAGGTGCTGAGTATGTGTACCACGATCAGTTCACCCTGCGCGGTGGTTATCACCATGAGAGCGAGAACAAGGGTAACCGTAAGTACTTCACCTTAGGTGCGGGCTTCCGCATGAACGTGTTCTCACTGGATGTGGGCTACGTGATTGCCACGGCCAAGAGTAATCCGCTTGACCAGACCCTCCGCTTTACATTGGCATTCGACATGGATGGCATCAAGGACCTGTTTAGATAGTTCATAGTTTATAGTTCATAGTTCATAGTTGACAGTTATGAAGGTGAGAGTTGGAATGGGCTTTGACGTCCACCGTTTGGTGGAAGGTCGTGATCTGTGGTTAGGAGGCATCAAGATAGAGCATTCGTTAGGACTGCTGGGACACAGTGATGCGGATGTGCTGATTCATGCTATCTGCGATGCGCTGTTGGGAGCTGCCAATATGCGCGATATAGGCTACCACTTCCCCGACACTTTTGATGAAACGCTGGACATGGACAGTAAGGTGATCCTGCAGAAGACCATGGAGCTGATCAAGAGCAAAGGCTATGTGTTCGGGAATCTCGATGTTACCGTATGTGCCGAACGACCGAAGATTAATCCTCATGTGCCGGCCATGAAAAAGTGCCTGGCCGAGATCATCGGTACTGACGAGGACAATATTTCCATCAAGGCTACCACCACCGAAAAGTTAGGTTTTACCGGTCGTGAGGAAGGAATGAGTGCCTATGCCACCGTACTGATTACCAAAGAGGACTAAATAAGGCGTTTTTCTTATCATTTTGCAGGTGTTATCGCACACAATACTTGATTTGTATCAAGAAAAACGTTATTTTTTGCCAAAATATAAGTAGAATCCATTGCGGATTTGCAAAATCGTTGTACCTTTGCATCGTCAAAAGGTTAATAGATTGTTTAGGTTAGTAGTAATAGATTTAGGTTTTTAGTTATTAGATTAAGGTAAGTTTTCATGATTGTTGAAATGGATGACAATGGTAACCGTGAGGTTCCCATTTGATTCAGAAAAGGATTTTTAGTTAAACATAGTTGATACGTTGCAGCTCGTGGTGAGTTGTAACGTATTTTTTTCTACGCGTTTTATTCCACAGTATGATTTTTTTTCGTACTTTTGTCCCCACTATGAGAGTACTGATTGTGAATACGAGTGAGAAGACCGGAGGAGCCGCACTGGCTGCCAACCGTCTGATGGAGGCACTGAAGAACAATGGTGCAAAGGCCATGATGCTGGTACGTGACAAGGAGACCGACCAGATCAGCGTGGCGGCCTTGTCGCAACAGTGGCGCCTCAGGTGGTCTTTCCTTTGGGAACGCTGGTGTGTGTTCTGGCGTCTCCACTTCCGCAGAAAGCATTTGTTTGATGTCGACATAGCCAATACAGGTGCAGATATCACCAAGACCCGTGAGTTTCAGGAGGCTGATATCATCCATCTGCATTGGATCAATCAAGGTATGTTGTCGTTGAAGGGTATCCGCAGAATCCTTGAAAGCGGGAAGCCGGTGGTGTGGACCATGCATGATATATGGCCAGCCACAGCCATCTGTCATCTCACCCTCGACTGCAGACAGTTTGAAGGGCAGTGCGCTCGTTGCCGACTCCTACCGGGAGGAGGCTCCAAGAACGACCTCTCCGCCCGTGTCTGGCGCAAGAAAAAGAAAATGCTCGAAGGTCAGCATATCTCGTTTGTCGCTTGCAGTAAGTGGCTGGCCGGCGAAGCCCAGAAGAGCGGTCTGCTGCAAGGACAGTCGGTCACGAGTATTCCCAACCCCATCGACACCCGCATCTATTGTCCGTCCGACCGTCTGAAAGCCCGTCAGGCATTAGGTCTTCCGCAGGAAGGTCGTATCATCTTGTTCGTTTCGCAAAGGGCTACGAACCCCTACAAGGGTATGCAATACCTGATAGAAGCCTGTCATCTTCTTGCGCAACAGTATCCCGACATGGTACAAAACACTTCTGTGGCCATCTTGGGCGGTCATGCGGAGGAACTGACCGGTAAGCTGCCGTTCCCCACCCATGCCTTGGGTTATATCAACGATGAGCATCAGGTGGTGAAGGTGTATAATGCAGCCGATGTGTTTGTGCTGCCCTCACTCTCAGAGAACCTTCCCAATACCATCATGGAAGCAATGGCTTGTGGTATTCCCAGCGTAGGCTTCCGTGTAGGAGGAATCCCAGAGGAGATAGACCATTGTCAGAACGGGTATGTAGCCAACTACAAGGATGCTGCCGATCTGGCCAAAGGAATACGATGGGCACTGGATGAGGCCGACCATGAAGAAGTGAAGAAAGCCTGTCTGTTGAAGGTGGCTCGTAACTATTCGCAGCAGAGTGTCGCCAAGCGATATATGGACATATATGAGTCGTTGGTTCTTCCCCAGAATTAAAGAAAGATCATCATGAAGATATCCATTATCACCGTTACCTATAACGCCGCCAGCGTCCTGAAGCGCACCCTCGACAGTGTGAAAGCACAGTCGTGGCAGCAGATAGAGCACCTGATCATTGATGGGGCCTCGAAGGATGAAACCGTCAGTATGGCTGAGACCTACAAGGCTCAATGCCCGTACGAGGTGGTGGTCCTGTCGGAGCCCGACAAAGGTCTCTATGACGCCATGAATAAGGGTCTGCGGTTGGCAACAGGCGACTATCTGGTGTTCCTGAATGCCGGTGATACGCTCCATGCCGCCGACACCCTCGAAACCATTGTCCGCTCGGCTCAGCCGCTTCCAGGGGTTCTCTACGGCGACACGGCCATTACCGATGAGCAAGGAAACTTCCTTCACCTGCGCCGACTGCGTCCTCCCAAGAAACTCTCGTGGAAATCGTTCCGCCAGGGAATGCTCGTATGTCATCAGGCTTTCTACGCCTTGACCGATATTGCAAAGGATCTTCCTTACGACCCGCGTTACCGTTATTCAGCCGATGTTGACTGGTGTATCAGGGTGATGAAAGAAGCCCAGAAACGTCAGCTTCCGCTGGTGAACACACAGGCTATCTTGGCCGACTACCAGGAAGAAGGGCAGACCACCATTCATCACCGCGACTCGCTGAAGGAGCGGTTCGACGTGATGCGCCACCACTACGGACTGTTCAGCACGGTGATGATGCATCTTTGGTTTGCCGTCAGACAACTCATCAAATGAAAAAGGGACTCGCCGTAGCGAATCCCTTCTTTTCTCATATATAAAGTATCACCTTTTTCTTAAGAGAATTTCAGCACCTGTCCCACCTTGATGTTGGAGTTCTTACCCAGTCGGTTGATCTTTCGGAGCTGGTCAACAGTGAGTCCGCGGCTCTTGGCAATAGAGTAGAGCGTCTCGCCCTTCTGCACCTTGTGGGTAGCCGTAGCCTTCGGCGCAGCGGCGGTCTTGGGTGCAGCAGCCCTGTTCACGCTGGTAGCAGGCTTCGCTGATGTCTGGTCGTTGGGCTCGCCAATAACGGGAACATTCTGTACCTCAGTCTTCGGCTGCACATTCTTGGCGATGGTCTGCTTCCTGGCATTACTGTTGCGGAACATATAGTAGTCGCCTGTCACATCCTGGTTCTTGAAGTCGAACATCAGGGCAGGATCAAGGGCCACGCCGCACAGACGAGTCTCGAAATGCAGGTGAGAACCCGTGCTTCGTCCTGTATTACCACCCAGACCGATAGGATCACCAGCCTTCACGTTCTGGTTTTCGTTCACCAGTCGCTTGGACATATGTCCATAGATGGTCTCCAAGCCATTATGGTGGCGAATCACCACATAGTTACCGTAGCCGGCAGCCTCGTAGTTGGCCACACGGATCTTTCCATCGAAGGCAGCACGGATGGTATCGCCGATATAAACCTTCACGTCAATACCCTTGTGCATACGTCCCCAGCGGCGACCGTAGTTACTGGTTACAACCCTGCTGGGTGTAGGCATATGGTAGCCACGGAGGTCGATCCTGAAGGAATCAGGCAATTCAGTAGCACGGTGTGCATACTTATTGCTCCATTCTGAATAAAGTTGTGATGATAACGATTGAGCCTGTTCGCGCTGTAAGATGTTGCGGAGGGCTACTGTATCTACTGCTTTCATTTTCCGGTCGATCGGTGCTTGGCGAGCCAGCAGGTCTTGTCCCATCACTGGTGTTGCGGCCAGAGCCAATACGACAGTCATTGCAAATGTTCTTATTCTTTTTTGTAAATGCATAATCAATTTTTTCGCCTGAAAAGTAGGCAGTTAATAGTGTTCAGCGGAAAGCCGATAAAAGATAAACAACCATCGGTTTTACCAAAAATCGTTGCAAAGATAGGAAAAATAATTGGATATGAGTGTGATATTAACAGTTTTTGTGCCCTATTTAACTATTTATATGCACATTTCATGTGTTTTGTGCACGTTCACATCCAATAATTAACGATTTTGCGTATCATCATGCATTTCATGGTTTTATGAGATGGCCGACCAGTTTACGTTCGTTTTCCGCAATTCGGCCAATCGGTTCCACAGCATCTCGTTTTCTGTTTTCTTGCAGTCGGGATCATCATCAATAATCTTCTGTGCCTCATCACGTGCTAACTGCACGAGCTGACCGTCGCGTGCAATATCTGCAATCTTCAAGTCAAACGCCATGCCGCTCTGCTGCGTTCCCTCCAAGTCGCCCGGTCCTCTCAGCTTCAGGTCGGCCTCGGCAATCTGGAACCCGTCGTTCGTGTCGCACATGATATCAATACGTTTGGCCGTCTCCTTACTGAGCTGATGACTGGTTACGAGGATGCAATACGACTGGTCGGCACCTCTTCCTACCCTGCCGCGCAGCTGGTGCAGCTGTGACAAGCCGAAACGCTGGGCGTCCAGGATCACCATCACCGAAGCGTTGGGCACATTCACACCCACCTCAATCACCGTGGTGGCCACAAGAATCTGTGTCTCCCCACGCACAAAGCGCTGCATCTCCTCTTCCTTGTCGGCAGGTTTCATCTTACCGTGCACCTTACTGAGTTTGAATTCGGGGAACACCTGCAGCAGTGTCTCGAACCCCTCCTCGAGGTTCTTCAGGTCGATGTTCTCACTCTCCTTGATCAGCGGGAACACGATATACACCTGTCGTCCCTGGTTGATCTGCTGGCGGATGCCCTGATACAGACTGGTTGTCTGATTGTCGTATTTATGGAGTGTTACCACAGGCTTCCTGCCAGGCGGCAGCTCATCAATCACACTCACGTCGAGGTCGCCATAGATGGTCATGGCTAAGGTACGGGGAATAGGTGTGGCCGTCATCACCAGTACATGCGGCGGGTTCACACTCTTGCTCCACAGCTTGGCCCGTTGCGCCACACCGAAGCGGTGCTGCTCATCCACCACCACGAACCCTAAGTGAAGGAACTGCACCGTATCCTCTATCACCGCATGCGTACCCACGAGAATCTGCACGCTGCCGTCGGCAATGCCCTGCAGAACCTCTTTTCGTTTCTTCCCCTTGACAATACCCGTGAGCAGTTCCACCCGTACAGGCATATCACCTAAGAACGCACGGATGGTGGCCAGGTGCTGCTCGGCCAGAATCTCCGTAGGAGCCATGATGCAAGCCTGGTAGTTGTTGTCAAGGGCAATCAGCATCGACATCAGCGCCACCAATGTCTTCCCCGATCCCACATCCCCTTGCAGCAGTCGGTTCATCTGTCGTCCGCTTCCCATATCCGTGCGAATCTCGCGTATCACCCTTTTCTGCGCATTTGTCAGCGGGAAGGGCAGGTGTCGCTGGTAGAACTCGTTGAAGATGCTGCCCACATGCTCGAACACATATCCGTGGTATTTCCTTCTATGGTCGCTGGCGTAGCGCACAATATTCAGCTGCACGTAGAACAGCTCCTCGAACTTCAGTCGTACACGCGCATGTCTCAGCTCTTCGGCAGTCTTGGGATAGTGGATATGTCGGAAGGCCGTATCGCGCGAAACCAGTCGCAGACGGTTGGCAATAAACGGCGGCAAAGTCTCAGGCAGCGGGTCGGTAAGCTTTTCCAGCATACTCTTCATGATCTTCTCGATGGTCCGTGAGGTGATGCCCGCCTTCTTCATGCGCTCCGTGGTAGAGTAGTACGGCTGCATTCCCATCTCTGTGAGCTGCACCTCGCTCACCTTCTCCACCTCGGGATGAGCAAACTGGTAGCGCCCGTTATAGATGGTGGGCTTGCCGAACACGATATACTCGGTGTTCACCTGATAGTTCTTCGTTATCTGCTTGGCGTGCATGAACCACACCAGGTCAACAATCCCCGTCCCATCAGTCATGTGTGCCACAATACGTTTCTTCCGCGGCCCCATATCAAACTCCTCGAAGCTCAGAATCTCCCCTTTCACCTGTACGAAAGGCATCTCGCTGGTGAGCTCATTGATATGGAACACCCTACTGCGGTCCACATATTTATAAGGATAATACTCCAATAGGTCACCAAATGTCTTGATGCCCAGTTCCTTGCTCAGGATCTCCTTTCTCTTCGGACCGACCCCTGGCACATACTGAATGTCTTGTTCGAGGATGGTGTACATCTATGAGTGTGGAGTGTGGAGTGTGGAGTGTGGAGTGTTGAATGTGGAATGTGGAGTGTGGAATGTGGAATGTGTAGAGGTAAGAATGGCTTCAGCAACGACACAATCGAACGGTGTGGTAATCTTGATGTTCTCACGGTTCCCCTCCACCAGTGTCACTGCACATCCCATGCTCTCCACCACCGAAGCATCATCTGTGAAGGAATCACGGTAGTCCTGCGCATACGCTTTCTTATGCAGTTGGATATCAAACACCTGCGGCGTCTGCACCAAACGATACTCATCCCGCGGCACAGTAGAACTTTGAACTTTGAACTTTGAACTTTGAACTTTTGGAGCAGCGAGGGCCATCGTGCTTGCACGTTTGGCCGAGTCGTGACAAAAGTCATGGAACGAAGTGACATAACTATGAACTATGAACTCTGCGCTCGGCTCTGCCGCTTTGCTCCGCAAAGAATTATGAACTTGCCCTTCAAGGTGTCGGATGGTTTCTACCACAGGGATGACGGGAATGGCGGAACCCGTTTTGCGGGCTGTCTCGTAACAGTTGCGTATCACCTCCACCGACGGGAACGGTCGTACCCCATCGTGCACACCCACCAGTCCTTGTGCATCATCAGGAATCAGCTTCAAGCCGTTCTTGATGGAGTGGAAGCGCGTCTCGCCGCCATCAGCAATGGTATAGTCTTCCATGAACTGGTATTCATCGCACAGCGCCTGCCAGTATTCCTGTTGCTGTTTGGGGAGCACAAGGATGATGTTCAGCTCCTTGCTATACTCACGGAACCGCTTCACGGTGTGCATCAGCACGGGCAGCCCCCCAATGGGCAGGAACTGCTTGGGGATATCAGTCCCCATACGTAATCCCTTCCCTCCGGCCAGAATGATGATATAGTCCATAGCGATTGCTTTCTTATAACATTCGCGCCTCCATCAGGTGGATATACCGCATACCTTCGGCCACCTCGGTAGCTTTCTCCTCGCTCACCAAGAGCGCCAGCAGGGAGTAGGCGTATGGGAAGGCAGCAGCTGGTCCTTCACCGGTGATGATGTTCCCGTCGATGGTCCAGAGGTCGCCCGTATAAGTAGCACCCTCCAGTTTCTCTTCGAAACCCGGGTAGCAGGTGGCACGCTTTCCGCGGAGAATTCCAAGTCCGCCCAGAACCATAGGTGCGGCGCAGATGGCAGATACCATCTTCCCTGCCTCAGCCTGAGCCACCAAGGCCTTCTTCAGTCCTTCGTGTTCATTCAGGTTCGATGCCCCAGGCATTCCACCCGGCAGCATCAGCAAGTCAGCATCACTCAGGTCGGCCTCCTCAAATATCAGGTCGGTAACCATTTGCACGCCGTGTGCCGACTCAACAATATTACTGTCGGTGATGCTCACGGTTTGAATATCCACTCCGCCGCGACGCAGCACATCTACCGGTATCAGCGCCTCGATTTCCTCGAAGCCGTCTGCCATAAACTGATATACTTTTGCCATATTCCGATAATGTTTAGGTTTGATTTGCAAATATAACAATATTTTTTGAGATAACGGGGAGGAAGGGAGGAAAAATGAGTTAAAAGCAAGTTTTTCCTCTCTACGGATTAGACGAATTAGACGAATTCTTTGTCGCCTGCGGCGAGAATCCTTTTATGCTACTTCTGTTTGATGTATTTCTTCTCGCCGTTGACGAAACTATTGAGCACAGACCATTCCTTGGGAATACAGAAATTGTTCTCAACATCAGCGATTGCTACGTAATAGCCTTTGGGCGTGATGCCAAAGAG
>JAEEGL013113312.1_pt1 | contig 31120 bp, 28 predicted proteins | sample 9134231 | NCBI WGS metagenome assembly JAEEGL01 (sample SAMN16246548, study PRJNA631951) | gut metagenome | biome: gut microbiome; feature: rumen; material: fiber-attached | host: Bos | place: Iran: Karaj | collected 2018-10
ACAAAGGCGTTTGTTGACGGCGGCGAAATAGCCGGCTACAGCGAAGAGGAAGGCGTCAGAACGTGGACTTACACGTTCAGCGGCACCGAAATCGGCGAAAACGCATTTGACGTAAAGCTTCAGGATGTAAACGGCTATATGACATCAAGCATAAAGACAGCCAATGTCAAGGTTGTCGCTCCCACTGTCGATATCAATGATGCAACAATCACCTGGAGTAAGGATACGGTTAAATCCGGCGACAAGGTAACGCTCACTGTCAAAGCGCCTGCAAATATTGTCAAAGTCAGCGTAGGCAAGACGGATATAACAAGCTTCACAACGCTTGACAGCGGCGAAAAGCAGTTCACATACGAGCTCACGACAAGCACGGCTGGAGAGTATAAATACACGGTAATACTCACCGAGACCTACGGCTACACAAGCGCAAACGGCGAAACACCCGTTCTCACCGTAGAGCCCGTAACACCTGCTGCACAGCCCGAGGAGAACAACGACAACCAGGGCAACAACACCCCCGGTGAAAACGAAAACAACGACGAACAGCCCGAAGAAGAAAACCTCACCTTCTTCCAGAAGATAATCCGATTCTTAAAAGGTCTGTTAGAGACAATCATTAATTTCATAAAAGGTCTTTTCTGATTGAAAAAAATAATAATCAGCTCCTTCGGGGGCTGATTGTTATTTTATATTATATAAATATTGCAATTTAGATATATATTTGTTATAATTTCAAAGATATAATGCAATACTATGCAATTTTGAAAAACGGAGGGCTTATGTTCGATATTCATTGCCATATCTGCTACGGCTGTGATGACGGAGCAGAAGACCTCGAAACCGCCGTGGAAATGGTTCGGCTTGCAGGCAAGTCCGGCACAAAGGGAATTGCCGCCACACCGCACTGTAATGTTCCCGGTTCATACTCAAACAAATGGGGCAGGGAGCTCAGCTCAAAAGTTGACAACCTGCGAAATGAAGTTTCAAGATGCGGCATTGATGTCAGAATCTATTCCGGTCAGGAAATATTCTGCACCGATGACACGGTCAAACAGCTTAAAAACGGCAATCTTATAACGCTTAACTTTTCGCGATACCCGCTTGTTGAATTTGATTTTTTTGAGTATTCTCAGTCTGTTTACAAAAAACTAAACGCACTTGTCGCAGAGGGTTATATTCCTGTTGTGGCTCATCCCGAAAGATACGCATTTGTCTGCGAAGATGAAAATGCTGCTGCCGTGCTCAAAAGCATCGGTTGCCTGCTGCAGATAAACAAGGGCTCGCTTGAAGGCAGATTCGGTAAAGATGCGTTTGACGCATCCCACAGTATTATAGCCCGCTCGCTTGCCGATGCTGTTGCAAGCGACGCACATTCACCATATATGAGAACCGCTGACATGTCGCAGACTCATGAGATAATCTGCGAGGATTATTCTTATGATTATGCGGAACTACTCTTAACAACAAATCCGATGAGAATATTAAACAATCAGGAAACTTTCACCGACTGACAGAGGTAAAAATATGTTAATCAAGCTTTTCAGAATACTTGTTGCAGTGCTCACCGTCGTTACGGTTGTTGCATTTGCCGGAGTTTATTTCAAAGAGAAAGTAACCTCCGACAAAACACTGCCTGTCATCAAAATCGAAGAGGGTGTGCTTGAAGTCAAATCAAGCGCAAAGGATGAGGACCTTCTTAAAGGTGTAACTGCCTATGATGAAAAAGACGGCGACCTTACCGATCGCGTTTTAGTTGAGTCAATCGGCAAATTCACCGAAATCGGCTGCTGCAAAGTCAACTATGCCGTAAGCGATTCAGATAATCACGTTGTTACGGCACAAAGAAGAATACGCTACACCGATTACACTGCGCCTAAATTCAAAATGAACAAACCTCTTATTTTCTCGGTTTACAAAGATCTCAATGTTGTCGGTATAGTCGGCGCCTATGACTGCCTTGACGGTGATATTTCAAAAAATGTTATTATTTCATCACCCGATTTTGAACAGAGTAAAGAAGGAACCTACACTCTTCGGGCTACGGTAATGAATTCAAAAGGCGACACCTCTGAAATTGAACTGCCGATGTTGGTGGAAAAAGGCGGCAGAGAAGCGCCGGAGGTTGAGCTCAAAGAATACCTTGTCTATATTGAAAAAGGCAAAAAGCCGGATTGGAAAAAATATATTACCGGCACATTCGATTCAATGGGTATAGAAGCAAAACTCGACATAAAAATCGAAACCGATTTCAAAGCCGACAAACCGGGTATTTACAACGTTGACTACTACTCTACAGATGAGCACGGCTATGTCGGGCACACAAGACTTATTGCAGTTGTCAAATAACGGAGCGAAATAATGAAAGAGAAAAAAATCGGCATAGAGTGGCACAGTATATTGCGCGACCTTATCAGAAATATCTGGGTGATTTTCTGCACGGCGCTCATAGCTATTCTTGGCACTTATGTTTTTAAGCATATAGTTTACCATCCGGAATATACAAGTTCCGCCACGGTAATAATAAACAGCGCACAGGGCAAAGCAAATGCGGTTGCATCCCTTTCGCAGTCACAGGAGATTGCCAATATTTACTCAGAGGTATTTGTTCAGCAGACGATGAAAGAGAAAATCTGCGAATATCTCAATAAAGAAGAGTTCGACGGCAAGATTTACGCAAAGGTTCACAAGGGCACAAACATAATGGAGATTTCCGTTACCGCAGGCAACCCTGAAGAAGCATACCGCGAACTCAAAGCGTTGCTCAAAGTTTATCCGCAGATAACCTCCACGCTTTACAGCAATGGCGTTGTGAGTGTTCTAAGACCTGCGGGCGTTCCCAAAGCGCCGTCAAATAATATGACATCCACAAGCGTTATCAAAACAGCGGCTATTGCAATGGCTTTTGCCGCAGCTGTTATAGCAGTTTTGTCAATGCTTCGTGACACTGTCAAAAGTGAATCGGATTTTGAAAACAAAATCGATGCAAAACTGATAGGCACAATTCCTCACGAAAGAAAGCACCTAAGAATAAAGGATATTCTGAAAGGCAAAAAGAAGGGCATTCTTTTTACCGAGAGCGTGTTTACGAGCATGAAATTCACTGAGAATTTCAACAAGCTTGCTGCAAAAATCGAATACCTTGAAAGAACGCAGAATTATAAAGTCTTTGCGCTGACGAGCGTAGCTGAAAATGAGGGCAAATCAACAATAGCATCAAACCTTGCTCTTTCACTCGCCATTAAAGGCAATGTCGTTGTTCTGCTTGATCTCGACGGCAAAAAGCCCGCACTCTATAAAATTTTTGAACAGGAACCCGACGACAGCACAGAACTCGGTCTCTGGCTTTCGGATAAAACCGACAGCAGGGAATTTAATTTCAGAAGATACAAAAAGACAAATCTTTTTCTTGCACTAAACACAAGACCTCACAAGGATTATTCACAGTGGATTGAAAACGGCAATGTCAAAAAGGTTTTCAAAGCGCTTAAAAAGACCGCTGACTATGTAATTGTTGACACAGCACCTATATCCGTTGACGGCACGGTTACGGGGATAGCCGCACTCTGCGATGCCGCAATACTTGCAGTGCGCACAGACTGTGTTTATGCGCCTGTTGTCAATGACAATATTCTGACTCTCAGAAACACAGGTGCCAATTTCATCGGCTGTGTGCTTAACGATGTTTATGAAGAATTCTCGTTGTTCGATCAGTTCGGCACGGATGAAAGCGGTTATTCGAGATATTCCAAATACTCACGCTATTCAAAATACTCCCATTACGGCAGATACTCTCGCTACAGCAAGTATTCACGCTACTCACAAAAGCAAGGCGGAAAATACGCTACTGCGGTTGAAGTTGATGACGTTGAGATAGCACCCGAGAATATGCCTCAGATTTCCTTTGAGAACAATGAAAGCAAAAACAGCGAAAACGGAGGAGAAAAATGAGTAAAGAAAACACATCGGCTCCTTCCGTAAAACCTGCTGAAGAAAACACAATCGTCCATTTTTCGGATATCTGGAAGGGCATAGTAAAATTCTGGTGGCTTGTTGTTATTCTTGGCATTCTTGTCAGTCTTCTGATGTCGGTTACCAGTTATTCAAGGTTCAGACCTGTCTATGAAGCTAGCGCTACATTTACCGTCAACACAGAGACAATGTCTTTGACCGGAGAGGGGCTTCCTTCATACACCTACATTTATGACAACGCCACAGCTTCAAATCTTGCAGACACCTTCCCGTATATTCTTTCAAGCGACATTCTTACTGAAGCAATCCGTGACGATCTGAATATCAGCTACATTCCGGCGGCTCTTTCCGCAAGCTCCGTTTCATCTACAAACATGTTTATTCTGACGGCAAAAGGCAGCGACCCTCAAAAAACTTATGATGTTCTTGTCTCTGCAATGAAGAACTATCCCAATGCGGCTAAATACATTGTCGGTAATGTTAAGCTTACTGTTATTGTGGAACCGCAGATTCCGACAGAACCTGTCAATAAATTTACTTATAAAGTTGCCTTCAAGGGTTTCGGAACAGGCTTCCTTATCGGCGCCGCCTGGATTTTTATCTATGCACTTTTCAGAAAAACAATCAAAACCAAAAGTGATATTTCTCAAAAACTCAAGCTTGAAACAGTAGGCATTATTCCGGAGGTTTCTTTCAAGCGATACAAGAATCAGGAAGCAGACACTTCGATTCTTATCAGGAACGAACGCATCGGCAAAGGCTTTCTTGAGTCGGTCAGAGTTATGCGAAATTCATTTATTCATATGATTAAAGACGGTGAAAAGGTTGTGATGGTTACCAGCACAGCCCCCGGCGAAGGCAAAACGTCAGTTACCGTCAATCTTGCTCTCTCACTTGCGGATTCAGGCAAAAAAGTTTTGCTTGTTGATGCTGACCTCAGGAATCCCAGTGTTGCACAAGCGCTCGCAATTGATAAAAATAAAATCGAATATGATGATATACAGGATATGTATTCAGTAGCAAAGCTGAAAGATTTCGGCGTTTCATATCTCAGATTCACAGATAAAGACCACACTTACTGGAAAGTAATGAACGTAGATTTTCTTAAATCCGTTTTTGATAATTTCAGAACGGAATTTGATTATATTCTTGTCGATACTCCGCCGTGCGGACTTGTTTCAGACACGGTGCTTATTACCGAAACCGTCGATGCAATAATCTACGTTGTGCTGCAGGATACGGTCCGAATCAACAGAGTCCTCGGCGGAATTGACAGTGTAAACAGCTCGGAAGCCCGCATAATCGGCGCCGTTATGAACGGAGCGCAGTCTGGATTTGCCGGATACGGTGAAAACTACGGTTACAGTTACGGCTACGGAAAATATAAGAGCTATTCGCGCTACGGCTACGGTTACGGCTATGGCTACGAATATCCCGATAAAAAGAACAAATCAAAGAAGGATTGAATTATAAAAGCAGTCCGCTAATAAGAAACGGCACGGCAGGAGAGTTCTGATGAGCGAAAAGAAAAACTATACAGCTCTGCTCAAAGAGATGCTCGTTGAGTGGAAATGGATAATGCGATATGTGCGTTCCTACAAGTTCATAGTTATGCTCTATATTCTGCTCGGAATAATCGGAACGTTTATGTCTCTCGGCACAGCTGTTGCCTCAAAATATCTTATTGATGCTGTTATCCAGAAAAACAATTCAAAATTGTTTGAATATGCCGCCTTCACAATAGGACTTGCTGTTTTTCAGTTTGTTTTTTCTGCCTTTTCGTCCTGGCTGTCGGCTGTTGTCGGCACAAAAGCAAACAATGAAATGCGTCAGGAGATTTATTCCAATATCCTGAAGTCTAAGTGGGAAGAGATTCATTCCTTCCGTTCGGGCGATTTGCTCAACCGGATTGAAGGCGATGTTTCGGTGGTTTCAAACGGCGTGATTACTTTCTTCCCGGGACTTTTTACAAAGCTTCTTCAGTTTGTCGGAGCGTTTGCCATAGTTCTTTACTATGACAAAATGATGGCGTTTTTATCCCTGCTAAGCGCACCTTTCCTTTTTCTTTCATCTCGTGTTCTGATTAAAACGATGCGCAAATATAATGCGCAATTCAGAGATTATAACGGCAGGGTGCTTTCGTTCAGCGAGGAATCGATAAGAAATATTCAGGTAATAAAAGCATTTGACCTGACTGAAAAATACATTAACAATTTTCGTGACACGCTGGACACCTACCGTAAAGTCCGGCTGAATTACGAAAAATTCTCCATTATAACCACATTTTTTTTATCTGTTATAGGTCTCGCTGTTTCCTACCTCTGCTACGGCTGGGGTGTTTACAGACTCTGGCAGGGCGTTATTACATTCGGCACAATGACTCTGTTTCTTCAGATTTCCGGCAGTCTGAGTTCTTCTTTTTCGTCAATAGCAGGTCTTGTTCCGTCAGCGATAACAATAGCAACATCAGCCGGAAGAATTATGGAAGTGACGGAATATGAAAAAGAATCAGACATGCAGATGCGTGAAGCGGTAGATCTTCTTAAAAACAGCAAAGGCAAAGGCGTTTCGATAACAGCGAATAATGTCACGTTCACATACATCGACGGTGACACACCCGTGCTTAAAAATGTTTCGTTCTCGGTTAATCCGGGCGAAACCATAGCACTTACCGGCACATCGGGCGAGGGCAAAACAACTCTTCTTAAATTACTTCTCGGCCTTGTTGAACCCGATTCAGGCGAGCTTTACCTTGAGTGCGGGCAAAACAAAGTCAATATATCCGACAGCACTCGCAGGGCATGCTCCTATGTTCCGCAGGAGATGAGTATGTTCTCGGGCACAATCGCCGAGAACTTACGGCTCGTCAAATCGGATGCGACAGATGAAGAACTTAAAAATGTTCTTGAAAGAGCGGAAATGTGGGAGTTTGTATCATCGCTTCCTTTAGGCATCAACACAGTAATCGGAGAGATGGGCGAAAATATTTCGGCAGGGCAGGCGCAAAGAATTTCAATAGCAAGAGCGCTCCTTAAAAATGCTCCCGTTCTTTTAATGGATGAAGCAACATCGGCACTTGACTCCGAAACGGAGGCAAAGGTGCTTGAAAATATTATGAAATATGATCCCACAAAAGTTTGTATCCTTACAACTCACAGAGAAAGTATGTTGCAATACTGTAACAGAGTTTACAAGGTAAATCCCGACGGAACTGTCATAAATCTTTAATCAGGCGGATGAATTATGAAAAAACTGTCACATAACAGCCGGATATCCGAATATCTGCTTATGCTCTTTGACGCTCTCGCTGTCAATTTCTCCTACGGCATAGTCTTACTGTTAAGATTTGAAGGCTTCCTGCATTATATTGATGTCGCTTATGTTCATACCTTCAAATGGCTGATTATTCCTTATGCAATAATCAGTGTTATCGTGTTTTATGCTTTCAGGATGTATAAAAGCGTATGGAAATTTGCCGGCTTTGATGAAATGGTAAGAGCGCTTTTTGGCAGTTCGGTTGCCTCCGTAATATACAGCGCACTTGCAACGGTTCTTATAAATATTGCCTATGCACCGGGTTATCACAGAATGCCCCTTACGTTCTACATTTTTGGTTACTTTGTTCAGATATGCCTTATCTGCGGTATAAGACTTTTCTGGCGCTTCCTCTTTACTCAGAAATCCGTATTCACCAAAAACGGGCGAGACGGATACATTTACCGTATTTTGCTTGTAGGCGGCGGAGAAGCGGGGCAGATAACCCTGCGCGCCTTAAAACGCGAGAAAAACGTCAATGAAAAGATTGTTGCAATTATTGACGATGATTCCTCAAAATGGGGCAAATATATTGAAGGAGTCAAAGTTATTGGCGGCAGAGATGATATTCTGAGCGCAGTAAGCAAATATAAAATCGACAGAATTTACATTGCAATTCCATCCGCTACAGAAGATGAAAAAAGAGAGATTCTCGGAATCTGTAATGAAACGGACTGCACTCTTAAAAACCTCCCGAGCGTTTATGCTTCCATTTTCGGAGAAATCAACTCATCATCCTTCAAAAATGTTTCGGTTGAAGATTTGCTCGGCAGAGACACCATAAGACCGAATCTTGATGAGATTTACAAATTCATTTCAGGCAAAACAATTCTTGTTACAGGCGGAGGCGGTTCAATCGGCAGTGAGCTTTGCAGGCAGATAGCAAGCCATTCTCCAAAATGCCTCATCATATTCGATGTTTATGAAAACAATGCCTATGACATTCAGATAGAACTGCAGAAAAAATATCCTGCTCTCAATCTTCAGACACTTATAGGTTCCGTCAGGGATTCAAGACGGCTTCAGCAGATATTTGAAGCTTACCATCCCGATGTAGTTTACCACGCAGCAGCACACAAGCATGTTCCTTTAATGGAAGACAGCCCCTGTGAAGCAATCAAAAACAATGTAATCGGAACTTACAAAACCGCATACGCCGCTATGATGAACGGCTGCAAACGCTTTGTTCTGATTTCAACCGACAAGGCGGTAAACCCCACAAACGTTATGGGAGCGAGCAAACGTATATGCGAAATGGTAATACAGGCGTTCGACCATAAAATCAAACAGGGCAAAGCAGATGAGATTATCAAGCTCTTCACTCATACTGAAGAAGATGCCGACAATATCCCTGTTCCCGAAAACTGCGAAACGGAATTTGTCGCCGTTCGATTCGGCAATGTTCTCGGCAGCAACGGCTCCGTTGTTCCTGTTTTCAAAAAGCAGATTGAAGAGGGCGGTCCCGTTACGGTAACGCACCCGGATATCATACGCTACTTTATGACTATCCCCGAGGCGGTGTCTCTTGTTCTTCTTGCAGGCACATACGCAAAGGGCGGTGAAATATTTGTGCTGGATATGGGCTCGCCCGTAAAGATTGATACACTTGCAAGAAACCTTATCAAACTGTCCGGTTTGAAGCCCGATGTTGACATCAAAATAGAATACACCGGTCTTCGTCAGGGCGAAAAACTCTATGAAGAAAAGCTCATGGCTGAAGAAGGGCTCAAAAAGACCGATAATAAGCTTATACATATCGGCAACCCCATACCGTTTGACACAGACGTTTTCAATGCTCTGCTTGTCAAGCTTATGGATGCCTCATACAACAACGATGAAAACATCCGCGAAATAATAAAAGAAACGGTATCGACCTATCAACCCTCACCGGTTCAGTAAGGAGAAATATATGAAATATCTCATTGTAGCGGCTCACCCCGATGATGAAGTTCTCGGCGCAGGTGCGGCAATATACAAACTGACGCAAAACGGCAACAAAGCAGATATATGCATTCTGTCAGGCAATGCCGATGCAAGAGCGTTCCGACCTCAGGACGGCGAGCTTACCGACGATATGTTCAAAAGCTTTGAAATACTCGGAATTGAAAATTCTTTTATCGGAAGTTTTCCAAATATAAAACTCAATAATGTAGATCATCTTGAGCTTGTAAAGTATATTGAGAATGCAATCAGGCAGACACAACCGGATGTTGTCATTACCCATCATCCTTCTGATGTCAACAATGACCATCTTCACACCTCGCTTGCCTGTCAGGCGGCCGTCCGTCTTTTCCAGAGGCAGCCCGATGTTCCCGCTTTCAAAGAACTCTGGTTTATGGAAGTTCCCTCTTCAACCGAATGGTGTTCCAACACTTCTTTAAATAAATTTGAACCGGATTTGTTTATTGAAATCGGCAGGGACGGTCTTTCCAAAAAACTTGAAGCACTTGATGCATACAGAGGAGTAAAAAGAGATTATCCTCATCCGAGAAGCGCACAGGCAATAGAAGGTCTTGCCGCTTACCGCGGCGCTCAGTCGGGTTGCAATTATGCCGAAGCGTTCCAGGTTGCATTCCGGAGAATTACCTTTTAAACAAACGGATGTGATTTTTTGAATAAAAAAGTTGAGTTTAAAGTCAAGCGTGTTTTTGATCTGAGCACAGCCGCTCTCGGCGGAATTGCCGCTGCACCGGTAATGCTCGGCACTATGGCAGTTATTCATCTGAATTCTCCCGAAGATCCGGTTCTGTTTAAACAGCAGAGAGTCGGTTATAAATGCAAAGAGTTCACGATTTATAAATTCCGCACAATGACAAACGAAAAAGATTCTCAGGGCAATCTTCTTCCTGATGAAAACCGCCTTAAAAACTGGGGCAGGGTAATACGCAAATTGAGTATTGACGAACTGCCGCAGATTTTCAACATTCTCAAAGGCGAAATGTCGTGGATAGGTCCGCGACCTCTTCTTCCGAGAGAAATGGACGTTATGACTTCGGAGGAGCAGGAGGAAAGACAGTCTGTTCTGCCCGGTGTAACGGGGTGGGAAGCTGTAAATGAGAGCAAGTCCTCTTCAAGGCGTAAAATGGCGGAATATGACCTTGAATATGTCCGCAATTATTCACTTATGTTCGATTTGAAAATAATACTTAAAACCGCCGCTCTTATTCTCGGTGCCGACAGAGCGCCCGACGAACTCAGAGCACCCGAGCTCAGCGAAAGCGAAATAATAAACAACATTTCAGAGGGTGAATAATGGTTGCATCCATTCATCAGCCGGATTATATCTCGTATCTCGGCTATTTCTACAAAATAAGTAAATCAGATGTTTTTGTTTATCTCGACGACTGCCAGTTTTCCAATGATAACATGCATCACTGGAACAGAGTCAAAACCCCTCAGGGTGAGTGCAGACTCAAAATACCCGTTGAACAGCATCTCGGTGACCTTATTACCGAAGTGCGAACAAGAGATGAACTCGGCTGGAAAGAAAAGCATCTTAAAACCATTGAAATGAACTATTCAAAAGCAAAATTCTTTCTTGATTTCTTCCCGGTTTTTAAAGAATTACTGCTGACTAAGTATGATAACCTTGCGCAGATGAATATTGCAATCAATACCGAGATAATCAACCGCTTCGGTTTCAGTGTCAGAATACTTAAATCATCCGATATGAGTCTGAATTCCGTTCGCGAAGAAAGGGTTATTGACATTGTCAAAGCTGTCGGTGCGGATACTTATCTTTCAGGCAACGGCGCAAGGGCATATCAGTCAGAAGAACATTTCACGCAAAACGGCATATCACTTGTTTATACAGATTACAAACCGATAGAATACAAACAGCTCTGGCAAAAAGCGGGCTTTCTGCCATATATGTCGGTGCTTGATTACATTTTTAACTGCGGCTTTGACTGGGAGAATGTTGAAAATGCAGTGAACAAACAATAAAGGGTGTAATTACAGTGGAGATAGGAAGCTTCATTGAACTCAGCTTTCCCGAAGGCAGAGAATACTACAATTCAACAAACAATATTGCGCGTCTTAATACGGGCAGAGCGGCAATTTATCACGCTTTTCGTCTTACAGGATGTAAAAAGATTCATATTCCTTATTATCAGTGTGACACTGTTCGTGACTTCCTTCTGCGTAAAGGGTGTGAAATTGATTACTACAGCATTGACTGTAATTTCAATCCCGTAAACTTGAATGCCGGCGAAAATGAAGCGGTGTTACTTGTTAACTATTTCGGTATTATGTCATCCGCACGGATGAACGAACTTGCCTCAGAATATAAAAATGTCATTATTGACAATTCACAGGCGTTTTTTGCAGAGCCCCTGAAAGACTGCTGCAATGTTTATTCCGCACGCAAATTTATCGGAGTTCCCGATGGTGCTTATGTTATCGGCGATTCGGCACAGAGATTTACCGACGAATACGAACAGTGTTATTCGAGTGACACATCGCTGTTTTTGCTTGAAAGAATTGAATACGGTTGCGAGGGCAGGGCGTATGAGCAGAGAATGCTTAATGAGCACCGCATTGACAAAGAAGATATAAAACTTATGTCAAAGCTTACCCGCACAATTCTTGACGGCACAGATTATGAGTTTATAAAAAGCAAACGGCGAGAGAATTTTGAATATGCTGCAGAATTATTTGCAGATGTAAACAGACTCAACCCGTCCGCATTTTATGACAGCACCTGTGTCCCTATGGTTTACCCACTTATATGTGAAGATGAAACCCTGCTTTCAAGATTGATTGAAAACAAGCACTTTCAAGGGCACTGGTGGAGTTATCTTTTAAAAGAAATGCCGCAAGACAGTTTTGAATACTACATTTCAAATTTTATTATTCCTGTTACAATTGACCAGCGCTACGGCAAAGAAGAGTTGAACTATATCAGGAGCATAGTTAAATGAATGCGAGTTTTCCCGAAACATTTTTAATAGCTGCTTCCGACGGTAAGTCACTTTTGAATTTCAGAGGGCCTTTTATCCGCTTTCTCGTTTCACAGGGTCATAAAGTGATTTGCTCGTCAATAGAGCCGCCTCAGCAAATCGAAAGCGAAATCAATGCCCTCGGAGCGCAATACAGGCAGGTTTCAGGCAGCAGGGTCGGAATCGGTATTTCCGACGGCTTAAAAATGATTAAAGAATACCGCAAACTGTTAAAAGATATAAAGCCCGATATCTGTTTTTTCTATATGAGCAAACCGACGGTGTTCGGTTCCGTTGCTGCTTTTTTAAGCAAAGCGGAACATATAAACATCCTTGTCAACGGTCTTGAAAATGCCTTTTACAGAAACGGGCTCAAAGATTTCATAGTCCGTGCCGTTATGACCTTCGGCTACCGTTTTGCATCAAAAAATGCGGACAATGTTTTCTTTCAGAATAACGATGATTATAACTATTTCATGACACATAACATACACCCCAGGAATGCCCTCGTTGTCGGCGGTTCCGGTGTCGATATGCAGTATTTTGCGAAACAGCCGCTGCCTGACGCTCCCGTCTTTTTGATGGTTGCACGTCTTTTGTTCAGCAAGGGGATCAGAGAATACCTTGAAGCGGCAGCAAAACTGAAAAAAGAACACCCCGACGCATCAATAATGCTGGTCGGAGGGCTGGATAATAACGATGAATCGCTGAGTAAAGAAGAACTCAACAGATATATTGCAAATTCAGAGATTGAGTATTGCGGCTTTGCTGAGGATGTCAGACCTTACCTTGCAAAATGTTCAGTATTTGTTCTGCCGTCTTATCATGAAGGTCTGCCAAGAAGTGTAATCGAAGCAATGGCAGTCGGCAGGGCAATAATCACAACCGATGTTCCGGGTTGCCGCGAAACGGTCAAAGACGGTGTCAACGGATTTATTGTGCCAAAGGGTCAGAGCAATCCGCTGGCTCAGAAAATGGCGGTTCTCGCAGGCGACTCCGAACTGAGAAAAACTATGGCAGAGCAGTCTTATCAGATGTGTCTTGAGCGCTTTGAAGTCGGTAAGGTCAACAGACAGATGTATGATTCAATGATTAATTCATTTAAAAACTGAGGTAATAAAATGTTCGCATGTCTTTATGAAAAACTACTGAACAAAGAAGAAAAACTTTCGCTTGTCGGGCTCGGATATGTAGGTATGCCCATAGCTGTTGCTTTTGCTGAAAAGCTCGATGTAATCGGTTTCGACCTTAATGAGAAAAAAATAGAACTATACAAAAACGGAACAGACCCGACAAACGAGGTCGGTAACGAGGCAATAAAAAACACAACTGTTTTCTTCACAGCCGATGAGACAAAACTGCGAGAGGCAAAGTTTCACATTGTCGCAGTTCCGACTCCCGTCAATGAAGACCACACTCCCGACTTAACACCGGTTGAAGGTGCAAGCAGAATACTCGGCAGAAACCTCACCAAGGGTTCGGTTGTCGTTTTTGAATCTACGGTTTATCCCGGAGTTACCGAAGATGTTTGTGTTCCCATTCTTGAGAAGGAATCAGGTCTTAGATGCGGTGTCGATTTCAAAATCGGTTATTCACCCGAAAGAATAAATCCCGGCGATAAAGTTCACCGACTTGAAACAATAACCAAAATTGTTTCGGGTATGGATGAAGAGACTCTCGACTGTGTTGCCTCAGTCTATGAGCTGGTAGTTGATGCCGGCGTTCACAGGGCGCAGAGCATTAAAGTTGCTGAAGCGGCAAAGGTTATAGAAAACAGCCAGCGCGACATCAATATCGCTTTTATGAATGAGCTTTCCATTATTTTCAACAAAATGGGTATAGATACAAAATCCGTGCTTGAAGCGGCGGGAACAAAATGGAATTTTTTACGTTTTTCGCCCGGTCTTGTCGGCGGGCACTGTATAGGGGTTGACCCTTATTATCTTACATATAAAGCCGAAATGCTCGGTTACCACAGTCAGATTATTCTTGCGGGCAGGCGTATAAATGACGATATGGGCAAATATGTTGCCGAAAACACCGTCAAAAGTCTTATCGCATCGGAGAAAGCGGTGCGCAACGCCAAAGTTGCCGTTCTCGGCTTCACTTTCAAAGAAAATTGCCCGGATACCAGAAATACCAAGGTTATTGATATCTGCAAAGAGCTTCGCGAATATGGCATTGAGCCGGTTATATCCGACCCTGTTGCCGACTCCGACGAAGCAAAACGCCTTTACTCAATAGAGTTTTCGGGTCTTGACAGCATCAAGGGTATGGATGCCGTTATTCTTGCAGTTGCACATGACTGTTTTAAATCACTTAAAATGAATGATATAGACAGTCTTTTCGGCAAGGGCAAAAAAGTGCTTGTTGATGTTAAAGGCATTTTTGACCGCTCATCTTATGAATCTGCGGGCTATACATATTGGAGACTTTGATTAAGAGGTAATAAAAGTGGGATATTCCGATATTTATTTTCCTGAAAACACGCTTTTTCTTGTTACCGGCGGAGCGGGGTTCATCGGTTCAAATCTGTGTGAGGCAATTCTCAACCTCGGCTGTCGTGTGCGTTGCCTTGACGACCTCTCAACAGGTAAACAGCAAAATGTTGATATTTTTGCCGGTAATCCGCATTATGAATTTATCAAGGGAGATATAAAAGATTATGACACCTGTCTCAATGCCTGCAAAGGTGTTGATTACGTTCTCAACCAGGCGGCATGGGGTTCAGTCCCGAGAAGCATTGAAATGCCTCTTTTTTACTGTGCCAACAACATTCAGGGCACGCTTAATATGCTTGAGGCGGCAAGGCAGAGCGGAGTTAAAAAATTAGTTTATGCTTCGAGCTCATCCGTTTACGGAGATGAACCGAAGCTTCCGAAGACCGAAGGTGTTGAAGGCAATCTTCTTTCACCTTACGCCCTTACAAAAAGATGTGATGAAGAGTGGGCAAAGCAATATACAAGGCATTACGGCCTTGACACATACGGTCTGCGTTATTTCAACGTTTTCGGCAGGCGCCAGTCTCCGGACGGTGCCTATGCCGCAGTAATACCGAAGTTTATTAAAATGCTTTTAAACGGGCAGACTCCGACAATAAACGGCGATGGCAGGCAGAGCCGCGACTTTACATATATAGAGAATGTTATTGAAGCTAATTTAAAGGCGTGCCTTGCTCCGCACGAAGTTGCGGGCGAAGCGTTCAATATTGCCTACGGCGGCAGAGAATACCTCATTGATATCTATTACGGGCTTACCAAGGCGCTGGGAGTAAATGTCGAACCGCATTTCGGACCAGACAGACCGGGCGATATCAAACACAGCAATGCCGATATTTCAAAAGCAAAAAAAATGCTCGGTTACTCTCCCGACTGGTCGTTTGAGAGGGGAATTGAAGCTGCTATCGAATGGTATAAGGAGAATCTTTGATGAAGGAATACGGAAAAATATCCGTGTTGATGGGAATATACAACTGCGAAAGCACCTTGAGCGAAGCTGTTGAGTCAATAATTAATCAGACATATACCGATTGGGAACTGATTATGTGTGACGATTGTTCAACCGACAGCACATATAAGCTTGCTGAAAGTTACGCAGAAAAATATCCCGAGAAAATCATCCTTCTTAAAAACGAGAATAATTCAAAACTTGCTTTTACACTTAACAGATGCCTTGAATCAGCCTCGGGCAAATATGTTGCTCGTATGGACGGTGACGACAAGTGCCTGCCTGAAAGATTTGAAAAGCAGCTGGAGTATCTTACCGCACACGAAGATGCCGTTCTTGTCGGCACGGCAATGCAGCGCTTTTATAATGATGGCAGTTATGGTGCAGTTGCGGTTTGCCCTGCGGAGCCCGACCGTTTCACTCCTCATTCAAACGGTCCTTCGTTCAATCACGCAACCATTCTCGCATACAAAAGCGTTTTTGATGCTTTGGGCGGTTATACCGTCTGCCCGAGAACTGTCAGAGGGCAGGACAGAGACTTGTGGTTTCGCTTTTTTGCCGCCGGCTATAAGGGCTTGAATATGCCCGATGCTCTTTACCTTGTTCGCGAGGATGTCGAGGCGGTAAACAGACGAACTTTCAAAGACAGATACATATCATTTCAAACCGAAATCTACGGCTACAAATTACTGAATTATCCTTTACACTGGTATATTATGCCGGTCATCAGACTTTCAAAAGCATTTGTTCCCCGCAGACTTCAGCTTTTATACAGAGATTATCAGACAAAAAAGCAGAAATAGAATTTACATAAATCTTTTTTGAAAGGAGACGGGTATGAACGCATTGTCAATAATCAAAAACACAATAAAACAAAACGATTTTGCTCGAATCCTTATTGAAGAACGCAAGCGAAAAAAATACACCGCACTTGCAAAAAAAGTTCCCGACCGCGAGTTTATTGAGGAACTTTATGAAAAACGAATCGGCAGAAAGCCGGACCTCGATTCGCCGCAGACCTTTACCGAAAAACTGCAGTGGTTAAAGCTTAATTACCGCGACCCCGATATTCCCCGTGCCTCCGATAAATACGAGGCAAAAAAATATATTGCCGAAAAGGGATTTTCAGACCTTCTTATTCCCACGCTTGCCGTTTATGACAGCGTTGATGAAATAAACCTTGATGATTTGCCCGATGAATTCATCATCAAAGCAACGCATGGCAGCGGCTGGAATTATATATGCAAAAACAAACAGACGTTTAACCTCAAAGCAAAAAAGGAAATAATGAATTCCTGGCTTAAACAGAACCTTTATGTTTACGGCAGAGAGTGGAATTACAAAGAACAAAAACCGCGCCTGATTGTCGAGCCCCTTATCGATGACAAACCGCTTGTCGATTATAAGTTTCTGTGCTTCAACGGAACCTGCATGGCGGTGCAGGTCAATCACGATGACAACGGCGTTCACTTTGTAGATTATTACAACAGCGAATGGAATCTGTTCCCCGATATGAGTTCGGGAACAGCTCCGATTTACGGCAAGCCGCTTACAAAGCCGGATATTTTTGATGAAATGAAAACAATTTCCGAAAAACTTGCAAAAGATTTTCCGTTTGCAAGAGTTGATTTGTATAATGTCAACGGCAGAATATATTTCGGCGAAATAACATTTTTCCCGGGCAGCGGTTTTTGGCACATAACACCCGAAAAATATGACAGAATGTTCGGAGAGTGGCTTGCATTACCTGAATTGAAAACAATGGAATGATTCAATGATTAAAATACTGTTTTTGATTAATACTCTTGGTGGCGGCGGAGCGGAAAGAGTTCTTGTTAATCTTGTCAATAATATGAACAGCTGTGAATTTGACATTACCGTTAAAACAATGTTCGAAGGCGGAGTTAATGCCTCTTTACTCAACGATAGTGTTAAATATATTAACAAAAATGCACCGTGCCCAAGAGGTGTTGCTTATATATTCAGATTTATACCATCCAAACTTCTTTATAAAATTTTTATCGGTAACGAGAAATATGATATTTTGGTAGCATATATGCACGGTGCTCCGGTTAAAGTTATTTGCGGGTGTTCTGACAAATCTGTGAAAAAGATTGCATGGTTGCATAACGGTAATCCTGAAACAGGCACGTTTTTTAATTTTTGGTTTAACAAAAAAAGTGCATTCAAGGCATACATGCAGTGCAATAAACTTGTTGCAGTTTCAAAGTCTGTTGAAGATTCTTTTTTTGCATATACCGGTATCAATAATGTTTCTGTAGTTTACAACACCAGTGATGTCGCAATAATCAAAGAGCTATCAATTGAGGATTGCCCGATGACTTTCAAAAACGGCTCACCTGTTATTTGCTCGGTCGGGCGTCTGGTTAAAGAAAAATCATACGACCGCCTGATAAATGTTGCCGCACGGCTGAAAAGCGACGGCTTTGATTTCAACCTTGTTATTGTCGGTGACGGCGAAAAACGCAATGAACTTAAAAATCAAGCAGAAAAACTCAATGCATCTGACTATATCCATTTTGTCGGTTATGACACAAATCCATATAAATATCTTAAACATTCCGACTTGTTTGTCTGTTCGTCTTATACCGAAGGTCTGAGCACTGCTCTTACAGAGGCAATTATTCTCGGCATTCCCTGCGTTTCAACCGATGTTTCCGGTGCAATAGAGATTCTCGGTGAAAACAACGATTTCGGCATTGTTACCGAGAACAGCGAGCAGGGCATTTATGAAGGAATCAGGAAAATGCTTGAAGATGAAAACATCCGCTGGCATTACAGCCAAAAAGCAAAAGAACGCTCGGTGTTTTTCAATACCGAAAACACGGTCAGGCAAGCAGAAGAATTATTTAAAACAATAATCAAATCATAATAAAGCAAAAAGGAGGTTTCGGCATTGATATTCTGGATAATGTTAATATGGATATTTGCCGTTACCTGTCTTTTTCAGCCGAGGCTCAGTAAACGCATACTTGCAGACGACGGAGTATATGATTACAAAGCAACAATCGGCTTCAGCTTTCTTGTGTTTATAGTTCCGTTGGTTTTCATAGCACTTCGCAGTGGATTTATTGATACTGGCTCTTATATCGGCACATTCAACAATGCTCCGACTGATATGTCACAGTTCAACGAATTTATAAACAGAACGGATAAATCCTATTTTTTTTATGCACTGATGATGCTTTTCAAGGTTTATATCAGTGACAACGCACAGTGGTGGATTGCGGCAATTGCCGTTTTGCAGTGTGTTCTTGTTATGAGAACATTTCGCAAATACTCCTGCGATATGGGGCTTACTGTTTTTTTGTTTATGGCCTCGGGCATTGTCTGCAGTTGGATGTGCAACGGCATACGCCAGTTTATTGCTGTCTCTGTCATATTCGCCTGCACTCAGCTTCTCATAGACAAAAAGTGGTTTATATATATTCCCGTTGTGCTTTTAATGATGGGCGTTATGCCGATTACATCGCGCTTCGGGCTGCCTACGCCTCCGTGGTTCTTTTGCGGCGTTCATCAGTCAACGTTGGTTATGCTGCTTGGCTGCTTCTTTATTCAGGGCAAAGCATTCAACAAAAGGGTATGGGTTCTTGCAGGCATATTTGCAGTGCTTGTTATTTCGGGCACTTTGGATAACGCTCTTGACACGTCGGTTGAAAACACAACCTATGTCAAAGATATGGAATATGTTGATGCTGACACAGGCACCAGATGGTTTAGAGTTATTGTTGAATCCGTTCCGTTTGTTATGGCTTTTGTTGCCCGCAAAGAAATAAAAAAAGAGGAAAACCTTCCTCCGATAATTGCTTTATCGGTCAATGCGTCGGTGGTTACCACCGTTCTTTACATCGCAAGTGCTTTCACAAGCGGCATTTATGTCGGCAGACTGCCTATTTTTACCGAGATGTATAATTTCATACTTTTACCGTGGCTGATAAAACATCCATATAAAAAATACAGGCAGCATTTTACAATAGCAATGATTCTTGGCTACATCGCTTATTTTTACTATCAGGTTAATATAGTTTGGGCTGATTCGCTTTATCAAAGCGAAATTCTTGGAATAAATGTATGAGTGGTAAATTATGATAATCAGTATTATTGTTACTGTATATAATCTTGAAAAGTATATTAACAGAACGCTTGAAAGTGTTTTTACACAGACATATCAGAATATTGAGGTTATTGCTGTTGATGACGGTTCAACCGACAAAACACCTGCTTTGCTAGACGCTTACGCCGAAAAAGAAAACCGGCTTAAAGTCATTCACAAAATAAATGAAGGCGTCTCCAAGGCGCGCCTGACAGGCATAAAAGCGGCGAAAGGGGAGTATATCGGTTTTGTTGACGGTGACGATATGGTTGACCACGATATGTATGAACGCCTGCTCAATAACGCATTAAAACACGGAGCGGATATTTCACACTGCGGTTACAGGATGATAAAACCCGACGGCACTGTCGATTATTACTACAACACAGGTGACATAATTCTTCAGAATAATGAGCAGGGCATATTTGACCTGCTTAACGGTTCAAGAATTGAGCCGAGTTTATGCAACAAACTGTTTCGAAAATCCCTCTTAAAAAACCTTCAGACAGATTTTTCAATTAAAAACAATGAAGACCTTTTAATGAATTATTTTTTGTTCAAAGAATCAGATAAAAGTGTTTATGAGGATTTTTGCCCTTATCGTTATATTGTCAGAGAAAACTCAGCTTCAAAACAATCGTTAAACAGCAGCATACTGTCCGATCCGGTCAAAGCGGCGAATATTATTTTCAACGATATAAAAGACAATAAAAGATTAAAAAGTGCAGCTGCCCGTCTTTACGGAATTAAACTTGTCAGTGCAGCTACATACAATGGCAAAAAGAATGCAGAGATTAATTCTGTTGTGAAATCTGCGAGAAAAGAACTTAAATCATTCTTGTCTGTATATAGGTTAAATATAAGCAAGAGAAGTGATTTAATAAGAACTTCAGTGGCTGCATATTTTCCAAAATTCTATTCTTTAATTCACATTTTATATCTTAAACTCAAATAGGAGTTTTTATGGATTTGATAAGCGTTATTATTCCCGTTTATAATGTTGAAAAATACCTCGACATCTGTGTTGAATCTGTTGTCAATCAGACATATAAAAACCTCGAAATAATCCTTGTCGATGACGGCTCAACGGATAACTGCCCTGTAATGTGCGATGCCTGGGCTAATAAAGACACACGCGTCAAGGTTATCCACAAACAAAACGGAGGGCAGGGTGAAGCAAGAAATATCGGTATTCAGGCGGCAGCAGGCGCATATATCGGTTTTGTTGACAGCGATGATTTCATTTCATCTGTAATGTATGAGCATTTGCTTGGTTTGCTGAAAAACCATAACGCCGATTTAATTCAGTGTGCTATGCAGAAGTTTGACAGTTATCCTTATACTTTTCCCCAGGCAACAGAAGAATCAAATATTCAGGTTTTCAATAAAGCTGAGGCGGTTAAAGCCCTGATTTCCGAAGGCAAATTCACCTCGACCTGTCCCAGTGTTTTGGTTAAATCTGAAATTGCAAAAAAAACTCTGTTTGACATCGGGATGATAAACGAAGACGTAATGTGGGTTTACCGTGCTTTAAGGAATTCCGACACTGTTCTTCTCACGGATGAAAAGCTTTATGCTTATTTTCAACGTTCAGACAGCACAATGAACAGCAAATACAGTGAAAAACGCTTTGACGCTTTAAAAGCCAACCGTATGCGTGCTGATGCTGTTAAAACCGATTTTCCGGATTTGTTTCCTCTTGCCGAGCGCACTTATGCCGGCTCGTGTATGTATCATTACCAGTGGCTTTGCCGTCTTGATGACACCGAAGAATACAGAAGCTTCCGAAAACGCCTGCATAAAATGTTCGTTTGTGCCGATTTGAAATCTGTCTTTTCGGTTACGGATTTAAAATATAAAATATGGTATTCCGCATTTGAATATTTCCCCGCTTTTACCTGCAAAATCAGAAATCTGTTGAAGATAGGGTTGTAAATATGCCTTTAATCAGCGTTATAGTTCCCGTTTATAAAGTTGAAAAATATCTTGTCCGCTGCCTTGATAGTATTCTGTCACAGACTCTTGAGAATTTTGAACTGTGGCTTGTCGATGACGGTTCGCCCGATGCCTGCCCTCAAATCTGCGATGAATACTCCGAAAAAGACAGCCGCATTAAGGTTATACACAAGCAAAACGGAGGCCTCTCGTCTGCACGAAATGCGGCTCTGGATCGCGCAACAGGCAAATATATCTGTTTTGTTGACAGTGACGATTACATCACTTCCGACGCTCTTGAGTCACTGTATTCTGCTCTGACCGAAACCGGCTCCGACATCGCCGTTGGCAATATGATGAGCATTGATGAAAATGGCAGTATTGCAGGGTTCTACACGCCGGCTGCAGATAGAACAGTTCTTGAAGGCGATGATATTTTTTCAACTCTAAATCAACCCTGTGCGTGCAACAGATTGTATAAGTCCGAAATTTTCAGAACGCTCCGATTCCCCGAAGGCAAGCTTTATGAAGATGTTTTCATTTACCATAAAGTTCTTTCTCAGATAAAGCGAATGGTCTTGACGGGTAAAACTGATTATTATTATCTTATCCGGTCAGACAGCATTATGCACTCGGAATATGATATCCGGTTTACCGATATTGTTTTTGCAATAAAAGAGCGTTACGAGTGGCTTGACTCAATCGGTCAGAAAAAGCTTGCAAATACGGCAAGATTGTTTGTTTATTCAAGGGTTGCCGTAGCTTACGCTAATCTTGACCCGTCCGTGCCCGAAAATAAAGCAAAGCTTCGGGAATTAAAAGAAATATACATAAACTGCTACCGTGTGCTTATGAATGACAGCTCTCTCGGTGTTAAGCAGAGATTCCGACTGTTTTTGCTTCGGTATCTGCCTTCGGCTCATACAAAACTCTTCGGCAAAAATATGCCACTGGCGCTTGGATAAGGAGTTAGAAAAATGGCAATCAAAGTCAGTGTAATAATTCCCGTTTACAATGTTGAAAAATATCTTTGCGAGTGTCTTGACAGTGTTGTTTCACAGACTCTCAGAGATATTGAAATAATTGCAATTAATGACGGTTCACCTGACAACTCACTTTTGATTCTCAAGGAATACGCAAAAAAAGACAGCAGAATAATAATAATTGACAAACAGAATGAAGGCGTCGGCAAAGCCCGCAACGACGGCATAAACACCGCCTCAGGAGAATTCATTGCTTTTATAGATTCCGATGATTATTATCCATCGGCAGATGTTCTTGAAACACTTTATAATTCTGCTATGGAAAATAACGTTAAAATCTGTGGAGGCACAAAAGTTAAACTCAATACAGACGGAACACTTGAAAAAACCGCACCAACTTTTGAAGAGGCAGGTCTGGTGTTTTCGGCTTCCCGACTGACAAAGTATTGTGACTATCAGTATGATTACGGATATACCCAATTTATTTTTGATCGAAAACTGCTTGAAGATAATAAAATTTTTTTTCCGTCATACAAACGCTTTCAGGATCCTCCTTTTTTTGTCAAAGCCATGACGGAGGCAGGTGAGTTTTATATGACGGAGTGTGAAAGCTACTGCTACAGGATGGTGCCCGTTAAAGCGAAATACTCGGTTAAAAGCACTGTGGATTTTCTTTACGGATTAATTGATAATATTGAGTTTTCCAGACAGAATAACCTGGCAAAGTTGCACTGCCTGTGCGCCAGACGGCTAGACAGAGAGGGCTCGTTTATGGCAACTCGCAATCTTTTTGACAGCGATGCAAAACAGATTATTTCACTTTTAATTAAAGCAACTGCTTTGATTGACACACAATGGCTTAAAAAATGCGGTTATGAACTGCCGGAGCCGTTTGTTCCGGAAGTGTTTGATTATGCTGTTTCAGCTGCCGGAAAATATGAAAATATCCGAAAGAACAAGGTTCTTAGAATAGCAAAAATTATAACCGGTAAAAAATGAGGTTTTAATATGGGTAACAACTTTATTGCCCGCGCCGAGCATAAATTATACATTGAAAATAAACGAAGAAAGCTTAAAAATAAAAACCCTTCAATTATAGCCAATAATTGCAACGGCGGCATAATTGCTCATGATCTGGGCTTGCAGTTTAACAGTCCTCTTGTAAACGCAGGAATGTATGCGGAATATTATATTAAGTTTTTAGATAATATTGAGCATTATTTCAATCAGGAGTTAATACGCATAGAAGATGATAAAGACGGATGGTTCGTTGCTCAGTGTGATGATATTCAGATTCTTTTAGGTCACACAAAAACTTATGAAGAATCGCTTGAAAACTGGGAAAGAAGAAAAAGGCGTTTCAATCCCGATAATATGTTTATCCTTTTCTGCGACAAAATGGGTTGCACCTATGAAAATATAAAAGAATTCGACTCTCTTCCATACGCACATAAGGTTATCTTCACTCACAAACCATACCCCGAGTTCAAAAGTGCCTGTTACATAAGGGGCTTTGAAAACGACGGCGAAGTCGGAGTCCTTTCAGATTGGAAACCCGGTTTTTTTAAACGCAGATGGCTCGATGATTTTGATTATGTCGCCTTTTTAAATGGTGAAATATATAATTTTTCAACGGAGATGAACAAATGAAAACACTGTCAGGATGCTACAATCTGAAAACAAATGAATATGCAGACTCATCCAGCAACGTTTATTCGTTTTCCGATTCTTTATGTGAACTGTTCATTTTCGGCAATATTTATATTGACGGCTCAGTAAATGACGGTGAAGCAATTATCTCTCTTTACCGTGAGCACGGCAGGGGAATTACCGGGTTTTTAAGCGGAAGCTATATTTTGCTGATTTATGATTCCGCAAAAAAGCTTTTGCACGTTTTTTATGACCGTGCAACTTCTCCGGTTGCATTTTACTACACAATTGTCGGTGACAAAGTTTATATGTCAACTTCACTTAAAGATCTGTTGCAACAATCGGCAATTAAGCGCTCGCTCAACGAAGATGTTGTTGAAGACTTTCTGCTTAACGGCTTTCTTTATGGCAGTGAAACATTAATTAAAAATGTAAATAAAGCGCAGGCATACCACTGCCTTGAAATATCAAACGGTAAGCTCACGGAGCACAAAGCCGTATATCCGTTAAAACCGATTTCTGCCGGTGAAGCACTTGAAGCATACGCTGATACACTTGATTCCGCTGTTATCAAAACCATAGGAAAGGATAAGGAAGTAAATATCCCTCTTTCGAGCGGTTATGATTCAAATTATATCGCCTATGTTGCTACGGAAAAAGCAAAATGCAAAGCCAATGCCTTTTCAGTCGGCGGCAAGCGCGGCAAAAGCGAATTGCCACTTGTTGAAGAAAACGTCAGATATTATAAAAATCTTGAACTTAAATCGGCAATTACCGACTGTAACTCCCTTAAAAACCTGCCGGATATTGTTCTTCGCCTTGAGGGCAATGTTTATGAAAGCGGAATATTCCTGCAGTATGAGCTTATGAAGCTTGTTGCCCGCTCGGGAGCAACAAAACTGATTTGCGGAGAATGTGCCGACCAGGTTATGAACCTAAATTATCACACCCCTGACAGAATCAACCCTGACAAAGGCGGCAAACCGCTTTATTATGAATTCAGTGAGTATCCCTACATCTTCAGCAGCTATCTCATTCTCAAAAAAAGCGGTATTCTTGCAAATTCCTTCGGCATTGAAACGGTTTATCCTTATCTTGATGAAGATTTTATTTCCGTTTGCGCACCTTTAGGACCTATAAGCCGTAAAGACAAACGTGTTCATGTCGCCAACTGTTGCAGATGCCTCCCATCTGAGATAGTCAAAAATATGAGCAAAAAAGGCGGTTCAACAGATTGCCGTTCACTGTTTGACAGCGATTATGAAATCAAAGAGTTTTTCAAAAAGTTAGAGAATAACAAACTGTTCAAAAAATATTCCGGTTTTATTTTCGATAATGATATTTTCAAACAGGAAAAACAGACAGGTATAACTCTTTTGAAAACAAAAATCAGAAATATTATTCTTTCAATTATGCGTATGAAAAAGGATGACCCTTATTTCATTGAAGTCAAACTCCGTCTCTATCTCTGTGTTGCTTATCTGATTATTTTCAACGAACTGTTTGTTGTTCGAGGCGGTTCGGATGAGAAATGCAAAAATCTGACGTTTGATGATATTGTTAAATAAATCCAAGGAGTGCTTTTGTGAGCAATAGTAAATTGACAGAATTCGACACTGTTGTTGAACCGAAAAACAAACTGTTCGACTTGAACTTGAAAGAATTGTGGAAATACCGTGACCTGATTCTCCTTTTTGTCAAAAGGAATTTCATTTCGCAGTATAAACAGACGGTGCTTGGTCCTGCGTGGGCAGTTATTCAGCCTCTGCTGACAACGGTTGTGTTTACAATTATTTTCGGCAATGTCGCAGGGCTTGCCCCGGGCGGAGTGAACAGTTTTGTTTATTACCTTTGCGGCACAATATTCTGGCAGTATTTTGCCTCCTGCCTGACCATGGTCAGCAACACGTTTACGGGCAATTCGCACATTTTCGGTAAGGTCTATTTCCCAAGAATGGTTTTGCCCGTCTCAACTGTAATAACAAATCTGATTTCGCTCGGTATTCAATTCTTTTTCTTTATTGTTGCCTGGGTAATATTTATGTTTGTGCCCGGCTATACAATGACTCCCGGTTGGCAGATACTTCTTTTGCCGCTTATGCTCGTTGAGCTTGCCTTGCTTGCTCTCGGCTGCGGAATTGTAATTTCCGCACTCACCACAAAATACCGCGACCTTGCAATGCTTGTTTCATTCGGCGTTCAGCTCTGGATGTATGCAACACCGGTTGCCTACGCCGCAGATATGTTCTCCGGCTCCAAAGTTGAATTAATTTATTGGCTTAACCCGACCTGCCCGGTAATCGAAACAATCCGCTACGCCTTCCTCGGCTCTTCGGCGGCACAGTTCCGCCCTGCTATGTGGGGTGTAAGCTGGATATCAACATTTATTATTTTATGTATCGGCATTCTCCTCTTCAGCAAAGTTGAAAAAACATTTATGGATACGGTGTGATATGAAACACATTATTATTGTTATTCATACTCTTGCCGTCGGTGGGGCGGAAAGGCGGCTTTCAACCCTTGCAAACTATATAGCGGGGCAGGGGCATAAGGTTACAATGCTGCTAATTGACAATCCCGTTGTTGATTTTCCATTAAACGAGGGCGTAGAAGCGGTGTGTGTCAATCAGAACCCGCAGCTTGACGGTTATGACTGCAAAAAATGCGGTTTATTTAAGCCCGGCAAAGAGTTTAAAACTTCTTTTTCGGATAAACTGCGCCTTCATAAATCACGTCATAAAATCGGCGAGTCGTCTGATTTTGTTGAAACAGAACTGTTCATAAAATACAAATACGCTTTACCTCTGTATGAATATTTGAAACAGTTCCCCGATGCCATAGTTATTTCGTTTATGACAATTCCGAACATATCGCTGATGATGGCGGTTCAGAACCTGAAAAACAGAGTTCTTTTCGGCGATTGCACCGATGTTGCAAATGAATATCCCCTAGGCTCGCCTTATAATGAATTAAGAAAAAAGTATTTCACTCGTGCAGATGCGGCACTGTTTCAGACCGATGCTCAACGTTCTTATTATTCATTTCTGCCGGAGCTTGAAAATAATATTGTTCCTAATTATATTAAAAGTGACTCTCTTCCCCAAAGATATGAAGGGGAGCGAAAAAAAGAGATTGTCAATTTCTGCCGCCTCAGCTCTGCAAAAAATCTGCCCCTGCTGATTGATGCGTTTGCTTTGCTCAACAAAGATTATCCCGAATACACACTCTCAATTTACGGCGAGGGCTCGTTAAAAGAGAGCTTACTTGAACAAATCGCATCACTTAATCTCGGTGATAAAGCATTTATCCGCGATTTTGATTTGAATATTCACTCTGTCGTTCTTGACTGTGCCATGTTTGTTTCATCGTCTGACAGAGAGGGCATTTCAAATTCCATGCTTGAGGCAATGGCTATCGGTCTGCCGTGCGTCTGCACCGATTGTTTTGGTGGCGGAGCGCGTATGATGATTGAAAACGGCGTAAACGGTCTGCTTGTTCCGATAAGAGACGCAAACGCTCTTTACCTCGCAATGAAAAAGATAATCGAAAACCCCGGTTTGGCAGAGGAACTGTCAAAAAATGCCGTTAAAATCCGTGATCGGCTTGAGCCCGAAAAAATATGCAGTCAGATGCTTTCGGCAATTCTCGGTGAATAACAAAAAAGGAAAACGCTATGAACGACCTTGCAATCAGAATTGAACACGTTTCAAAGCAATACCGCTTAGGCGCTATAGGCGGCGGCACGCTCAAAGGCGATATTCAGTCCTTTATTGCCCGCCGCAAGGGTGAAGAGGATCCGAACAGCAAAATAGGTTCCGATTCCGCTTACCGTAAAAACGAGAGGTTCCTTGCGCTTGACGATGTCTCCTTTGATGTTAAAAAAGGCGAGATAGTCGGCATAATCGGTCATAACGGAGCGGGCAAGTCAACACTTCTCAAACTGCTTTCGCGTGTTACCGCTCCCACAAGCGGCAAAATAGGCATAAACGGCAGAATAGCTTCTATGCTTGAAGTCGGCACTGGTTTTCACCCTGAACTTACCGGCCGTGAAAACGTCTATATGAACGGAGCCATTCTCGGAATGACTAAGGCGGAAATCTCCGCTAAATTTGATGAAATAGTCAGATTTGCCGAGATGGAAAAATTCATTGACACACCTGTCAAAAGATATTCAAGCGGTATGTATGTCAAGCTCGCGTTTGCCGTTGCCGCCCATCTTGACAGCGAGATTATGGTTATGGATGAGGTTCTCGCCGTCGGCGATATGAAATTCCAGGATAAATGCCTCGGCAAAATGAGCGACGTCTCAAATCAGGAGGGCAGAACGGTCCTTTATGTCAGTCATAATATGAGCACAATCAAACGTCTCTGCACCCGCTGCATAGTCCTCGACCATGGTAAGGTTGTTTATGATGGAGATGTTGCAACAGCCATTGATATTTATTCTAGTAGCGAAACAACTGTTTCGCCCTTCCATACTTTTGAAAAAGCGGATTATTGGGATTTTTACCCCAGAAGCGTTCAAATGCTTGATGTTCGTGTTTTAAACACAGAAGATTGCATCTTCAAAAGCGGTGAAATTGTAAAGTGCTCTTTGAATATCCACTCTGATATTGATATTGAAAACATAAGACTCCGTCTTGAAGTTGTTAATGCCACTGAGTCAATGCTCGGTATTTCCTGCTCTGACAGAATCGGTTCATTAAAAGCAGATGAAACAAAAACAATCAATTTCGGTTTCGATACCTCAATGCTTAGTTCTGGAAAATACAATTTAACATTTGCGCTTTATTATTCAAACAATTTGGGAATGAGTAACACTGTTGATTTAGGAAGAAAAGCTGTCAGAATAAAAATTGTTGATACACCGACAGAAGACAGAATTGTAGGTGATTATCGGCTCGGCGGTTTTATAAGATATCCGGATTTGTCATTATACAGGTGATAGTATGATAAAAAAGATTAAGAAAATCATAAAATGGCTTTTTGAAAAAGAAACACCGCCCGTTATTAAATCTCCTGTTGAAATATACAGAGAATGGGGGGCGGTTATCGGTGAAGATGTTGATTTAATTGAATGCAGTTGTAACAGAAAAGACGCTACCTGTATTCAAATCGGCAATCATGTAACATGCGTTTATACTCATTTTTTAACGCACGATGCCAGTCTTAAAAAGTTTATCGGTAATGACTGCAACAAAATCGGGAGGATAGTTATAGGCGATAATGTTTTCATAGGGCTTAAATCTATAATCTTACCTAATGTTCAAATAGGAAATAATGTTGTTATCGGTGCAGGAAGTGTTGTTACAAAAAACATACCCGACAATTCTGTTGCTGTAGGGAACCCTGCCAAAGTTATTTGCACTTGTGAGGAATATATTCTTAAACATAAAAAAGCAATAGAAGAACATCCGGAGAATGTTTATTGGAATATTGACCGGGCTGAGATGACCGAAGAAGAAAGAATAAAATTCAATAATGATATAAACTCGAATATTGTTTATATGATGGAAAAAGAAGGCGAGATTTAATCGTGAAAATCGGCAGATTTATCCCCCAACCGTTAAAAAACTTAATACTCAGAATTGTCCGTATTCCCGAGCGGATAAAGGTCAGAATATATCAAGCGGCGGCTCACGGCAAAATACCTTTTCCTGACAAAGCATTTCAGAAGTGGGATTATAAAATTCACACAGGGCGTAAACTTAACCTTCGCCACCCTGTAACTTTTCAGGAGAAACTGCAGTGGATGAAGTATTATTACCGTAACCCCGAGTTTACAAAACTTGTTGACAAATATGAAGTGCGGGATTATGTCAGAGAAAAAATAGGGGAGGATTACCTTGTTCCGCTTTACGGAGTTTATAACAAGTGGGATGAAATCGATTTTTCCGCTCTGCCGGATGAATTCGTTATCAAATGCACTCACGACAGCGGCAGCGTGGTTATCTGCAAGGATAAAAACACATTTGATTATGAATCTGCCAAAAAGAAAATCGAGGCAGGTCTTGCGCGTAACCAGTTTTATTTAAGCCGTGAATGGCCTTACAAAAATGTAAAACCGAGAATCATAATTGAAAAATATCTTAGTGGTGATGTAAAGTTAGGAATAGTTGATTATAAATGTTTTACTTTCGATGGAGATGTTAAGTTTATTTTAGTTTGTTCGAATAGATTTAAAGATGGTGGTATGAAAGTTTCATTTTACGATTTAAAATGGCAGAAAATGAATCTCAGCCAAACAGATGAAACTAATGAAACAGAATACATAGAAAAGCCACAACAATTTGATAAAATGATAAAGTGTGCTCAAATTCTTGGGAAGGGACTACCACATGTAAGAGTCGACTTTATTACTGATTCCGACTGTCTGTTTTTTACAGAATTGACTTTTTTTGATTCGGGAGGAAGAAAACCGTTTGTTCCAGTTTGTTATGAAATACAATTCGGTAAATGGATAACCCTTCCGCCGAAAATGCGATAAATATATGTTCTACTACATCTACCGAATTCCTTTATCATACACGATTATAATTATTGCAGTTGCGGTAATTGTCTGGTCGCTTATAATGCGCCGTTTTGTGCGTTCCCATGCGCCTGCTGTCAGAATAATCAACACTACGCTTGCTTTTGTTGCTTTGGGCGGAATACTTTATATCACCCTTCACCACCGTCTGCCCGGTGAGCGGGAACTGATTCTTATGCCTTTTCACTCATTTATTGAAGCAAAGGCACAGCGTGAAATGTATCGCGAAATGCTTATG